>CEPV01213655.1_pt1 | contig 15653 bp, 14 predicted proteins | sample 530451 | NCBI WGS metagenome assembly CEPV01 (sample SAMEA2620097, study PRJEB7988) | marine metagenome | isolation source: saline water (ENVO:00002010), including | reverse complement strand
CGGCTGGTCACCGATATGACCGAACTGGCCCGCCAGTATGGCCGCTACGGTTATCGGCGCGTCCACTGGCTGCTCGAACAAGAGGGCTGGCAGGTCAGGGTGGAGCGGGTCAAGCGTATCTGGCGGTGTGAGGGACTGAAGGTTCCCCGGAAGGGCTCGAACCTTCGACCCATGGCGGGTAAGCCGTTAGAATATTCTGCCGACAAGCGGACCCTTGGGGTTGGTTCCAGACCGGAGAGAGCCATGGATTTTGAAGAAGACACGCGCCATTTTGATGCTGCCGCTGAGCGTATGATCGAGCTCGGAAACCAGTTGCTGGAACAGGATGCCGACTCGGACACCTGGGAAGTCGCTTCCGGGCTTTTGGCCGGCGCTGTTCAGTTCTGGCTATACGCACATCAACCCTGCGGTGACCCCGGCTGTGAATCCTGCACAGAAGTCGACACTGCGGAGAAGCGCCTGCAAAGGCTGACCGAACAGGTCCGCCAGTCAGCGACCGAGAGCGATTACTATCACACCCCGCTCGACGCGAATGCCGGCTCTGCCTGAGGGCGCAAGGTAACGAGGCGCCTTTCCCCCGAGGCAAAACGCACCAGCTCCGGAAAGAAGAGCTCAAATCCTTCTTCGAGTTTCGGGTATCGCCGTAGCAACACCGCGTCGGCTTTTTCCATCCCCGAATCGTAACGTGCCCGCTTTGCCATCTGCGAGAGCGTTTGGCTGATGCCCTCCATCGAGCGGTAGTGCAAAAGCGTGTCGGTGGTGCTCAGGTATCGGAAATATCTTCTGGAGCGCTCGGGACACGTATCGATACGGCGGGCGAGTATCTGATGAATCCAGCGGGTGTAGTCCTCCAGCGGCCGTGAGTCGAAGCGCTCCCATTCCCGTGCCAGGAAATGATCGAGGAACACATCGGCCACCACAGAACAATAGCGGCCGAAATCCTTCCGCATCAGTGCCGAGATCTGCCGAAAGACCGGGTGCCCATCGGTGAAGCGATCGATCTTGCGGTGAAGCATGACACCCTGCTGGACCCTTTGCTCAAGTTGTGAGAACTCATCACCGCGCACCGAGTCACCGATAAAGTTTCCGAGGATCAGTTCAGGATCGTCTCCTGATAAATACAGATGCGCCAGGGTGTTCATGGGCGCTCTGCCCGGGGGGTATCCGGCATCTCTATAAAGAAATCGTGCATTTGGCGAGGCGTGTCAAAGAGCAGATCCGGGTCATGTTTTTGCAGCAGCGCACCGGACTGCCATCCCCAGCTGACCGCAATACTGTTTACGCCGCCAGCGCGCGCCGCTTCGATGTCGCTGATCGAATCTCCCACCATCCAGGCGCGATCCGCCGGGACAGCATATTGCTCGAGGGCCTCGCCTATATGGTCCGCCTTGGTGCCCGGGCGGTCGCTGCCGAAACAGGCATCGATACAGTCCTGCAGCCCCTCCTGTGTAAGGCGGGTGCGGACGACATCGGCGTGATTGGCGGTTACCACACACAGAGTGTGGCGTGCACTGAGGTCCTGCAGCATGTCCTGAACCCCCGAAAACATCGGGATACGTCTTGCCCCGTTCTGCAGGGTGTCAAACAGATAACGGCCGTAGTCGCGGTGCCGCCGCTCCGGTATGCCGCAGACTCTGGCCAGCATGGTAAAGGTTGCCGGATTGAGCTGGTCAAAATCCGAAAGGCCGAGGTTGAAAGGAATCCCGTGGGTGTCACAGAAGACGGCGGTCTGATCCAGCACCGGCTGGGCAGAATCCACAATCACGCCGTCGTAGTCCAGAAGAATGAGTGCACCCACGTTGTCAGGTCTCATATCGAAAGCAGGCGCTAATTCCCGGCGGTTGGCACGGCATTGCGGTCACCCACCCGGATAAGCGCATCTACTGCCATACAGCCGTGTTCGCTTACCGATAAAGGGTTGATATCCATTTCGATCAGCGTGTGGGCAAGTTCGAGTGCCATGGTGTTCACCTTCATCAGCACATCCACCAGTTCATCAAGGTCTGCTTCGGCGCGACCACGATAGCCCTGCAGCAATGACATTACCCTGAGCGAGGACAGTGCTTCGACGAGATCGGCCGGTTCGGCAGGCAGCAGCACGGTGGCGGCATCCGACATAAGTTCAACCAGTGTACCGCCTCCGGCAATCGTCATCACGAGGCCAAACTGCGGATCGTTCTGAACACCGATCAGCAGCTCTGCGATGAGACCATCCGCCATCTGCTCGATCAGGATCCGGTCCTCGACTGGGCGGCCCAGCGCCTTGGATCCGAGGGCCAGAACGTCCTGGGCAACCGCGCCGATGTCATCGGTCTCGCCAAGGTTCAGACGCACAATGCCGTGTTCGCTCTTATGGGGCAGGGCACTGCTGACGAGTTTCAGGGCAACCGGAAACCCGATGCGCCGGGCAGACTCAGCCGCATCGCGGGTAGAACAAAGTTCGCCCTGGGGGATGCGAATCTGGCGGGCCGCCAGCAGCTGCTTGCCATGCCACTCATCCAGCAGAGCCGATTCGCTGCGCTCAACCGGGTGGCAAGAGGGAATAAAGTGATCACCACCACGCTGTCGATTGCCAAGCGCCTTGCCGAATACCGCGGCAGCGCGGATCGCCGCAGTGGCTTCACCAATGCCTTGCAGCGGCGCCACACCGTTTTCAATCAGCGTGGCCTGGGTATCGGGGTCAAGGTTCTCGGGCAGGCTGGAGCACACTGCGGCCGGGATCGATGCGTTTGCTGCTGCGCGCATAAATGCCCGGGCGTCGGCCTGGTAGTAGGGCCGGTCTTCGCCAAGATCGAGCGGCGGATAGTCCTGTACCAGAAGTGCCGCGTCATAGCCCGGAGCCAGGGCCGCGGCGAATACCTTTTCCAGGGTTTCTTCCTGGCCCCACAGCGGCGTGGTGTAGTCGAGGGGATTGCCTACCGTGGCAATTTGCGGAAGCCACTGGCGCAAATTGCGTTCGGTTGCTTGATCGGGGGGGTCAAAAACGAGCCCCTCCTGTTCGGCGCAGTCTGCCAGCATGGCGACATCACCGCCCGAGCAGGTAAAGGCTGCGAGGCGCGGGCCGGACGGTGCGCCCGCGGTGGTCAGCATCTGCAGTGTTTCCAGCAGCAGGCTCGGGCTTGGGACCCGGGCCACACCGATCCTGTCAAAGAGTGACTGGTAAAGCGCATCCTCGCCCGCAAGCGATCCGGTGTGGGTGAGCGCCGTTTGTGCCGCGAGTGTTGATCGGCCTGCCTTGAGCGCCACAACGGGCACCCCCCGGTCGAGCGCCCGTCCGACCGCTTCGGCGAAGCGGGGGATGTCTCTTAGGGTTTCAATGTAGAGGCCAAAGCCGGTGACCGCCGGATCATCGGCGAGATAATCAAGATAGTCCTCGACGCCGAGGACAGACTGGTTTCCGGCCCCGATCACGTAGGAAAAATGGACCGACCGCCGGTTGGTCAGCAGATAACCCGAGAGCATGCCCGACTGGGAGAGGATTGCCGGACCGCGCTCGACGGGTTTTCCTCCGTGGCTGAAGGGCCAAAGGTGCGCGCCCGTGATGTAGTTGAGCAGTCCGAAGACGTTCGGTCCCGCCAGCGCCATCTCGCCGCAGGCGGTGACGAGTTCGCGTTCAAGGTCAACTCCGTCATCACCCAGTTCACCGAATCCTGCAGAGTAGCAGACGATCCCGCCGGCGCCTTTTTCTCTGAGTTCGCAAACTACCCCCGGAACGCCCTGTCGGGGAACGGCCAGGAAAACCGCATCGGGGGCCTCGGGCAGTGCCTCGACACTGGTATAGCTCGGTATCGCGCCGAAACGGTTGGGCTGCGGATTAAGGCCCCAGATCTCACCTTTAAAATGGCCCGCGGCGCATTGCCGCGCAGCAAAGACCGCGGAATCCCCGCCAACAAATGCGATATGCCGGGGCGCGAGCAGCCGCTGCAGGTTGGTGCGCCGGGTGGGGGTCACGCGCCAAGCGGCCTCAGCAGTGATCGACTGATGATATGCCTCTGAATTTCCGAGGTGCCTTCCCAGATACGCTCCAGTCTCGCATCCCGCCACAGCCGTTCGATCGGGAGATCCTCCATCAGGCCCATCCCGCCATGAATCTGCACCGCATGATCAGCCAGCCGGTGCAGCATCTCGGAGGCAAACAGTTTGCACATGGCCGCATCGGTGGGTGTCATCTGTCCGGCATCCGCCTTGCGGGCGGCATGCATCACCAGAAGGTCGGCGGCCTGAAGTTCGGTGGCCATGTCGGCGAGTTTGAAAGAGGTGCCCTGGAACTTTCCGATCGGCTGGTCGAACTGTTTGCGGCTCGCGGCCCACTCCAGCGATAGCTCAAGAAGCCGTTCGGCCCGACCGCAGCAGCCGGCACCGACCCACACCCGGCCCATCTTGATCCATTTGTCGGCAAGCATCAGGCCCTCACCTTCGTCGCCGAGCATTTGCACTTCGCTGACACGGCAGTCATTAAAAGAAAGGACAAAGTTGAGATAGGCGCGCTGGCTGACACACCGGGGTCCACGGGTGATCTCAAAACCCGGATGCCCCCGGTCCACCAGAAAAGCGCTGATCCGCTTGCGCCGACCGCGCGGGGTATCGTCGGTTCCGGTGGCAGCAAAAACAATTGCGAAGTCCGGCTCGACATGACTGCTGACGAAGTGTTTCGAGCCGTTAATGATCCAGTCGTTGCCTTCGCGTTTTGCCCGGGTGGCCATGGACATAATGTCCGAGCCGGCGCCGGGTTCGGTGATGGCGAAGCACTCGACTTTCTCGCCGCTCACGCAGGGAAAGAGATAGCGCGCTTTCTGCTCATCGTCGCATGCCATCAGCAATTCGGTCGGCCGCCAGGCGAAGCCGTGCAACGCATGCGACACCTTGCCGAACTCGCGCTCCATGATGGCAAGACTGGTGTAATCCAGACCGCCGCCGCCGACAGACTCCGGCAGGTTGGCCGCATAAAAGCCCATCTCGATGGCTTTGCGCTTGATGCTGTCACCCTGTTCGGCGCTGACCTCTCCGGCGCGTTCCACCTCAACCTCAAGCGGAAGCAATTCCTCGGAAACGAAGGCGCTGACGGAATCGGCGAGCATACGCTGTTCACTGCTTAGTTCGATATCCATATCTCTCCCGGGAGACGGGTCCCAGCGCGGCCGCGACACCGGCAGGTCCTGACGGGGCGCAGCGGTATAAAAGACGGCCTCAGATAATATTGCTTTGCGCGGGTTATTGCCATAATGTGCGTCGCGTAACTCACACCCTGTGAAATACGGGGAATCAGGACTGAAAGTGCAATGGAAGATCGATCGAAGGAACTCAAGGTAAGCCGTCATGGCGGCGTGCTGGAGATTCAGCTGAACCGCCCGAAAGTCAACGCCATCGACTTTGATTTGAGCCGCAGGATCAATGAAGCTGTCGTGACGCTGCGTGACGATCCTGAACTCCGCGTGGGTCTGGTGAGCGCTAGCGGTGAAAAAATATTCTCCGCGGGCTGGGACCTTAAGGCGCTGGACAGCGGCGAACAGCAGCTCGACAACTGGTGGGAGGGCGATGCCGATCTGCCGGGCGGTTTTGCAGGGCTTACCGAGATGTGGCATCTCAACAAACCGGTGATTGCGGCGGTCAATGGACACGCGATTGGCGGGGGTTTTGAGCTGGTGATGTCCTGTGATCTCGTGATCGCTGCTGACCACGTTTTTTTCCAGTTGCCGGAGATGCCGCTTGGCATCGTCCCGGATGCCGGGGCCATTCAGCGATTGCCCCGGCGGGTGCCCTATAACGTCGCGCTGGAGATGCTGTGGCTGGGCCGGAAGATGGGCGCTGAAGAAGCCATGCGGCATGGCTTGATCAACGCCGTGGTGCCCGCAGTCGACCTGATGACAACGGCGCGTGAGTGGGCGCAGCAGATCGCCCAATCTGCACCCCTTGCGGTGCAGACCATCAAGGAAGTGCTGCGTGCAATTGAGGCAGATACGATTGAAAGTGCATTTCAAACCATGCGTACCGGTGATCTGCCAACCTATCGGAAGATGCTGCGCTCCGAAGATGCCAAAGAGGGGGTGCGGGCTTTTGTTGAGAAACGTAAGCCGGTTTTCAAGGGCGAATAGTGGCTGCGACAATTAAGGGATGAGGAAGGTATGACAGATCAGAGCATTAGAAAGGTTGCGCTGGTGGGCGGGGGCGTCATCGGCGGTGGCTGGGCCACGCGATGCCTCGCAAATGGTCTTGAGGTCATTCTGACCGACCCCAGAGCCGAGGCACGTGATTACGTTGAAAAGATGGTCGCCGATGCCTGGCCGGTGCTCGAAGATGCCGGCCTTGTGGCCGGTGAGCGGGGCCAACTGCATTTCGTCGATGACATTGCCGAGGCCGTCAGCGATGCGGATTTTGTCCAGGAAAATGTGCCTGAGCGCGAGGAGCTCAAGATTGCCGTCCACGAGGAGATCAGCCAGCATGCGAGGGACGATACCGTGATCGCATCGAGTTCATCGGGCTTGCTGCCCAGCCGTCTGCAGTCCCGGTGTGCCCATCCGGAGCGTTTGATGATCGGCCATCCGTTTGCACCGGTCTATCTGCTGCCCCTGGTTGAGATCGTGGGCAGCGAACAGACATCGCAGGCAGCGATTGCCCAGGCCGGAGATTTTTACCGCGCGATCGGCATGCGGCCGCTGCATGTGCGCCGCGAGATTGAAGCCTACATCGCCGACCGCCTGCAGGAATCGCTGTACCGCGAGGCCCTGCATCTCATTGACGAGGGCGTGGCGACGGTGGCCGAGATCGACGCGGCGGTCACCGGCGGCCCCGGACTGCGCTGGGCATTCATGGGGACATTCCTGGCCTGGCATCTCGGCGGCGGCCCGGGCGGCATGCGTCACACCATCGAACAGTTCGGTCCGGCTCTGGAACTTCCCTGGTCACACATGAAGGCTCCGGTATTGACCGATGAACTGAAAAGACGCATCGTTGAGGGCTGTGAGGAAGAATCCGGCGAGCGGGTTTTTGACGAGATGGAGCGTCGGCGTGACCGCTGTCTTGCAGAGATTCAGAAGGTGCTCAAAGAGCACTGGTACCCACCGGGGGAGGATGGCTGGCCGCGGATGGGTGCGGATGGGTAATGAATCGTCAGTGATTCGCTAACCGCATTACACGCACTGAGAAAATTTAAGGAGGAGAAGGACGTATGACCATTAATACCAATGTAGTCGTGACCTGCGCGGTAACCGGCGCCGGAGACACGGTGGATAAGCACCCGGAGATACCGGTCACGCCCGAGCAGATTGCCAACTCGGCTATCGCGGCCGCGGATGCCGGTGCTGCAATCGTGCACCTGCATGTGCGCGATCCTGAGACCGGTAAAGGCAGCCGGGATATCAACCTCTTCAAAGAGACGGTAGAACGGGTCAGAAACAGCGGCAGAAATGTGCTGATCAATCTGACCGCCGGTATGGGGGGTGATCTGGTGGTTGATGATGACAACCCGCAAACCCCGGGAGAGGGTACGGATCTCATCAGTGCCGAGCAGCGTATAGCGCACGTTGAAATGCTGCGGCCGGATATTGCGACTCTCGACTGCGGTACGATCAACTTCGACAACGCCAATTATGTCTATGTCCAGACGCCCAACATGTTGCGTACCATGGCCGCGCGGTACGCCGAAATCGAGGTCAAGCCCGAGATGGAGGTCTTTGATCTGGGTCATCTGCGCTTTGCAAACCAGATGGTCTCCGAAGGACTTATCAAAGGACCCGCGATGTATCAGGTGTGCCTGGGCATTCCCTGGGGCGCCGGTGCGGACCCGGCGACAATGACGGCAATGGTGAGTCAGTTGCCGCAGGACGTTTTCTGGTCAGGATTTGGCATCAGCCGCACGGAGATGCCGATGGTGGCCCAGGCCATGCTGCTGGGCGGCAATGTCCGTGTCGGGCTGGAAGATAACCTTTATCTTGAAAAGGGTGTGCCCGCGAGCAATGCGGAACTGGTGGAAAAAGCCGTTCGCATCATCCGTGACCTCGGAGGACAGATCTGTGATGCAGACCAGGCCCGCGAGAAACTGGGCCTGGCTTGAGGACAGTTGCTGACTTAAGGCGGTACCGCGCCGGAGTTGGATTTCACGGCGCGGCTACCCGGTCAATCCTCCGCAAGCTCGGGCATGACTTCGTTAATGAAAAGCTCCAAAGAGCGTTTCTGCTCTTTCATGCCAAGGCCAAGGCTAGCGTAGCAGGTAAACCGATCAACACCGAGATTGCCGTAAAGGCGCAGTTTGCTGATGACTTCTTCGGGCGTTCCGGACATCAGATTGTCATGCAGCATGCTCGGGCCGTATTCGCCCCGGTTCTCCAGAGTCGATAACTCGCCGGAGACGGTCAACCGCCGGATCGTTGAGTTTCTTAAAGCCAACCGTTAGGGTGTGGTAAAGCCCGCCTTCGCCGGGCAGGCGGGTTTTCCGGCACGTTATTCGAGCGCACTACAGGGCATAATCACACTTCTTATTATTGGAGATTTCTATGGACCAGGAACGCTTTGACAAGGGCTTGGCGACACGCCGGGACGTGCTCGGAGCAGAGTACGTAGACAATGCTCTGGCTAACGCCAGCGAATTCGCCCGCGACTTTCAGGAACTGCTGACCGAATACTGCTGGGGAGCGGTCTGGGGTGACGAGACACTGGACCGGAAGACGCGCAGCATGCTCAATGTCGCGATGATCGCAGCGCTTAACCGGATGCATGAGTGGGAACTGCATTTTCGCGGCGCCCTGGTCAATGGTGTCAGCCGTGATGAGCTCAAGGCCATTCTGAGCCAGATCGCAATCTACTGCGGCATGCCCGTGGCGGTGGAGTGTCATCGGATCGCGAAGAAGGTTTTTGCAGAACTGGACGCCGGGTAGCAATCGAACCGGGACAGGATGCTTAAGGCCAAGGCTGGCGAAGTCCGGTTCCGGGTAATGCCTGATTTTGAGAAAAACAGTAACGCATCATGAAGGAAAACTTCGAAACGATCATTGTGGATAAAGAGGACCACCTCGCCTGGGTAACCTTGAATCGGCCGGAAGTTGCCAATGCCTTCAATACCCGGATGGCAGAGGAACTGCTGGAGGTGTTCGGCGATTTTGTCTCGGGCGCACGGCAGGCCCGCTGCATCATCCTGACCGGTGCGGGTGAACGGGCATTTTGTGCCGGTGGCGATCTTAAGCAGCGCCACGGCATGACGGATGAAGAGTGGTACGAACAGCATGTCGTTTTTGAAGACCTCGCGCGTGCGCTGATGGATTGCCCGGTACCGATCCTGGGCGCCATTAACGGCGCCGCCTTCGGCGGCGGTACAGAACTCACGCTGGCCTGCGATTTCGCCTATGCGGCGAATCATGCCCGGTTCGCCCTTACGGAAACAACCCTCGGGATCATGCCCGGGATGGCGGGCACTCAGTATCTTCCGCGGGCGGTCGGTATCCGTAGAGCCAAGGAAATCATCCTGACGGGTAAACCCTTCAGCGCCGAGCAGGCGCTTCAGTGGGGACTGGTCAATGAACTCTGTGAGCCAGAGGCTCTGCTCGATGCGGTGAAGGCAGCCGCCCAGCGCATCGCGGACAATGGACCGGTTGCGGTTCGCGGCGCCTTGAGGGCGATCAACAATGCGGGATTTGCTTCGCTGAAAGAAGATTACGAGGTGGAACTGGCGTCATACAACGAGACCGTGCCGACGCAGGACCGGCGTGAAGGCATTGCCGCATTCAACGAGAAAAGAAAGGCAAAGTTTACGGGTTATTAACCTGGTCCAGCCAGCGGCATCTTAGGTCCGTGAAATGACCGAGGAGTATTCGTGCACGATAAAAGCGTCACCGCAACTCTCTGCGAGTTTGCCAGCCAGGTAAGCATAGAAGACCTTCCGAGCGCGGTCGCGGAACGCGCCGCTTTACTGGTGACCGACAGCAGCGGGATCGCGATCCGCGCAAGACAAGAAGCCGAATCCACGCCGGCACTGCTCGCTGCAGTTGCCCGCATGGGTATGGATAACGGAACAGCCAGTGTCTTTGCTGATGAAAAAGGTTATGCGTTTCCCGCCGCTGCGTTGATTAACGGCTCGCTGATCCATAGCCTGGATTTTGACGACACCCATATTGCCGCCACCGTGCATCCGACAGCGCCGGTGCTGGCGGCGGCCCTGGCAGCCGGGCAGATGGCCGGCGCCAATGGGGCCGGGGTGCTTGCCGGCGTGATTGCGGGTTATGAAGTGATGTGCCGCCTGGGAAGGGCGCTCAAGCCCGCCGATCATTATGACCGGGGATTTCATCCCACCGCGACGACCGGTGCTTTCGGTGCGACCGTTGCTGCCGGGCGAACTCTGGGGTTGTCCCCTGAGCAGTTGGCAATGGCAATGGGCATCTGCCTGAGCCAGTCGGCCGGGTCGATGCAGTTTCTGGTCAATAGCGCCTGGAGCAAACGTTTCCAGGTGGGCAATGCCGCCATGGTGGGTGTCATTGCCGCCTCGCTTGCATCAGAGGGTTTTGTCGGCGCCGCCGATGCTGTTGAAGGTGACGCCGGTTTTCTGAAAAGTTATGCGCCGGACCCCGACCCGGCGCTGGCGGTTCAAGGTTTGGGTGATTACTGGGAGACGCTCGAGATCGGGGTCAAACCCTATCCTTCCTGCAGGTTCAGCCATGCGGCGATAGACGGCATTGTGGATATTGTTGGCGCAGGCGTCAGTGAATCGCAGATCGCCGATATTGCGATCGGACTGCCGCGCAAAGGCATGGACCTCACAGCGTTGCCGCAGGATTACCGGCGCAAACCCAAAGGTGTCGTGGGCGGCCAGTTCTCAATGCATTTCACGGCGGCGGTTTCGGCGCAGACGGGCAATCTCACCTGGGATGATTACGCACAGTACCTTGAGGATCCAACGACCCTCTCGCTCGCTGAGCGTATCGAGGTCAGCGAGGATCCGCAGATGGATGCGATCTATCCCGAGCGGATGGGCGGCAAAGTGACGATCCAGTTCCGCGATGGCACCCGCCAAAGCCGTTGCGTGGAGATCCCCCGTGGCGAACCTGAAAATTTTCCGGCGGCCGATCTGCACCGAAGCAAGTTCCTGTCTCTCACCGAACCGGTGCTGGGCGACGCCGCTGTTGGACTGCACGAGCGGCTCATCTCGTTCGCACAAGCCGAAACGGTCGATACCCTGTTCGGGTAATCCCTTGCGACAGGGCGGCGTGGCGCCTCAGCCGAGCACCGACAGGCTGCTGGCGGGGTTGGGCTCGCGGTTGCGGGAGAAAAATCCCAGATTCATCTCGTAGCCGGTACGCGCCAGCCGGAACCGGACCGGATCTCGATCATGGTCTGCGCCCTGCTCACAGCCACTGATCAGAGCCGCCATCATTTCACCGACCGCGGGTGCCGTCTTGAACTGATTTCCGCTGGTGCCGATGGCGATGTAAAACCCTGGCACATCCGTACAGTCGTAGACCGGGATCCAGTCATCACTGACATCCCAAAGGTCAGCCACACCCGAAAGCGTATTGGGGATGCCGAGGCTCGGGATTCGCTGCGCAAGACGGTATAGAGGCTCTAAGATCTGAGGCGAAAGATTGCGGTCGAACTCATCCGGATCTGCTGCCTGCTCGACCTCTCCACGTGCACCGAGGCTGCCCGCGAGAATATTGTCACCGGTATCCGCACGGATATAACCACCGATATCGGTGTCGTACAGCATGATCAGTGAATGATCGCTCGTCGCCGCGTCGGCACAGCGGATGTGCGCCAATTCGTGCCGGACCACGCGGGTCTGGATGCGGTGCTGCCCTACGGGTTCCACCAGCGCGTTGATAGCCTGCGCATGGGGTCCGGCTGCGTTTACCGCAACCCGGCAATGGATCTTTTCACCGCCTGAGAGCGTTATGCTGCTGACACGGTTCCCGTCGATGCCAATATCCGTGACGGCCTCACCAAAATGGAATCTTGCGCCATGCTGTTCCGCTCCTCGCTGAAGATTATGCGCCGCGAGCTGGGGGTCCGGGCAAAAGCCGCCCTTGGGGAAAAATACGCTTTCGAGTGCTGCTTCGGAGCGGGCGCCAAACTCGAGATCGTCCGAGGTCACGGGCGGGCCGAAACTGGCGAAATCCCAGTTGGGGAAGATACTCTGCAGTTTTGACAGCGACCAGAACTCAAAAGGTATCCCGAGCTCACGTGAGAATTCGAGTTGGCGTTCCAAAAAGCCGTTGTTGGCGGTTTTGAACGTGAGCACCCCGGCAAGATGAAAAGGCGCGACCGGCTCATCCGAGTTGAGGCTGAGAAATCCGGCCCAGTCCTGCCAGCAGTGGAAGCCTTCCCAGGCGAGTGCTGAACCCTCAAGGGTTGAGTACTGGGTGCGTACCATCGCGACAGAACTGCTGGTCGCTCCCTGCCCGGCGCCGGCGAGTGGGTCCACCACGAGTACCTGCCAGCCCTGTTTACTCAAGGAGAAAGCGATGGAGGTGCCTATGATTCCTGCACCGACGACGACGGCATCGAAACGCTCTGTCATTGCTGCTCCAAAGAGATTTATCGAGGACTGATCGACGGCCAGCAAGCCGCAAGTTGAGGAACCTGATTCTAAATTGAAGGGGATCCAGGAGGTACCCTTGTGCCATGGGCTCTTGAAATATTTCCAGGTGTCACCATATTCAAATCAGGCAAATACGGTAGACCATCCGCTGGGTGGTTTATTCTGAAACTAGGAGAGAACCTCATGAACAATCTGGTAAGACCTGCCGAGAGAGCTCGAGGCTGGGATGTATTTGGTGATTTTGATGACCTCATGGGTGGCTGGTTCCGTTCACCTGCCGTGCTGCGGCGCGAAGAGACTGCCAGAACACCCGCTATTGATGTCAGCGAGAATGAAGGTGCCTATCTGGTCAAGGCGGAACTGCCTGGCGTGGCCCGCGAAGACCTCGGCGTCACCATTAACGACGGTGTGTTGACCATCAACGCTGAGCGCAAAGAAGAGAAGAAGGACGAGAAAGACGGCCGTGTTATCCGCCAGGAGCGTTACTACGGCAAGTTTGTCAGGTCGCTTCGTCTGGGATCCGATATCGACGAGGGTAAGATTGAAGCCCAGTATGAAAATGGTGTGCTGAACCTGTCTTTGCCCAAAACGGCGGAGGTGAAGCCCCGCAAGGTCGACGTCAAGATCTGCTGATCAAAAAAATCGGCATCCTGCCGGCGACGTGCCGGCAGCAATCAAAAGGGCCACAACGGTGGCCCTTTTTTTTCGTGACGGTATCACCATCGCCGCCGGAACTCCTCTCGTTTACCTGTGTACACCGGGGAAGCAGAACCCGGGACGTTATACTCTGCCCTCGGTAGTGACCCAGACCCGTAATCTGCAATGAGCCAAGTTCCAGATCCTGCAGCCATCGCGCCGGTGCTGGCCGAAGCCCTGCCGTACATTCAGCACTTTCACGGGCGCACGATTGTGATCAAGTACGGCGGCAACGCCATGACTGACGAGGCGCTGAAGCGCAGTTTCGCCCGGGATGTTGTGCTGATGAAACTGGTGGGCATGAACCCGGTGGTAGTGCATGGCGGTGGTCCCCAGATCGGCCAACTGCTCGAGCGGATCGGCAAGAAAAGCGAGTTTATCGAGGGGCTTCGGGTCACGGACAGCGAAACCATTGACGTGGTTGAAATGGTTCTCGGCGGCCTGGTCAACAAGAATATTGTGGCCTTGATCAATGCCCATGGGGGCCGTGCCGTGGGGCTGTCGGGCAAGGATGGTGAACTCATTCGGGCGCGCAAGCTGGTATTGCGCAAAGCGGGCGCGACGGACGACGAGGATACGGTGGAACTGGGCTATGTTGGTGAGATTGATTCCATCAATCCTTCGGTGGTCGATACGCTGGATGAGGGCGATTTCATTCCGGTTATCGCACCGATCGGCGTTGGCGAGGACAACAAGACCTACAACATCAATGCAGATACCGTCGCCGGCAAACTGGCGGTGACGCTGGGTGCCGAGAAACTGATTCTTCTGACCAACACCCCGGGCGTGCTCGATCAGCAGGGTGAGTTATTGACCGGCCTTTCGGAGACTCGGGTCGAGGAACTGATCGATGAAGGGGTGATCACAGAAGGCATGCTGCCCAAGGTGCGCTGTGCTTTGGACGCGGTATCCGGAGGCGTAAGGACGGCAACGATTTCAGACGGACGGGTGCCTCACGCTACCTTGCTCGAAACCCTCACCGATCAGGGTGTCGGTACCCAGATCGGACGCACCCGCGAGGTCATCCGGCCCAGTTAGCAGGTGTTGTCCGCGCTTATCGTGGATCGATCGGCAGAGCGGTGGCGAGATCAAAGACGGCTTCCATCCGGTGACAGGCGCGCAGCAGCGATGCCTCTCCCCGCGGCGGACCGACCACCTGAAGGCCGACAGGCAAGCCGGTCTGGGTGAATCCGGCAGGCAGGCTGAGCGCCGGACACGACGTCATCGTGATGGCGAAGGTGATTGCAATCCAGTCAATGTAGGTCTGGGTCGGCTCGCCATTGATGGTTTCAACATACCTTTGCGATTTGGGAAAGGGGGGGACCGAAACCGCGGGACAAAGCAGCAGGTCGTAGTCCCCAAAGAATTTCTCCATCTCGCGGTACAGCCCGGAGCGCACACGTTCTGCAGCCAGCAGTTCGGAATTCGTGACCGCAAGTCCTTTTTCGATATTCCAGACAATCTCCGGCGCAATCTGCTCACGGTGCTCGGCAAGCATTGATTCCATCATCTGCGCGATCAGCACGCCGCGCAGGGTCTGAAAAGATTCGATGGCCCCGGAAAAATCTGGAGACAAGTGGCTGACCTCGGCACCGATGTCACGAAAGCGTTCAGCGGCCTCGCCACACAGGCTGGCGATCTCATCTTCCATGGGGACAACGCCAAGGTCAGGACTGAAGGCCACCCGTTTCGGCAGTTCCGAACGCGAAAGCGCATCAACGAATGATTCGCCATGATGGGAAAATGAAAGAGGATCGGCCGGATCAAAGCCGGCGCCGCCGTCCAGCATCAGGGCCACATCCGCCACACAGCGCCCCATCGGGCCCTCAACCCACAGGGTGTCAAAAGCGGGCAGACGGGCGCCCCTCGGAACACGTCCGGGACCTGGTCGCAGTCCCACCACGCCGTTAAAACTCGCGGGTACCCGCAAGCTGCCACCGAGGTCATTGCCGGTGGCGAGCGCGACCATCCCGGTGGCGAGGGCAGCGCCGGATCCTCCGGAGGAGCCGCCAGCACTGACCATAGTGTTCCAGGGATTGAGGGTATGCCCGAAAATCGGGTTAAAGGTATGTGCACCCGCCCACTCAGGCACGTTGGATTTGCCCACTGCGATGGCACCACTGGCCTGCAGCCGTTTTACTGTCGCATCGGAATGGCTGGCAATATTTTGCGCAAAAAGGGGTGAGCCATAGGTAGTCGCAACACCGGCAAGATCGTTGTAGTCCTTGACTGCAAGCGGCAACCCCCACAAAGCACCTTTGTCTCCGGCGCGCGGTTTCTCATCCGTCATCGTCCGCGCCTGCTCACGCGCCTGCTCAAGACAAAGAATGGGCAGGGCATTGACCGATGGATTAACCTCTTCTATGCGCGTGGCGGCAGCCTCGATGACGTCAACCGGCGATATCTCGCCAGAGCGCAGGCGTTTACTGAGCGCGGT
>CEPV01213656.1_pt1 | contig 15711 bp, 15 predicted proteins | sample 530451 | NCBI WGS metagenome assembly CEPV01 (sample SAMEA2620097, study PRJEB7988) | marine metagenome | isolation source: saline water (ENVO:00002010), including | reverse complement strand
TTGAGTTAAAACTTGAAGATTTTGCAAATAAAAGTGCTGAAGAATTGTCTATTATGATTAATGATAAAAATAAAATTGTTTATTTTGTTTGTAGTGATGGGAAGAAAATTTATTTTGTTAAATCTGATATAAACAACAAAAATTAAATTTTTCTTAAATAATATTTAATAACATCTAATAATGTGTCCATTGGTAATTTATGTTTAGCTGGTTCACGATGTCTAAGACAATAAGGTAAACCTTTGAATGCTGACCACATTGTTTTAATAAATAAAATTGGTTTGAAATAAATAATATCTTTGTATAAAGCTGATGCTATTTTAAATAAAGTTTCTATTGGAATTAAATACCAAGGATAATGCATCCATATAAGCCATAAACTATTTCTATAATGATAAAAATTACTTCTATTATCTGAACTTATTTGTTTAATTCTTTCAGGTTTATCATGAACAAAAGATATATAAGGTATATAAAGAATTTTATAACCTCTATTCGTAACACGTATAGCTAAATTTGCTTCTGTAATCCATTGTACATATTTTTTATTATATACACCTATTTTTCTAATAACTTCCTTACGAAATACACAACCACCACCACTAAAAAAAGGAGAATAAAAACGTTTATCAAATGTTTTATAACCTTTTTCAATTACTTTTGTCCAAATAATTCCTGTAGTTGGAGGTTCTTTTAAAAATTCGTTTACAACTTTTTTTGTCCAATCTTTAGGAATTATATGATCATCGTCAAACATTGCTACAAAATCACCTAATGCAGCTGACATTCCTATACTAAAACCTTCAATATAATAATTAAATGGTAAGTGAATAATATTAAAATTTTTGTGTTTTCTTAATGTTTCTAAATATTCATAAGTGTCTGATTTAGAATGATTGTCTATAACAAGAATATCATAATTAGAATATGTTTGTTTTATAAGAGAATTAATACAATTTTTCAATTTATCTAAACGATTATAAGTTAATACAACAAGTGTAATTTTAGGTAATTTTTGTTTAATCATTGATCCGTCCCTCTAAAAAACCATTCCCATGTCTTTTGCATACCAAGTTCTAAAGAAACTTGTGGTTTATAATTAAAAGTATTCATTGCTTTTGTTCCATCAATAAGAAGGCTAAAAGGTTTGTCATCTGAAAATGTTTTTTGTATTTTTTTATTAGTTATACTCTCAGCTATTTCTAAAAGTTGTATAACTGAACAAGGTTGATTATTAGAAATATTAATTATTTCAAAATTCTGTTTTTGATTATAATTAATGACTAAATTTATGTAATGAATTATATCATCAATAAAAACATAATTTCTTAATTGTGAACCTTCGCCATTTATTGTTAATATTGAATTATCTTTTGCTGCTGAAAGAATATAATACAATATTCCACCTCTCATTTCAGGTCCATATATACTAGGGAACCTAAGAGTTATTATTTTCAGATTATTTTGTTTTGAATAGTATTGTAAAATATCTTCTGCCATCATTTTTGCTAGACCATAGATAGTTATTGGATTTCTTGTATGAGTTTCTTTACATTGATCATTTTTATTTATATTATTTCCATAAACAGCATAAGAAGAAGCAAAAATTAATTTATTTATATTTGCTTGTTTACAAGCTTCAATCAGTTTTAAAGTTGTTAATGTGTTAGCCTTAAATGAATCTTCAGTATTTCCTGTAAACTTTCCTGCAAGATGGATAATTATGTCTGATCCTGAAATAAAATCTTTTAGTGTCTTAATATTTATTGTTGACAAATCTGCAACAAGTGTCTCATGATTATGTTCAATTGATTCTTCTTTAGAAGTTCTGTCTATTAATTTAAGCTGATGATGTTTTAAACTTTTCACCAAGTGTTTTCCAATAAAACCTGTTGCTCCTGTTATTGTAATTTTCATTTTTTATTTATTGAAACTTCTTCGCTCAAATTAAATTTATTATTGAGTCATTAACCATTCATGCATTTTTTCAATGCCCTGTTTAAGTGAAGTTTTTGGTTCCCATCCAAGTAATTGTTTTGCTTTTTCTGCATTACATAAAAGTTTTGATATTTCCGCTTGTGGATGTATATGAGGGACATGTTTAATCATATTAATATTTTTTTCAATTGACATTGCTAAATCATTGATACTAATATCTTTACCTGAACCTGCATTTATGATATGTCCAACTGCATTTTCATTTGTAGATGCTAAATAAATAAAATCAGCACAATCTTCAACATATAACAAATCTCTTGTTTGAGTTCCATCACCATAAATATTCAATGTTTTATTTTTAAGATGCTGATTTACAAAAATACTTATAACGCCACCTTCCATATTTGTTTTTTGATATGGGCCGTAAGTGTTGAACGGTCTAATAATAACAACTGGAAGTTTATAAGCATGGTAGAATGATTCTGCTAAATTTTCTGCTGCTAATTTTGATGCTGCGTAAGGAGATAATGGTTTAACAGGGTGTTTTTCATTAATTGGTTCATGTGTTGACAAATCATAAACCATACATGTTCCCATTAAAACTATCTTTGATCTTTGTTTTAGAGCATATTTTAAAATTTTATATGTTCCAACTATATTACTATTAAAAGCTTTATTTGGATTATCAAGTGATTCTTGCACATTAATCTGTGCTGCTAGATGTAAAATAATATCAAACTTATTGTGAAATAATTTTGATAATGCTTTACTATCTATTACACTTGCAATCATAACTTGTTTAAGATTTTCATGATTCTTAAATTCAGAAATATTTTCTTCTGTACTGTTTTCAAGATTATCAATAATCCAAACATTATGACCTTTGTCAAGAAATTTTTTGACAACCCATCTTCCTATGAATCCTGTTCCACCTGTAACCAATATATTCATTAAAAATTCACCTATTTTATTTTTAAAGCAACTTTATACCATTCAATTGTTCTTTTTAGACCATCAATTAAAGTAAAATTAGGTTTCCAACCGGTTTTCTTCGTAATTGCTGAAAAATCTGCATGAAGATGACGAACATCTGCTGGCCTTGTGCCTTTAAACACAATCTGTGATTTGCTTCCTGTTAATTCTATAATTATATTTGCTAAATCTAAGATTGTTGTTTGTATACTAGTACCAATATTAAAAGTTTCTCCAATAAGGTCTTTTTTTCCAAGTACTAAAGAATATGCTTTAACAGCATCCTTTACATATTGAAAATCCCTTGTTTGCTGACCATCATCATTAATTATTAAATCTTCCCCTTTTAAAGCAGTTGAAATAAAATTTGAAACAACTGCTGCATCATCCCAAATATTTTGATTTTCACCAAATGTATTAAAATTTCTTATAATTATTACAGGATATTTATGCCATTTATACATTGCTCTACAATGTTTTTCTGCTGCTAATTTAGTAACTGCGTAAGTACTTCTTGGTTTCATTGGATGTTTTTCATCCATAGGAACATATTCAGGATTTCCATAAACCTCTGGAGAAGACGCATATATCATAACTGGTTTTGTCTTTGTTTTAATTAAAGTCTGCATAAAATTAAATGTTCCAAATTCATTATTTTCAAAATATTTATGATTATGAATCATTGATTCTGGAATAGAAATAGAAGCTGCTAAATGAATAATAGCATCAACATTCATATTATCTATATCTTCTTTTGTTAAACTTTGAAAATCTCCAACTATTAATTTAAATTTTTTATGAAATTCTGGACTTTTAATAAAAGGGTCAACAACAACAAAATTTGCATCAAAATCAACTTTATCTATAACTTTATCAGAATGTTTATAATAACCTTTGATAACTTTAAATTTATCTTCTTTTATTTTATGTGAAAATCTTTCTGTAAAAAGGAAATTTCTTGAAAAATTATCTATTCCAATAACCTTTGTTATATCTACTCTTTTAACTAGTTCATCAACCAAATGTACACCATATAATCCTGCTGCTCCTGTAATAAGTATTTTCATATCAATCACCTAAAGTGTGGAATCTTTATTTTAATTATAAAGCTTTCGTTAATCTGTCCTTTACTTCCCAATTCCTTCTCTTGTCCATGGTCCTATTTTTTTTGTTAATGGTAAGGGTAATGTTTTCCATACATTTGTTAATAATTTAAATTTAGCATTTGTACTTGGATCTTCATTAGGTAATTTGTCTGTTTGATATAAATCATAAAAATGATATAAATTTTTTAACTCACATCCCCATTTTTTTTTATATGTGAATTGGCCAGATTCTAGTCTAACTCTTCCAAAATCTACAATTTTATAATTATTTTTTATTGCATATTTTATAAAATGCCAATGAACAGCATCATTACACCTTGACCACAAATATTTTTTATCTGAAACTGCAGTTATCAAATGAATTGTATCTTTATGTGTGAATCCAACTAAAAGAGAAACAAGTTTTTTGTTGTAGTATGCACCAAGGATTTTACCAAGTCCTAAGTTTAAGAAATTTTCAAAATAAGATTTGGGAAAACATGGAGTTCCAAACTGTTTCATGTTTTTGCAATATAGTTTGTATACTTGTTTTAAAGAATCTGGAGTACAGTCTTTGTTAATTTCTTTTATAATAATTCCTTCTCTTTCAGATTTCCTTATTGCTTTTCTTTTTTCTTTTTGAATTAACTTCCAATTAGTTTCTAAATCAATTAATTTTAATTCAAATCTTTTGTATTCTGGTTTAATTATCATGTTTTTTTCCAAGTGTTTGTTAAATTGTGTTAAACCCTGCCTGATTTCTAAATAATTATAATCTTTTGAATAAGTTTGATTGATATGATGTAAAATTTCTCTTGTAAAAGATTCATTATCTTGTCCTGAAAATGAACCATACTCTAAAAATCCTGATGAGATTATCTTTTTACCAAGTATAGGGTGGTTTATGATTTGAATTGGCAGAATAAGTTGAATTTTCTTTTGAGTTTTGTTTTCTTTGTTTTGTTTATCATCTTCAACTAAAGCTAAATACTCTGTTTTGGTTTTTGTGAATGTTTTTTCAATAAACTCCTTATATTTTGGTGTATGGATTATTAAATGAGAACATTCTTCTAAAAAAGAGTTCCACATTTCTAAATGTGATTCATTATTTTGGTCAAGGTTTATTATTTGCATTGTTTTTGTATGTTTTTTATTATTATTTAAAGGGATATTTTAATAATATATAAAAATATATAAAAATTATCATATTTTCTAAAATATCGACTCTAAAATGAATGTAATAAAATGTGTTTAACAAAATAGATATACTAAAATCTAGATTTAAAATATCAAAGAATTAAAAAGGTTATTTTTTGCACATTTTTAGTTTTTTGAAGAATTGTGTAAGTTTTTATTTTAATTTGTTTAAATCATGTTTAATTTTCTTCTAAATGTATCTTTATTTCTTTTTAATGGTATACATTACAATTGGAGCAAAGAGTTTTATAGGCGAGAAAATAGATTTTGATTTGGTTATTTTAAAACCTGTATTTTTAAGAAGCCTAGTATACTGGTGTGGAGTTCTAGTTAACATTAAGTGCCCAGTGTTTTTAAAAGTTTTATTTGTATGATGTTTGTATGTTAAATTAATAACTGGATTGAGTTTATTTTTTAAATCAATTATTAAGAATCCACCTGGTTTAAGAACTCTGTGTATTTCTGCTAATGCTTTTTTAAGGTCTTTATTTGATAAATGATGCAAAACTTCTATGCAAATGATAATGTCAAAAGTGTTTGGTTTAAATTTTAAGTTTGTTGCTTCTCCTACTTGAAAGTTGAGGTTTTTTATATTTAGTTCTTTTGCTTTTTTAGCTGCAAAGTCTGTTGCTTTTTTTGCAATATCTATTCCTGTTGTATTTATACCTAATTTTGCAAAAGAAAAACAATATCTTCCTCCTGAACAGCCTATGTCTAATGCTTTGAGTTGTGTTTTACCACCCCTTATTTTACCTACCTTTCTGTTTATTATCTTTTTAAGAGTGTTCATAACTATGTTGTATTCTTTATTTAATATTTTTGTTACAATGGAATCAGATTTTGAATTAGGAGAATAAAATAATTCAATCCCTCCTTGGTTTGAATATATTTCTTTTGTTTTTTTATTGATCATGACTAACATACCTCTTAACTAACTTCACAATCTTTCTTAATTGAGATTTTCTAAGTCTGTGATGAACAGGAAGATTAACCATTTGTTCTGAAACTATTTCGCTTATTGGACATAAACCTTCAGGAGAAATGAAAAAGTCATATAGTGCTCCGAGTCTGATTCTGTGTTTTAAGAATTGTTTCATGATCTTTTTTCTGTTTTTAACAAGTAAAGTGTATCTAAAATAAGTTGGCTGTGATAAAGAATGTGATTTTAATGTTTTTGATTTAAGATGTGGAATGTATTTAAACTGTTGATTGTAAAAGTCTGCATTAAATTGTCTTTTTTTAAGAATTTTGTTTATTTTTTTTGTTTGTTTATATATGAAACTAATTGCATAGTTTGAAGGAGCTTGGTTACTTGGTGTAAATATTTCTTGGTTACCTTTAACATAAGGTTTGACAACAATTTTTGTTAGAATATTTCTTATGAATAAAGGCATAGATTCAATGAATAACATTCCACCAAATACAGAACAATTGTCAACAAAAGTTCTAAATGAATTTTCTTTTTTTAATAATTTTTTGAATGTTGGGTTGATTTTTGTTTTTGAAAGTAATGCTCCTGTTTTAAAAATTGTAATGTCTTTAGAAAAACCAAAAGTTACAATAGTATAATCACCAAATGATCCAACATATTGGTTGTCAAATTTTGTTTTTAATGCTTGTGCACAATCTTCAATTATTTTTAGTTTATGTTTTTTTGCAAGTTTTGTTATTATGTTCATATTTACTGGATTACCATAAGAATGAACAAGTAAGATTGCTTTTGTTTTTTTTGTTATTGCTTTTTTTAGTTTGTTTAAATCCATGTTCATTGTTTTTATGTCAATATCTACAAAAACTGGTGTACAAACTGCTTTGACAGCTTCCCTTACAATTGAACAGGTATATCCTTGAAGAATAACTTGGTCTGATTTTTTTAAACTCATATCTTTAAGAGCAAAGTAAATTGCGTCCCTACCTTTGTTTGTAAAAAGTATATGTTCTTTTTGTGATATTTTGAATAAAACAGACTTTAATCTATTATGATCTGATTTTTTTGGAATTGTTAATAATTCATATAATCTGAATGATGTTGCAATTGGTTGTATCATTTTTTCCTTTATTTTGTCCTTTATTTACTTTGTCACCTTCTTATATACTGGAAGTAGCATTGGCAAAATTACTTTTCTAAATAAAAATAACTTTGTTTTTGAAAGTGTTTTATTTGTATACATAAATTTTTCTGTTAATTGTCCACCAAACTGGCTTTTAAAAAAATTCATTCCTTTTTCAAAATTGTTTTGAGGATTTGGATAAACACCATAGATATCTAGGCTTTCATAATTGTTCATATTTCCCCATTCAATCATGTGCCAAATTAATAATGAGTTTGCATGAAAGTTTTTGTAATTTGTATTTGTTCCATTTGCAAGATAAATTATTTTTTTGTTGAATATGAGAAATAATCCTGCTGCAATGTCTATTATTTTTGTTTCATTGTCATGTGTTGCCTCTTGTTTAACAGCAATTAGAAACTTAGCATTGTTTTCAAAGTTTTTGAAAATACTTAAGAAAAGTTCATAAGGAATAGGAATCCATGACCTTACAGTTTCTGCAAATTTCTGATAAATTGTGTTGAATCTTTTTAAATCTTCAATATTTTTTACTTCATGAATTTTTATATTGTTATTTTTGCATCTGTTTATTTTTTTTCTTTGTGTTCTACTTATATTTTTCCAAATCTCTTCTTTTTTTAAAGTAATATCATTAATGTAAGACATAGTTGGACCATTGTCTGAAACTGAGAAGTTATTTTGTGTAAATATTTGTTTATTAGTTATAAATTGTGTTCTTAAAGGTATAGTAATTGTTTTTTCTTTTTTTGCAATATATGAAATTACAATTAGAAATTTATCAATAATATCTTTATCATTGTTTAAGATTATAGGCCCTGATACAATTCTTAGTTGATTAAAGAATTTATTTAATTTTGGAATTGGAATCAGGTAAAAAGTTCCACCAAGTATTTTGTTGTTCTGGTCTCTTGCTAAAATTAATCTAACTTTCATTCCTGAATCTTTGTATGACTTAGCAAAACTCAAGCTTTGGAAAACATTACCATGCTTAGAATTAAAATTATCCCATTCATCCCATTCTGATTCATCTGCAATGTAGATGTTGTATTGATTTGATTTATTTAATTGGTCATTCATTGTCTATCACATCTTTAAATACTTCTAAGTATTGCTTAGCAATATGTTTCCATTGGAATTTATTTTTTATTAAATTATATGATTTGTTTGCAATATTTTTTGATAGTTTTTTGTTTTTTAGTAATTTTATTGTCATATTTGCTATACTTTCTGAACTAAATGGTTTTACAACTGTAGGAATATTATTTTTTTCAAATACTTCTGCAATCCCTGCACCTTGTGATACTATAACTGGTGTTTTTGTTAACATTGCTTCTAATGCAACAATTCCAAAACTTTCCATAATTGTAGGACTTGGTAATACAAATAAGTCTGCAGATTTGTAATAATCTGGTTTAATTTTGTCTGGAACAAAACCTTGAAATAATATATGTTTGTTAATTTTTAGATTGTTTGATAAGTTTTTTAGTTTTTTTAGTTCTGGTCCTTTACCAGCAATGATTAATTTTGTGTTTGGAACATGTTTTATGATCTTTGGCATTGCTTTGACTAAGATGTCAAGTCGTTTATAATCTCTAAGTACACCTAAGTAAAGGATTATATTGGTGTCTTTGTTGCTCTTTTTCTTATCATTATCAAACTCTTCAAAATTAATACCATGAGGTATTGTGACTATCTTGTGTTTATATTTTTTTAATATTTTGGACTGGTGTTTTATCTTATCAACACAAATAAATATTTTTTCTGCATTTGATAATATATATTTAAGAAAAATTACATTATATAAAGATGTCAGTGGTTTTTTCCAACCAGGTAGAATCAATTCTTTGCCATGCATATGTACACAATAAGGAATTTTGTTTTTTTTACATGCATATGCACCTGCAAAAAGAGTGAATGGATGTGGGTGGTGGATAAGCGCAATGTCTAATTTTTGTTTTTTGTTTAATTGTTTTATTTTTTTGAATATTGATGGATATATTGGGTCAAGTAATATTAGTTTTGATCTTAGATAATGTGTCTTTACCTTGCCTATTTCGTCATATGATTTTGTTGATCCTTGGTCTGAAGTAATAACTATTACATTATGTTTTTTGTCTTTGTTTTTGTTTGTGTTTTTATTATTCTTAGTCCATTGTTTAGTAAGATTATAGATTACTGTTTCAATCCCACCTTTATTTGGGTAAAAGTATGCACTAAGTTCCAATATGTTCATATTATTTAATCCCCTCTTCTTGATATATAATTCTTTTACACTCTTAAATACCGCAATACATAAATGTTTATAAAGTTAATTATTATCCAAGATAACCATGGTAAGTAGTGAAAACTTAAGAATTGCAATGCTTTGTCCTTATTTTGCAGAGTCTGTAGGAGGAGCTGAGATATCTACACAATTATTTGTTAATGAAATTAATAAAAAAGAAATAAAAGTAGAAATAATATCCAATAAAACAATAAAAAATTCAAAATATAACATAAAACAATTAAAATTCTTTAATGTTCTTAGTCCAATGTGGCGTTCTTTCTTATTAAATACCAATTTATTTGATAATTACTTAAGTATTAAATTATTCAAACTACTTAACAAAATTAATCCAAATATAATTCATGTCCAAGATATACTTATGCTGCCTGCTTCAGTAAAAGTAGCAAAAAAATTAAAAATACCAATAATAGTTACAATAAGAGATGCACGATTCGTATGTAATTTGGCTGTATGTAAAGAAAAAGGAGATTTATTTTTTAATTGTTCTAATAAACAATATTTAAATTGTCTTAAAAAAACTTCACAGAATAGTTTAGGTCTTAAAATGTTTGCTTATTTCTTATTTCCTTTTTTAAGAACAAGATCAAAAACATTAATAAGTTCTCTAAAAAGGTGTAATAAAATAGTAAGTGTTAGTAATTATGTGAAAAATAATTTAATTAGGGCAGGTATTCCTAAAGAACAAGTACAAACAAACTATAATTTGATTCCTAAATGGGATATTAATATTAAAAAAAATAAAGAACTTAGAAAAAACTTTGGAAAAAATAAATTTATTATATTTGCTTCTGGAAGATTAGTAAATTACAAAGGATTTCAGGTTTTGATTAAAGCAATTGCCAATATTGTAAATAGTAACAAATGGAAGAAAATTTTGGTTTTAATTGCAGGTGAAGGTAGTTATAGAGAAGAGCTTGAGGAATTAGTTAATAAATTAGAACTGAATGAGTATATTAAATTTATAGGAAAATTGTCTTATGATGAAATAAAGAATTATTATAGCATGTGCGATGTTGTTGTTATTCCTTCATTATGGCAAGAACCACTCTCAAGAATAATATATGATTCAATTGGTGCAAAAAAACCAGTCATAATTGCAGATGTTGGTGGCAATAAAGAAATTTTTAGTAAAGAATATAAATTAATTTTTAATCATTCAAAAGGTTTAGATTTTAACAAACTATTAGAATATGTTAACAAGGAAAAAAACTATTATAAATCATACAAAGATTTCAATAAAATTAATATTAAAAGATATATTGATGTTTACTTAAGATTAATAGAATGAAAATATTATTAAAATAAATATACCACTATAATGACAACCATAACTAACTCATCAAAGATTAGTATATTAAGAAATGAATTTGAAAGATTAATTCTTCCTGAGATTACTAAGTGTACTAAAAAAGGAAACATAGAAGAAAGAAAAAGGATAAAAACAGAAAAAGATATGAAAAAAGGAGGAATGAGAATAAAAATAAAAGTTAAAAAAAATAAGAAAAAAAAGAAAATATTAGAAATAGGATGTTCAACAGCAAAATATAAACAATATTATCATGGGGATTATATAGGTATGGATTTGTCTGATATTGAGATGAATAAAAAATCTAATAAACAATGTTTATTTGTTGTTGGTAATGGTTTGTCACTTCCTTTTAAATCACAAGTATTTGATATAATTATATGTAATTTTGTTATAGAACATGTTTATAATATCAAACAATTTATTAAAGAAACAGTAAGATGTTTGAAATCAGAAGGAAAGTTATTAATATCATGTCCTACAAAATTAGGATTTAGATTTGAAAATGAACCAAGATATCAAGGGTATGATTCTAGTAATATCAAAAAAATTATAGGTAATAATTATTCAATAAAGAATCATGAAAAATGGGGAGGAGTTATTAGTTTTGTAATTATGAATATCGAGACAAACATCTCTAGAATTATACATAGAAAGAATGATGATAATGAAAAAAATAAAGAAAAAGTACAAAATAATAATAATAATAATAATAATAGGAATAATACAATAAAAAAATGGAATGCTGAAACAAAACTTAATGCAGGTAATTGGTTTGAGGTGTTTTTTAAGATTAGAGGGGTTATATTGGACTTATTATCTGTTATTGAAATCAAAACAAATATTAAGAATTACTTTTCATTAATGAACTATTTTGAATTAAAGAAAAAATAGTATGTGCATAGTTCGTTCGCACTTTCCAATTGAGCTAATCGCACATGGAAAGCCCTGATCTGTCGGAAATGCAGAGCATTTCTGAGCACGATCATGAATCTCTGATTCATGACGATCTGCTATGCGCTCACTGGCATTACATGCACTATGCACATACAAAAAATAGATAAAAATACCAAAAACTATAAATATGGATCGTAATTATATAGATTGTCTTTATAAAATTGAATTAATAATTGCATTAATATAATTATGAAAAATATATGGAGGAAAAACTAAAATGAACATATTAGTTATTGTTGCTCATCCTGATGATGAAGTTTTAGGGTGTGGCGCTACAATTGCAAAGCATGCTGAAAAAGGAGATAATGTAGATATATTAATAATAACAAAAGGTATTACTGCAAGATACGCCGAAGATGAATTTAATAACCCAAAAGTGATTGAAGAAATAAGACTGATGAATGAAAATGCATTACAAGTATGTAAAATTCTAGGTACAAATTCTGTTGAAATTGCTGGTAAAGATTCTTGCAGATTGGATAAATTACCATTAATAGATATCACAAGAATAATTGAAAAAAAGATCCAAACTTGTAAACCTGAAATAATATATACTCATGCTTCTTGTGATGCAAATAATGATCATAGTTTGGTTTTTAAAGCTGTGCAAATAGCTACAAGACCATTTCCTGGTTTTTGTGTTAAAAAAGTATTACTTATGGAAATACTTTCAAGCACAGAATGGAATTTTTTAGAAAATTTTCGACCTAATGTTTATATTGATGTTAGTAAAACAATAGATAAAAAAATACAAGCAATGAGATGTTATGAAACAGAAATAAGAGAATTTCCACATCCTAGGTCTGAAGAAACAATTAAAAATTTAGCTAAAAAACGAGGATCAGAAGTAGGGTTATATTGTGCTGAAGCATTTACGTTATTGAGATCCATAAAAAAATAGCTAACTAAATATATATAATAAATTAGAAAGATATTTATATAGGTTACAGATTAATGACAGATTACAAACTAATATTGATTAAATGTTAAAATGAAAATACTTATTACAGGTGGAGGAGGATTTTTAGGAAGTGCTTTATTAGAAAAACTTTCATTAAATCATCAAATAACCTGTTTAGATCGTGGTAGAAGATATAATGTTCTTAAAAAGGAAATTAATCAAAATATAAAACTTGTTAAAGGAGATATATTAAATAAAGAAATATTAAATAAAGTAACTAAAGATTGTGAATGCATAATCCATCTTGCAGGAGGTGGTGGTGAAAGAAATCTGCTTAAAAATCCTTATGAAGCATTATTAAACAATGTTTATGCAATAAAATTATTAATTAAATATGCAAAAAAGAATAATGTAAAAAAAATAATCTTTAGTTCTAGTTATATGACTTATATTACAAATCCTAAAAAAATAAAAGGTGTGTCCTCTACATTTTATGGATTAATAAAAAGAATCTGTGAGGATGAAATAAGAAAAAGTGGTATTCCTTATATCATACTTAGATTGTCAACAATATATGGACCATATGGTTATAAATTAGGAATCCAAAAAGAAGCAGTTATAGGTAAATTCATAAGCTTAGGTTTTGATAATTCCGAAATCACATTATTTAATAAAGGAAAAGATAAACAAGATTATCTTTATATAGATGATTTTTCAAATGCTATAAATAAAATTGTTTTATCAGATATAGAAAATAAAACTTTTGATGTTGGAAGTGGCAAATCTTATTCTGTTAAAAATGTTGCTGGTATCATTTCTAAAGTAATGTTGAAAAAATATAAGAAAAAGATCAGAAAAAAAAAGAAATATTCCAAAGGTGTAAAAACAATATATTTAAAAACAAATATAAATAATACTAAAAAATGTTTTAATTGGAAACCTAAAACAAATATAAAAAGAGGTATTGCTAAAACTATAGAGGTGTTTGTAAATGAGAGAAAAAGTTAAATCTATGCGTCCATTTTTTCCAGATGATCAAATTAATAACATAATAAATGACATTAGAGTATGTTTAAAACAAGGTAGTCTTAGATTTGGAGAAAAATGTGGTGAATTTGAAAAAGAATTTTCAAATTATATTGGTACAAAATTTGGTGTATCTGTTAATTCATGTACTACTGCATTAACAATAGGCCTAAGACACTTTGATGTGAAAATGAAAAATGTAATTGTTCCTTCTAATACATTTATAAGTTGTCCCAATAGTATAAAATATGCTGGAGGAACTCCTAAATTTGTTGATATAAATCCTAAAACATTAAATATGGATTTTGAAAATATTGTAAATAATATAGACAATAAAACAGCAGGAGTGTTGTTAGTACATATTGGAGGACTTCCTTTTGCAGATACAAAAGCATTAAAAGATGTTTGTGATGATAAAGGATTATTCTTAATTGAAGATTGTTCTCATGCACATGGTGCAACAATTCATGGTAAAAAAGCAGGAAGCCTTGGACACATGGGATGTTTTAGTTTTTATCCTACTAAGATTATGACAACAGGTACAGGTGGGATGATCACAACTAATGATGAATCTCTTAAAGAAACTTCTAAATGTTTAAGATATTTTGGTGGAGACAAAAGTCTTAAAAATTTTGAAAATTTTGGTAATGATTGGTTTCTTAGTGATATTAATTGTATTGTAGGATTGCATCAACTTAGACAGCTTGAAGATAATATCAATAATAGAAATAAAATAGCAAAAATATATAATCAAGAATTGTCTGAAATGAAAGATCTTCAGTTAATTGAAACACCAGAAGGAGTAAGGAATAGTTATTATAAATATTCTACCATATTAAATGAAAAGATTAATAGAGAGGAATTAACAAAAAAAATACTTGAAAGATATAATATAGAATTATCAAGATTTTATTATCCTTGCCATAAAGAACCAATATATAAAAATTATAATGATATTAAATTAAAACATACAGAAGACATTTTACCAAGAGTACTTTGTTTACCTATTTTTGGTGACATGTCTGAAGAAGAAGCAATGTATGTGTGTGAAGTTATGAAAAAAGAACTAAACTGAAAATTAACAATATAATTAATAAACTATTTGAGATCTTGTTTCTTTAAATTATTTTTTAGAAGTATTTTTTGAGTATCAGGTCCATAATTAAATATAAGATCTATTATAGACATATATGGTTCAAAATTACCAAATCTTTGTGTATATGTTGGATGAATATAATCCTGATAAACAAGTTTAATATTATTTTTTTTAAATAAATCCTCGTCTAAATAATTTTTACTAAGTCCTCCTGCTATATATGTAGTTCCATTAAGTTTGTTACATATATCAATTAATCTTTGTACATTCTTTGTTTTTATGTTAAGATCTGATGATATTATTATTTCAGTATCTATATCTAATATTTTTATTATTATTTTAATTATTTCTGTGTTTAATTCACTTAAAGAGATAGATTTTTTATTATATATTGTTTTAAAATAATGTGCATATTTATCAAAGAAAGGATATTTAGAATAACTGTTTTCTATAGCTTTCCAATGTTTTATATCCCATTTAATATTCGATGCAAGCTTAACTTGATTGATTAATTGACCTTGTTTAAATTGTACTGGCAGACTTAACCATGTCCAGCCTTGAGGTGTTTTTATCTTATTACGATTTATAAAACAATTTTTACTATATTCTGCATCATCAAGTATTACAAATACATCTGATATAATCATCTTATAAAAGAACCCGAGCCACGGGAGATAATTTGGTTGGTGAATTGAGATTATTGTCATATGTTATTAAGAATATTTATGTTATTTAAATATCTTTTCTATTAAATAGAATTAAATTAATATCTTAACAACTGCTTTTCTTACTTCGGTTTCTGTTTTAAGATGGCATCCTGGTCTGTGTATGTCTGAAGGAAATAATATTGTAAATGTTCCTTGAGTCATTACCA
>CEPV01094012.1_pt1 | contig 15712 bp, 13 predicted proteins | sample 530451 | NCBI WGS metagenome assembly CEPV01 (sample SAMEA2620097, study PRJEB7988) | marine metagenome | isolation source: saline water (ENVO:00002010), including | reverse complement strand
GAATGCCCAGTCTGTTGAACCAGATTCAAAATCAAAATTGTTTTCTCCAGCTTTGTTAATATAAATAATGTAATTGTCTGTTTCTGGAATTATTTTGAAACTCATTTCTGGGTTTTGATTATATTCTATACCATATTCTGCATCTTTGCTTAATGTTAAAGAATAAAAACCTGTTAATTGAGAAAAGTCTAATGAAATTTTTGATTGGCCAGTTGTTGTTATTGTTTCTGTAAAATCTAAAGTTTCAAATGAAATTGTTCCTTTTGTTAATGTGAATTCTTGATCTTTTAGTAATAAGTGTGAGTCTTTGTTAAGAATTATTTTTACTTCTGGCTTTGCTATTGTTTGTAAATTATTGTCTGTGCTTGATGTAATGTCAGCGCTTATTAGTTTTCCTTGATCATCTAATTCAAAAGTGCTATCTTTGATATTTCTGAAGATATTGTCACCTGCTACGACTAAGTCTGCGCTTGTTACTTGTTGTGCATGGTCAACGAAAAGTCTGTTGTTCTGTGATATTGGGTTTACTACATTTACTAATATAGTATCTCCGTCTTGTAAATAGTTAACAGTTCCAGTGAATGCATAGTCTATTGGTTGTTGTGGGTCTAAGACTATTCTTTGTATTCCTGTGTTTGGAGCAAGTGCTCTTAACATATTGTCTATGAATTGGACATTGTTTGCATTCTGGAACTCATGACCATTGTATTTGTAACCTTCTTCTGTTTTCTCTATTTTTGGTTCTTGTGCTGGGTTCTTTAGGTCTAGTTCAAACTCTACTTTGCCTTCATCATTGTACATGACTAATTTGTCTTCTTCGAACTTTGTTTGTGGGTTTTCTAGGATTGATTGTTGGATGTTGAATGGTTTGTCGTAGAGTGCTTGGAGTGCTTCTGATCTTCTAGCTATTAGTGTTTCTAATGCTGGGTTGTTGAAATGTTCTTTGATTTGTGCTTTGACTTCTTCTGTGTTTAGGTTTGGTGTGTTTTGTTTGGTCCAGTAAGTGTTTTGTGATGGATTTAAATTTCCATCATCAACCTCTCTTGGAGCCAAACATAATTGACTTAATAAGATTATTATTAGAAATACAAATAAAAATTTTAAATTTTTCATTTTCCTCTTTTTTTATATTAAAAAAGTTTATAAATCTTCCGCTTAATTCCTAGACTTGTTGGAATAGATATACTAAAGTCACCTAAACCAATCAACATATAACCTTCTGGATGAACTGAAACACATTTGATTTTTGTATAATTTTTTTTCATAAACTTATCAAATTCTACAAAATTAACTAAAGAATCATCTTTTAATATTTGTTGGAGTTTAAAACCAACATTTTTGTCTTCAAAATAATAATGGGTCCATTCACCAGGATCAAAAATAAGAAATTTCATATTATCCTTTTTTGTAACAATAACATCTGGATTAAAAATCTTCCCACCTTCATACAACCAATCTGCTTTAATCCCATTTTCATAAATATCCTCAGCAAACATCCTTTTCTCAAACCTACCCTCAACAGCATCAAACGCTTTGGTAAAGGCTTTATCAGCTTCTGTTTCATAGCCTTCATGTTGACTAAATACATATCCAATGAAGAAGTTTAGTTCTGGTTGTTTGTCATACTTAGGTCTTTGTAATGCATCTGTGCATGTGTCTATTGCTTTCTGTGATTCACCTAACTCTAAGTGTTGGTTAGCTTTCTCAAGAATAGTCTCTAACTCAGACTTTACTATTTCCTCTTGTTCTTGTGGCACATCAGTATCAGCATGTGCAGGAGCTATATTGCCAGCATACATGTACCATGTCGTTGCTGCTGTACTTATGCTGAGTATTGCCAATTGTTTGTATTTATCCATATATACACCCTATATATAGAAATATATATATGTTTTGGTTTATAAAGTTTTTGTTTTTCACCACTTTTGGGTGAACTGGTTGTTTGATGACAATTATGACAACCTTTATATATATAAACTATATAAATAACAACTAGGTGATTAAACTAATGAAAAGGTCAGTGATAAGTATTCTTGTAATATTATTATTACTTAACTTAGCTCTTGCTCAAGACTGTACTACAGAATTGCCCAAGATAATAGACTCAGACTTAGTTCTATGTGAACAAGAATATAATATTGATTACACAGCTGAAGTCAAAAGCAATGTTAATATTGATTGTAAAGAAGCATCATTAATTGGTAATGGTGAGAACACTGCTTTTTTATTAAAAGAAACAGAGAACTCAGAAATCATTAATTGTAATCTTGTTAATTTTGAATCAGGATTTTACTTAGACAATTCTAATAACAACATAATAACTAATAACAAAATATTAGATTCTAAGCAAAACTCAATTTATATAATGAATTCAAATGATAATCAAATATATGATAATGAAATTAATACAGATCTTAGTTATGATGAATCATCAGAAAACATATTTTGTAAAGATTTAAAACAAAATCGTTATTTAAATGTTATTGGTCCTGGATGTGAAAAAGCAGTTAAAATTAATAATGCAATAACAGGAACAGAATTACAATTAATATTATCAAAAATCTCTGAAACAAGAGGTTTAGACAAAAGTGAACTTATTACTGACTTTACAAGCACTTTAGGTAAGATAGATATAGAAAAAACATTTCAAGAAAAAAAAGTAACAATAAAAATCAATGCAAACAAAGAATCTGATTTTACAGTGTATGAATATATTCCAAAAGAAACTTTGAACTCAACTGATTTAATTACAACAGATGCAGTAATACTTGACAAAGATCCGTTAATGATGTGGGAATTTACAAACACAAAATCAATTGAAGTTCAGTATGAATTACCAATGGTTGTTAAAGCACCAAAAACAATTGTAATTGAAACTATTTCAGTAAAGGCTGAAGAAGTAGTTGATGATATTGAAGAAGAAGTTGAATTAAAAGTGGTTGCGCATGATGATGGATTGCCAGAGATCATTGAACCAGATGCACAAGTTGAAGATGAATCAAATTTAAATGCAATACTAACATTTATAATCTTATTAATAATTATAGTAGTTGTAGTATACTTAATTAAGAAAAAGTGGTAAAAATTTAATAAAAAAAGTGGTGAAATAATTTGTTAGAGGAAATATTAACATTAAAAACTAAAAAAAACCCTACAAAGATAGTTTTGTTATCATTCTTCTTAACAATAGTAGGCTTTATTTCTGCAATTTTAATATTTCCTAAACATTCATCAATTGCGCATGTTTTGATAACAACAATCTTATTAATGCCAATCTTAGCAAGAGAAATTAAAAAAGAAGAAAAAAAAGAATCAAAAGTTGGATTAAAAAGGTTTTACAAAAATCATAAATCTATATTTGAAATATTTTTATTATTATTTTTAGGAGTGTTCCTAGCATATGCAATAATAACATTAGTCATGGTGTTTTTCTCTAATAATATATTTATAACACATGATTATCAAATAAAGTTTATAGAAGATTCTGAATATTTAACAACGTCTTTATTAAATTCTAATTTAAGTGTGTTAGCTACAACATTGAAATTAGTTGTACAGAATTTATTATTAATATTAGTATGTTTTTTATTGTCATTGTTCTATGGCTCAGGTGGAGTATTCTTAATAATATTAAATGCAAGCATATTTGCAACGTTTTTAGTAGAATCTATGAAACTTTCACAAGATTTTAAAGCATTTTCTTTAATATTTTTAATATATTTATTATTCTGGTTCATTCCAATGACTTGTGCATTCCTGTTATCAGCAATTGCAGGCGGAGTCATGTCTAAGGCTTTTATGCATGAGAAGTTCGGCTCTAAACGGTTTGACAATGTTGCAAAGGATGCTTTTGTTTTGTTTATGACTTCTTTGGTTGTGATTGTAGTTGGTGCTTTACTGCAGGTTTTGTTTACTAAGTTAGTTGTTGGAATGGTTTAGATTATTTCTTTTATTAACTCAGGAAATTCTTCTGTACACAGATATAATTACTCAGTACGACCATCACAGAACTCATAGCATTCATCACAGCCGTAGTTTGATAATGACTTGCAGACTTTAGTTGCACCTTCAAGGTCTGTGAATGTACAGCATTCTTTCATATTTTCTAGTGTTAAAGTGTTGTCTTTGTCTTGCTGTATTAACTCCATCTTTGTTTTGTTTAAATTGATACCTAGCATTATGCCTAGTATGAATAGCATTAGTAAAAATACAGCTTTCCAAAATATTTTTTTTGTTTTCATTTTTAATAAACAATAGCAATTGTCAAACTCTTTATCTGGCTAAACCTAATCTTACCAGGATCTTTAAGCAGGTTATTGTCACCTTTTAATTCAGCAAACCATCCATCATTGTCTTCGCCAATCTCTACAACTCTGTGTATAATAGTACCTTCTGCATACTTTGATTTGTATGAAATAATATCACCAACATGAATATCTTTTGTTTTGTTTGGCATGATTTGGATAGTGTTTGCACCTATGTCAAACACAGGGTCCATTGAATTGCTGTCTGCGAAAGTTGCCCATCGCGGATCATTGACTTTGATTATAACTCTGTCTGATGCAACTATAATATCTTTCTCAGGAATATGATTATAAGGTGATGGTTTTTCTGTAACACTTATACTGTCTGATAATAAAATGTCTTTATTAGAAAATACAAATCCAATTAAAAATCCTAGACTAATGATTATACAAAACAATAAAATGCTTGATATTTTTATGTTTACCATTTTAGTCTGTCCGCTAATATATACTTAACTAACATTGCATATCCAAATATATAAAATATTATGTTGATAGCAAAAAATATTAACATAATAATCTTAACAAATATATCAACAAAGTTAGATATTGCTGAAGTATAATATAAAGATATGCTTATGAAAAAGTTATATAGATAAATAAATGTAAATGTTAATACAAAAAAGATCATGCCCGTATTTAAGACTCTGTACATTGTTTTGTTTTTGCTTAGATAATAAAATAAGACTAAGATTGTTATTGCTATTAGAGTTATGAGATTTATTATTTGGTGATTTGAAATAGATTTTGTTAAAATATCAATTCCTGCATAGCTTTGTGTTAGTTGATTTATACTGAACAAAGGCATTGCTATGAATGTGAATAATGATGTGTATGAAAGAGCTAAGCACCATTTTTTTAATTTGATTTTCTTTTTTTCAAATACTTTGTACCATAAATAAAATGGTGTTAATAATATAACACTGATTGCTATTAAATTGAATAAGTAGATAAAAACAACACCTATAGAATTAAAACCACTTATTAATGCAATGTCTTGCAAAAATAAAGTAATAATTGGTGTGTGGGGTGTTGCATGTATCAATGTTAAATAATTAGATGAAAAATGTCCAGTTAAATAAGGAATAATAAAAACAAAAAAGTCTGTTAACAAATGCAAAGTTAATAATCCAGCAAGACCTAGCAAAATCCTTTTGCTGTGAAACATTCTTATTAACTGACCATACACATGTTCAACTGAATGTCCAACTTTGTAAAGAAACTTGTATGGTTTTAATGTTTTTTTGTTAACTGCAATAAATAAATATACAAAGAATAATATTAATAATAAAGGTCCGTGTATAACAAGAACTAAGTATTCAATTGCTAAGTTAAAAACTATTATGTAAAATGCTAACAATACTATTAATGAAACAAAGAACCTTACAAATATGTCTTTTCCTTTTAATTTTCTTTCCTCATGTATTAAATGCATAAGACTGTTTTTGCCAATCTTTACAAAACAAAAATATGCAGATGCAAGTATTAATAATATTGAACCAAAAACAAAACTATAATATTCTATTATTATTTGGTTCTGTGAAATAAAGTGAAAAAAGTCATAAAAACTGCTTGTTACTTTAATTTCTAATAAATAAGAATTGATTATTGAGATTAAGTTTTTTATTGAAAATAGGAAATAACTGATTAATATTATGATATCTATTTGTTTTGATTTATTACCAAATATTAAATGCGATGTACTGACTTTGTAAAATAAATATGCAAATAATGAAACTGATATTAACTTTAGTATGAAGCCGATTTCAATTGATAGTAAATGAAAGAATTCAAAGAAATTGAATATTATTAATAGTAATAAAAGTGTACTTGCTATAGCTAAGAATATGCTGTTCCTCTTTTTTTTCATATAGTATGTTTTTTGTTTATATATATTTAAATGTTTATATATTTATTAATTAAATATAACGATTTGTCCCTACTTTCCAGTAGTTTAAAACCCAAACCTTTATAAAGTATAAATCAATACCTATATACTAATATGATTGTTCAGAAAGAATTACTAACAAAAATACAAGACTTAGGATTAAATTCATACGAAGCTAAGATATGGACAGCTTTATTATCAAGAGGAATTTCTTCAGCAGGAGAACTTAGTGACATTGCAAATGTACCTCGTTCTAGAGCATATGATGTTCTTGAAAGTTTAGAGAAAAAAGGATTTGTAGTTATGAAACTAGGTAAACCTATCAAATACATTGCAGTTGCACCTAATGAAGTTGTATCAAGAGTTAAAAAAAGAGTACAACTTGATTCAGATGAAAGAATTAACATGTTAGAAAATATTAAAAATACTAAAGTTTTTAGTGAATTAGAATTATTGCACAAAGGGATTGACATGGTTGATCATACAGAAATTAGTAAAAGTTTTAGAACAAGAGAAGCTTCATACCTTAAAATGAAACAACTTGTTGATGGTGCTAAAAAGTCTGTTGTATTAGTTGGAACAGAAAAAGGTGTTAAAAAAAAATTAGATTCATTAAGAAATAATTTGAAAAGAGCTGACAAAAGAGGAGTAAAGATTAAAGTTGGTGCTCCGATTAGTAAAACAAATAAATCTTATCTTGATAAGACAGGGTTTAATGTTATAAATACAAAACTTAATTCTAGGTTCGTGGTTGTTGATAACAAACATGTTATGTTTATGATGGTTGATGATTCTTTAATAGCTCCTGCTTATGATGCAGGTGTTTGGTTTGAGTCTGAGATGATTGGTAGTGCTTTGGGTAAAATGTTTGAAGTTGGGCATAAGTAAAAAATAATTCTTAAAACAGGTAATCAAAATGCAACACAGATTAAGTAAAAGGGAAGCAGAAGTTTACTTATTATTAGGTAGAGGTTATAATTGTCAAGAAATTAGTGAAAAATTAGAGTTAAGTGATAATACAATTTTTAGTTATAAAGAAAATATAAAGATCAAATTAGATTTAAACAAACCTCATGAAGTGGTAATTAGTGCAATTCTCTGCATTTATTCTCATAAATTAGAATCTCCAAATGATAAAGTATATTTTTCTAGGATTCCAAAGAGTGAGTCTTTAACATGTTTAAGTAATTTATATTTTTATAATTCATTCATGCTTTTAAGTGATAGGGAGACGGAAGTTTATGATCTTATTGGACGAGGTTTAAAGACAGGAGAAGTTGCTACTAAGTTATGCATTGATAATGCAACAATAGACACTCACCTAGATAAAATTAAAACAAAGTTAAAGTTAAAATCAACTACTGAAGTTATGTTTCATTCTGTTCTTTATCATAATAAAAATTATTTAAGAGATCAAAGGAATGAATCTTTTGGATTTTAAGCAAAGTTTTTAAACAATTATTAATTCTACCTTAATATGACAAAGATATTCATAGCATATAAAGTAACAGGTGAAGATTATTCTGAATTAAAGAAAAGAATATATCCTATACAAAATGCTCTTAAACAAGCAGGTATTGATTATTATTCTACTATTGATGATAATGAAAAGTTTTGGGCTGAAAACTGGAGTAGAAGGAAGATAACAGAAATGGCATTCGGAGAAATGGATAGTTCTGATATTATATTGTTCCTTGTTAATTCATCTAACATTAGTAATGGAATGTTAATAGAGTTAGGATATTCTTTAGCAAATAATAAAAAGATGGTATTAGCAATAAGAAAAGATGTTACTAAGAACATATTTAGACAGTTTATTGATAATGTTATTGAGTTTTCTAGTTTTGATGAGTTGAGTGAGAAGTTGAAGAAGTTTGAGTTTTGATTACTAAACATTTATATATTCTTACGATTTCCCTTTTCTTATGTTAAACCACATAGTATTACTTAAACTAAAACCAGATGTAAATGAAGATTTAGTTAATGAAATGTATGACCAAGTAAGGGGATTAATGAAAACAATACCAGAAATTGCATCTATTACTGGTGGAAAGAATATTAGTAAAGAAAGGTTCAATCAAGGATATACAGAAGGTTTTGTTGTTATTTTTAGAGATATTTCTTCACGTGATGAATATTTAACACATTCTGATCATGTTAAGGTTGCTAATGATTATGTTATTCCTATTTCTGAAAAAGTTTTAGTGTTTGATTATGAGGTTTGATGTTTTTAATTCTCAACAAGGTAATTTACGTAGAAAAAAATAAACTAATTCCAATAACTAACTTCTGTATTTAATATCCTTGTATAGAAATCACCAAAAGTAGTTTCCATTACAGGAGTTTCTGGAAGAATACCATTTATTTTGTCAAATAAGTTTTGTGTTAGATTAACTTTATCACCGCACATATCACAATTTATGGCTATTGAATCGCCTTGTGATAATAAAGATTGAACAGAAATAAAATTCTCCAAAAAAGTTACGTTATCCCATTTTTTTACTTGACCACCAAAATTATAATGGCCTTTTCCTTTACCCTGGTCCTTATAACATCCACAAACATAACCTAAATCATGTGAAACTATAGATCCAGATACGTCATATGATTCAAAAAACCTTCCTTGTGTAGATACATTTGGAATATGAGGTTTATTATCATATCTTGGATGTTGTTCTTGCCATTCTGCTATTGTTATTGTCATGTTGTATTAGAAGTTTGAGATTATTTTATAAATGTTTAGATAGTAAAGGATATATAAAATAAACTATAATAATCTTTATATATTATGAACACATACCATAACTCAAAGGTGGAGATGGATGAAAAATATATTAAAATATATGATAATGATGATTTTATTCTTATTTGTATTACAAATAGTTTATTCACAACCCAACCTTAATTCACCAATGCAAGGACACGTTACAGATGATACAAGTATAATTTTGTCATGGAATATAACTAACAATAATACTAATTCTGAAGTTTATGTTAGTCAAGATAATGGTTTCTCAGATATATTTTATCAAACAATAACTAATATACCAAGTACAACTGTAAATGATCTTACACCAAGTACTTATTACTGGAAAGTTAAATATAACCAAGAATGGTCTGATACTTGGAATTTTATTGTAAATACTTGTGTTCCTAATTGGATAATGCAAAACACACAATGTCAAACAAATGATCAAATATTGATTACTTATACAGATTCGAAAAATTGTAATAATGAGATTAATCTTCCTAATGATCATAATACTTATACTAATTGTAATTATTGTTCACTTGATTTAGAAATATTATATTCTGATTGGAGTGAATGTGATGCAAATAATCAAAAAACAAGAACAAAAGAATATACTAACTTAAATTATGATTCATGTTGTGCTATAACTGGGTTTACAAATGATTGTTTGAATTCAACATCAAACAATCTTACAGACACTGTTAATTGTAATGTGCAAGAACCAGAGAATGAAACAACACAACCAGAAAATCAAACAACACCACCAAATAACCAAACAACACAAAACATAACTAATGATACATCATGTTTATCTAACTGGGTACAAGTCGTTGGTGATTGTCAAGAAGATGAAAGTAGAGAAACATGGTTTTATGATTCTAATTTATGTACAAATGAAACAAAAGAACATATAATAAATGAATTATCTTGTGATTATGATAACAATGGATATATTGGTGATGCTGATAATCTTAATACAACTATCAGTAATCTAAGTTTTATTTCTGGAGTAAATATAATTGAATTTAAACAAAATAATAAAAAATTAATTGAATTTGATAAAAGTAATGAAACAATCAATTTTAAAAATATTGTTATAGAAAAAGCATCTAATGAAAGTTTAATTTATATCTTAATCAAAGGATTAGATTTAGGTAATAATACAAAAACTGTTTATATAGATAATAATAACAAAACTAGTTTTTGTATAAAAGATGCTGAAATATCTTCAATAACAGAAATTTCTTCTTTATGTAATGATAATGATGAAGTAGGTATTATATGTCCTGGTTCTGTTGATCAATATGAATGTTCTTATACAGATGAAACAAATACTAGTTTTAAAATAACTGGATTAAGTCATTCTGGTATAAAACAACAAGGATTTTGTGGTGATGGTATTTGTGATGAAAGTTGTTCATTTTGTTCAACTGATTGTGGTACATGTCCTGTTAATGATAATAATGATGGTGGTGGTAGTAGTTCTGGAAGTAGTGGTGGTGGTTATTTTGTTAAAAAAGAAGTAGTTAAAGAAGTTGAACATACTGAAGTTATAGATAATCCAACACAATCTTTTGCAGAATCACAAAAAGACATTAAAGGATTAATTATTCCAAAAGTTCCGTATATGACAGGAGCTGTTGTTGGAACTAGTTCTGATAAAAGTTCTCTGTTCTTAGTTTCAGGGTTTGTTGTATTAATTATGGTGATATTGGGTTTAGTCTTAATAAGAAGAAACAACACAACAAATAAGTAAAATTTATAAACACTATCTACACTTCTATTTAATATGCAATATAAACCAATAGAAATCGAGAAAGAAATACTTCAATATTGGCAAGATCATGAAATCTATCAGAAGTCTAAAGATAGAAATAAAGGTGGAAAAAAGTATTATTTCTTAGATGGACCCCCATATACATCAGGTAAGCTTCATGTTGGACATGCATGGAACTATAGTATGAAAGACATGGTTCTTAGATATAAAAGAATGAATGGTATTGATGCATGGGACAGGCCTGGTTATGATACACATGGATTACCAACTGCACATGCAGTCCAAGCAAAGTTTAAACTAAAACATAAAGAAGATATTCTAAGGTTTGGTATGGACAAGTTTGTTACTGAATGTAAAAGTTTGTGCAAAGATAATCTTGAATTAATGAAAAAAGTTCAAAAAAGGTTAGGCATTTGGATGGATTTTGATGATCCATATGTAACATTCAAAAATGAGTTTATTGAATCAGAATGGTGGCTTGTGAAAAAAGCACATGAAAATAAAAGATTGTATGAAGCATTAAAAACAATGACTTGGTGCAGACATTGTGCAACTGCATTAGCAAAGCACGAACTTGAATATGAAGTTGTTAATGATACATCAATATTCTTAAAATTTCCAGTAGTTGGAAAAGAAAATGAATTTTTATTAATATGGACAACTACTCCATGGACAATTCCTTTTAACTTAGGTGTAATGGCAAACCCTGAGCTTGATTATGTAAAAGCACAAGTTGGTGAAGAAGTATGGATACTAAGCAAAGCATTAGCTGCAATAGTTATACAAAACTTGACTGAACATTCTTATAAATTATTAGAAGAGTTTAAAGGAAAAGAATTAGAAGGACTTGAATATAAACATCCTATGCAAGGTGAAATTGATTATACTGAAATGAAAAAAAAACATCCAAAGATTCATACAGTTGTGATGTCAAAAGAATATGTTGATACATCAGCTGGTACTGGAATGGTACACATGGCACCTGGATGTGGTCCAGAAGATTATGAAGTAGGGCATAGAAATAATATACCACCATATAATACATTATCAGAAACTGGTGTGTTTCCAAATGATATGGGTAAATTTTCTGGTTTAACAGCTAAAAAAGATGATAATAAATTTATACAAGCACTTGATGATGCAGGTGCGTTAATGGCAAAAACTAAAGTAGAACATGATTATGCACATTGTTGGAGATGTCATAAACCTGTAATATATAAAACTACAAAACAATGGTTCTTTAAAATCGAAGATTTGATACCAAACTTAAGAGAAATTAATAAAGATGTGCTTTGGGTACCTGATTGGGCAGGTGCTAGACAATTTGATTCTTGGCTAGCTAATCTACGTGATAATTCTATTACTAGGCAAAGGTTCTGGGGAACACCATTACCTGTTTGGAAATGTAGTAAATGTGAAAATTATGAAGTAATTGGTTCTGTTTCTGAGCTTAAAGAAAAAGCTGTTAATGAAGTTCCTGATGATTTACACAAACCATGGATTGATAAAGTTAAACTAAAATGTAAGTGTGAAAATGAAATGTTACGTATCCCTGATATACTTGATGTATGGGTAGATGCAGGTACAACTTCATGGACATGTTTAAATTATCCACAAAAAAAGGAATTGTTCAAGGAAATGTTTCCAGCTGAATTTATATTAGAAGGAAAAGACCAAATTCGTGGTTGGTTTAACATCTTATTAGTGTGTTCAATGATATCAATGGAAAAGCCTAGTTATAAAAGAGTGTTCATGCATGGTTTTATTAACGATGCCAAAGGTAGAAAAATGTCAAAATCATTAGGTAATTATATTCTTCCACAAGAAGTCATGGACAAATATGGTTCAGATACTTTTAGATATTATACTGTTGGTGCAACAAATCCAGGACTTGACCTTAATTATAATTTTGAAGACATGAAACTAAAAAATAGAAATTTAATGATACTATGGAACATACAAAATTTAATAATAAACTTGTCAAAAGAACTTAAGAAAAATCCTTCAGAAATGAGTAAAGCACTTGAAGATCTTTATTCAATTGAAGAAAAATATATTACTTCTAAACTTAATTCAAGTATTAAAAAAGTTACAGAATTGTATGATCAATATAAATTAAATGAAATTCCTTGGTTAGTTGAAGAATTGTTCTTAGAATTATCAAGAACATATGTACAATTGACAAGAGAAAAATCATCAGTAGGCACTCCAAAAGAAAGAGAAATTGTACTTTATACTATTTACAAAGTGTTTATGGAATGTTTGAAAATGTTTTCAACAATTGCTCCGTTTATATCAGAAAAAATATATCTAAATCTGAAAAAAGAGTTTGCATTAAAAGAAGAATCTATACATTTGTATGCATGGCCTAAACCAAAGGAATCAATGATTAATACTGCACTTGAAAAACAAATGGAAATGGCAAAAGTAATAATTCAAGCTGGACTAAATGCAAGAGAAAAATGTAAACTTGGTTTAAGATGGCCATTAGGATTCTTGTACATTGAAACTAGTAATGAAGATGTAAAAGAAAGTGTTAAGACACTTATAAATGTAATAAAAACACAAGTCAATGTTAAAGAAATTGGTATGACAAAGAAAATGCCAAACATAAAAGTTAATATAAAAGCTAATTATGGTAAACTAGCATCAGAGTTTAAAGCTGAAACTACTAAAATTATATCTAAGCTTACTGCAATAAGTGCTGAGTCTGCATTATCTAAGCTTGAAAACAAAGGAAAGATTGTTTTAACAATTGAAGGCAAAACTTATGATATTAAAAAAGACCAAATTTTGGTTGAAAGAGATGTTCCTGAGAAATTCAAAGAATCAGAGTTTAGATATGGAATAGTGTTTATTGATAGAGAACTTAATGATAAGCTAGAAGCAGAAGGTTTTGCTAGAGAAATAATGAGAAGAGTTCAACAGCTTAGGAAAAAGAGTGGTTTACAAAAAACTGATAAGATTGGTTTAGTAATAAAGTCTGATGAAGAAACTGTTAAAATGCTTGAACCATTTGAAAAATTAATTAAAATGAAGACTGGTTCTGAGTTGATAAAAATTTCACAATTAGAACCAACTAAGAAGTTGGAAATACATTCTAAAGAAAAGATTCGTGAAAAAGAGTTTGATGTTTGGATGAAGAAAATGGAGTGATGATGAAATTCAATAAGAAACAAATCATTTCAATTGCATTGATAATAGTCTTAGTCTTAAACATATTCTTATTTGCATCGAGAAGAATAAAGCCGTTGTTGTTTTGGTTGGTGATTGGTGTTGTGGCTTTGGCTGCGTATAAGTGGGTGCCTAAACAATAACCTCACTCACATGATCTGTTTTGTTTACATGTACAACATTCTCAACAAAGCTTTCAATCTTACTTTCATGACTGACAATAATAACCTGTGCTAAGTCTAATTCATCCAACACAAGCCTTACTTTGTCTAACTGTTCTGTGGAAAAACCATCAGTTGGTTCATCAAGAATTAAAATGTCTTTTGTTTTTATTTGTGACTGAACTTGGTTAACAACTTTGTTCAGTGCAAGACGATAAGCTAAAGCAACTGAAGTACGTTCACCACCAGAAAGATGGTTAAAGTCAATATCATAACCATTTTGTTCAATGATTGGTGTGAACTCTTCATCAAGCCTTACATTTATGTCTTCATTTTCCATTAAAACATTAAACCAATCCTGAAATATATCATTAAATTGTTGATAAATAGAAAACATTACATTTTTTTCTATTACTGACATTAGTTTAATAAAATAATTTTCTAACCAGTTCTGAATCTGATTATAATAAACAATCTTATGTTGAGATTTTTCTTTATCTTGGATTTCAATTTTTAGTTCAGATATTTGCTGAGAAATAAGCTTATGTTCTGTTTCAATTCTTGCTTTTTCAGTTAATAAAGTTCTATGTTTGTTTAATAATTCATCAAATTCTTGTTTTTGTTTGGAAAAGAGTTCATCTATATCACCATAATCTTTTAGTTTATCATTTAATTCATTAAGTTGTTTGTTAATTTCTTTTAATTGATTTTCAATTTCTAGCTTTTGTTTTTGTATATTTTCTAATAATTTTGTTTTATCATTTAATTGTTCATTAAGATAATGTTTTTCTTTAATATGAACATTATATTCATTTAATTTATTTAATAATTCTTTATTATTTTTTATTTCATTTTGTACTTGTGTTAAATCAATTTTATTTATTTCTCCTAATTCTAAGTTTGTTTTTTCAAACTCTTGGTTAAAATTAATCAAAATCTTTTTCTTTTTATTAAGTTCAACAGAGATTTCTTCTAAATTTTTAATTTCATTTTGCATTTGTGAAAAAACTTTTTCTTTATTTTGAAGTTCTTCTAATTTTTTATTTAGTTCTTCAAATTCCTTATCACGACCTAGCTTTTCTTTATTATATCTTTGCATCAAAATATTTAATTTAGCTATTTTTCCTGCTTCCTTTTGATTAATTGTGAATTTATGATCAATAGAAACAACCTGGAGGCATGCTGGACATGTGTCCAGATTAGAAATATGTTTTTTAAATTGTTCAGAATTTTGCATATTTACTTGAAACTCTTTTAATTTCAGATTAATTGTATTCATAGTTTCATTTAACTCTGCAATGGATTGTTTCAATTTTTGTTTTTGTTCAAGATCTGATTCAAGTGTTTCTAATTTTTGTTTTTTGAACTTTAAATCTTTGATTTTCTCAGACTTTGTTTCAATTTCTAACTTTATTTCATTAATTCTGGTCTTTAAATGTGTTAATTTTTCAGTTAAAATGTTTTTTTGTTTAGTTGTATTGTTATAAAGATCTTGATTTTTAGAAACTAATTTATTTAATTGTGTTGCTGATTTTTCAGTTGGTTTTTCTAATTTAAAATTATTTATTTTTAATGAGATTTTGTTAATTTCTTCTTTAATATTGTTTATATCTTCATCTTGTTTTATTTTATTATTATTTTTTTCCTGAATTTTTG
>CEPV01057956.1_pt1 | contig 15716 bp, 12 predicted proteins | sample 530451 | NCBI WGS metagenome assembly CEPV01 (sample SAMEA2620097, study PRJEB7988) | marine metagenome | isolation source: saline water (ENVO:00002010), including | reverse complement strand
CCCGTTGGCTTCGTGATATTTGTCCAAGAACTCGTACTTGAGTTTGGTCATGTCGACGTTGGACGGGCATTCGGCCTTGCAACCTTTGCAATCCAGGCACAGGTCCATGACTTCGTACAGCCTGCGGTCCGTCATCGACCCGGCCGGCAGGGCTCCGGACATCGCGGCCCTCAACGCGCTCGCTCGACCTCGCGTCGAGTGCTCTTCGTCTCTCGTCGCCATGTACGAGGGACACATCGTGCCGCCGTGCACCTTGCGGCAGGCGCCCTGACCGTTGCACATCTCGATTGCTTGTGCGAAGCTGCTGTCTTCGCCGTAATCGAACACCGACCGGAACGGCGCCGTGCTGTACGCGGGACCTATCCGAAGGTTGTCGGTCATCGGGGGTGAGTCGACAATCTTGCCTGGGTTCATGATTCCCTTAGGATCGAACGCCTTCTTTACGTCGCGGAATGCGTCGTAAAGCTGGCTGCCGAACATCTTCTCGTTAAACCCTGACCTGACCAATCCGTCGCCGTGTTCGCCGCTCATCGATCCACCGAACTCCAAAACAAGATCGCTGATCTCGTTGGCGATGGACACCATCCTGTCCACCCCGTCCTGATGTTTGAGGTCTATGAGCGGACGGATGTGCAAGCAGCCCACGCTGGCGTGGCCGTAGTACCCGGCCTCGGTTCCGTGGTCTCGGACGATTTGGTCAAACCTTCTCACGAACTCCGGCAGCACCTCGGGCGCGACGGCGGTGTCCTCGACGTACGGCAAGGGCTTGGCATCGCCCGGCACGTTCATCATCAAGCCCAGTCCGGCCTTTCGAACGTCCCAGACCTTCGCCTGGTCCTCCGGTTTGACCAACCTCACGAACGCGTAGCCGAGACTCGCTCGCGCCAAACGCTCCTCCAGGCGATCCATCTTGGCTGCCACTTCGGCATCAGTCTCACCCGTTAGTTCGACCGCCAGTATGGCCTCGGGGTCGCCCTCGATGAAATCGGTTATGCGAGAGTAGGCCAGGTTGGATTTGGCTTGACGCAGGACCATGCTGCCAATCAGTTCGACGGCGGCGGGACCGAGTTCGAGTGCGGCCACGGTCGCTTCCATGGATTCGTTCAATTCAGCGCAGTGCACGACACCCAGGGCGGCCACTTTCGGTTTGGGAACGAGGCGAAGTTTTGCCTCGGTGATGGTGACCAGCGTACCCTCGGAACCCACGACGAACCGTGCCATGTTGAAGTCGCTGCCGCCCACGAACTCGTCCAGGTTGTAGCCGGAGACGCGGCGCTGAATCTTCGGATAGCGTTTCAGCACCTCTTCTCGATTCTCTTCGCCGATGTTGAACAGCGTCCGGTAGATGTCGCCTTCCAACCCGGAGGCACGCATCCTCGTCTCGAGCTGGGCTCCGTCGAGCTCCGCGAAGTGCGCGGTCTGCCCGTCGGACAACACGACGTCGAGTTCGTGGACGTTGTCGACGGTCTTTCCCCACATGATCGAGTGAGCGCCGCAGGAGTTGTTGCCGATCGCGCCGCCGACGGCGCCTCGACTGGACGTGCTCGGGTCGGGCGCGAATTGAAGGCCATGACGCGCCACGTGGCGGTTGAGCGTGTCGAGCACGATGCCGGGTTGAGTGCGAACCCAGCGTTCCTCTGAGTTCACCTCGACGACGTCGCGCATGTACTTCGAGAAATCCATGACGATGGAGTGGCCGACGGTTTGTCCGGCCAGGCTTGTGCCTCCTCCCCTGGGGAGGACCGTGACGCCGTGTTGCGCCGCGGCGTCAACCACGGCGATGACATCGTCGGCGGTGCGCGGAATCACTACACCGACGGGCTCGATCTGGTAGATGCTGGCATCCGTGCCGTACAGGATGCGCGTCATCTTGTCAAAACGCACCTCGCCCTCAACACGGCGTTTCAGAATCTCAATCAGCGCCCTTGTGTCGGATTCAGCGACCTGAGCTGTCATGTTGTCTCACGCTCCATAGGGTTGGGAGTCTGTCAAGCGGTGTCCGGGCGGATCCAACGCTGCTTGTAGAGTGAATCCTGGACATCCAAGCGTCTGCGTAACTGATCTTGACCTTAGCAATGCCGCCTCAAAAAACAAAGGCCGCTAACGCGGCCTTTCATCGAGTATTCAAGGGGAAGGGGTCCGATTCAGGAGACGCCCAGAATCTTATACCGGACCGTGCCTCTCGGGGTTTCCGCTTGCGCCTCACCGCCTTTGAGTTTCCCCAAGAAGGCTTTGCCAAGAGGAGACACGTCTGAAATCTTCGAGTCCATTGGGTTGGCTTCTGATGCGCTCACTACTGTGTAGCGCGACTTGCGCCCCGAGTCCACGTCTTGCACCCATACCACGGTGCCCAGGCCAACAACGACCGCATCCTTCGCAGCCTTGGGGTATAAGATGACCGCTTTGAGCAACGTTGCTTCGATCTCGCGAATGCGGGCTTCGACTTGACCGAGTTGTTCACGTGCGGCCTCGAGAGGTGAGTTTTCGCGAACGTCTTTATCGGCAGCCGCTTTCTGGATTTCCACCGCAAGTGGCGCCCGTTGGCTTTTCAGCTCGTCAAGTTGGGTGACAAGTTGGGCGTGCCCTTCGGGGGTCAACCCAACCTCGTCCCTGTCTACAGCCTGACCGCCTTGGGTTTTTCTGACTCGCGGTTTGCGAATCCGCACGTGTTGGGCAAGATTGATTTCAATCATGCCCTTTTTCTTGGCGTAGGTGAGGAACTTGCGTACGACTTGGAGCCGTTCGGCGGCCAACGGGGTGGTGCCTGTACCGGCGACGCTGTCGGCGTAGCCGCCGATTACGGAAGGAGTGATTCCAGCGAGGTCTCGCTCGGGGCCACACCAACCGACGAATCTGCTCAGTTCGTTGTGAACCGCGTCATCGGTGTCTTTGAGCGACCCAACGTAGACGCCCACGGCTGATAAGAGCGTCGTTGGCTCGTTCAACTCCACAGTGTTGTCACCCCTCAGCAGCATTCGCACAACCATGGTACGTTCAATTCGGAGCGCATGTCAAACGAACCAAAGACGACGCACGACGGGGTGATCCGATTGATCGGAGCGAGTGACGCGAACCAAGATTTGGCTCACGGCGGATGCGATCGTTGCGACCGGACGCCACGCGGATCCCTCGTTTAGACACGCATGACGTCTTCCGTCGTCAAGGGTCACACAAGGACATACATATCGTTGAATCTACAGCGGCCGGGCCGCTGTAGATTCAACGATGACCGGACAACAATACCCTGCCGGTTGCCTCATGAAGACAACCGAAGAGAAGAGGGGAAGACGACTTCAAAGGAAGTCGACGCTAGAGCGTCACGGCTCCCATGTTGATGCCGAACTCTTCCTTCGTGCTGGCGAGGTTGATGAAGGTTTCCATCTTCCGAACGCCCACGATCAAACCGACGCGCTTGCGCAGGAAATGGCTCAGGGCCTCGGATGACTTGAGCGTGGCCCAAGCGAAGATGTCGAAGGACCCGGTGGTAACCGAGACCCACGTGACTTCGTCCATCGTGGCAAGCTCGTCGGCAACGGCGTCGACTTTGTCGGCATCGACTTGGAGGCCGATTATCACCTGCGACTGATACCCCATGCGAACGGCATCGGGCACCGCGACGACTTTGATGAACTTGTCGGCCATAAGCCTCTTGAGCCTTCGGCGGACCGTCTCTTCGCTCACGCCAACTTGCCTGGCGATGCCGGCGTTTGTGGCGGTGCCGTCTTCCTGTAGATGGGTAATTATTCTAACATCAAGTTGGTCCATCGAATATCCCTCGATTCTTAAGTGATTCAGCCACACTATATCGGATTGTTACGAATTCTGTCAACGAAACGCGAAAGACTCGTTTTGTCGGTGCTGTTGCGATCTGGGCACATCCACACAATCGTTCCAGATTAACGCGATCAACCCCGTCATATCCGAGAATTACCGCTCATTCAGCATACCAAAACCGATGCGGTTCCTCAAACGTTCAGCACGCACAAAACTCTCATCCATACCATTTTCATACCCAACGCCAACAAACGCCCGTCTTCGGTCCGTCGCGCGATTGGCAATGTCTATATTGAATGGAACCACACTGAATTGCTGAGCGACCCTGGGAGGGCTTGCCGCTTCGACGAACATGAACATGTCTTGGTGCGGCTCTCTCTCAACATGGAACAACGCCGCATTCCCAAACTGTGTCGTCATGTCGTCAAGACCCTCAGTCCGGACACCGATAGTTAAGGACGGGTCAACTCACCACAACTGAAAGATGTCATGCTTCCTCTTCGCCGTCCAAGCTTTGACTAACCCTTAATGATATCATGAAGTTCGACCAAGTCGAAGCGATTTTCGAGCACAATTCAACACGGACGACTAACGCATTGGGTAGAATCGCACATTTGCTCATAGCGCTCGCCGCTCGCCTGTCAACCGACCCAACACGCACGATCGACGCTCACCGGTCTCAGGTGGAAACGAGGGCACGGAAGTAATACACTTGTCACAGCAAAATTCAGAGGGAACAGTCGTTGAGAGTTGAACTCGAGATAACAATCGATCGTCCGGTGGACGTAGTGCTGGATTTCATAACGGATATCTCGAAGTTCACTCAGTGGGCCGAGAACGCGGTGGAAGCGGTCCAAACCTCGGAAGGTCCTGTCGGCGTCGGCACGACTTGTCGGATCGTAAACCGAGCCATGGGCAAGAGCCTGGAGCACGAGTTCGAGGTAACCGAGTTCGATCCTGGCAAGCGTTACACCGTCCGCAGCACATCCGGGCCATTTCCAATGATGATGACCTACAACGTGGAGGAAGTCGGACACGGCGCCAAACTCCACACGGTCACAGAGGCCGCGCCAGGCGGGATCATGGCTTTGGCGGCGCCGCTGATGAATGTGAAGATCAAGAAGCAACTCGAGAGCGACCACAAAAACCTGAAGCGGTTGCTCGAATCGGGACAGGAGGGCTGACGCCTTGACCTGCAACACGGCAGTCTAGCCCTATGTCGCCGCTGCACCACTCCGGGCAAGAACTGGAGCTAGCCGCCGGAAAGTCGCTGTTCGACTACGCGGACAATCTCAAGCTGCGCGTCCCGACATCCTGCGCGCGCACCGGTGAGTGTCACGAGTGCATCGTCGAGATCAAGCGCGGGATGGAAGCCCTCGAGCCGCCTACCGAGTCCGAGCGGTTTTTGCGCGACAACTACCGCCTTGCGTGTCAAGCGCGCATTGTGGACGCCCAGGCCGACATCGAGTTCGCGGTTCTGCGTCGCCAGCCGCGAATTCTGACCGATTCGATTCGGCGGGAGATCGAACTCGACCCGCACACAACCCGGTCCGGAGACGACGTTTGCTACGACGGCCAGCGGATCGACGCCTACCGCGGTAAGGTCTACGGCCTCGCGATCGACGCGGGCACCACGACCGTCGTGATGAACATGGTCGATCTTGAAAGCGGCGCAATCTTGCACACAGCGTCGTTCGAGAACCCACAGCGCTTCGGCGGCAGCGACATCATGCACCGCATCTCCTACGACGGCGGAAGCTACAACGGTGAGCTCCGACAGGTGATGCTGTCGTCGATCAACTTCGAGATCGGCGACATGGCCCGCACCCTCGGGTTCCACCGCAGAAACATCTACGAAGTCGTCATCGTGGGCAACTCCACGATGCGAGACCTTCTGTTCGGTCTCGACGTTCAACCGATCGGCGAGAAACCGTACAGGTCGGTTTCCGAGACTGAGTTGCTGAACGGCGAGCGAGATACGACGTCGCTCTCGACCACGGCCCGGGAGATGGAACTGAGGGTGTTTCCCGACGCGCGCGTATACGGCGGTCCGTTGATCGGATGCCATGTGGGCGCCGACGTCACCGCCGACCTGCTTGCCATCGGCATCGACGAGCAAGAAGACACCGTGATGATGGTCGACGTTGGGACCAACACCGAGGTCGTCATCGGCAATCGCCATCGGTTGATAGCTGCGTCATGTCCCGCGGGTCCGGCTTTCGAGGGAGGGCAGATCGCTTACGGAATGCCGGGCTACGACGGCGCAGTGGAATCGGTTCGCATCGACGACGGCTCGGCGACTATCGATACGATCGGCCACGCAGAAGCCCAGGGCATCTGCGGATCGGGACTGGTGGACCTGCTGGCGGAGCTTCGACGAAACGAGATGATCACCGAACTGGGCGCATTTACAAACGGGCAAAACGAGTTCGTCTTCGCGCCCGAACGGCAGATGTCGCTGAGCCGGGCCGATATCAGCTCGCTGGCGCAGGCAAAGTCCGCCAATTACGCCGGGCAGTTCATCCTCTTGCGGGAGTACCAGACGCCCATCGAACAGGTCTCTCGCCTCTATCTGGCTGGGGGCTTCGCCAACTACATCAACGTCGAGAACGCCCTGGGCATCGGGTTCATCGCGAATTTCCCGCCCGCGATCATCTCCAAAGTCGGCAACGCGGCCCTGGAAGGCGCGACGATCATGCTGCTGTCGAAAGCACTCAGGCGGCGAGCCGAGGATCTGGCCCGAGACATCACTCACGTGGAGCTTGAATCCACTCCCGATTTTTTCGAGATCTTTGTAGAAGGCTGCATGTTCAAGCCAATGGCGATGTAGCCGAGAAATAGATCAAGGCCTCAAAGTGTACATCACCTTGGACTGCGCGTATCTGCACCCCAGCGCTCATCAAGGTCCGCTCTACCGATCGATCACCGTCTTCAGCGCCATTGCTCGAACGAGGAGAGTCAACATGTCGTTCAAAGTCCTGATCACAGACCACGTCTGGCCGACCACCGAGCCTGAAGAGGCCGTGTTGAGGGACGAGGCGGGCGCCGATGCCGTCGTTGCCCCGGATGCGAGCGAGGCCACGCTTGTTTCTCTGGCCGCGGACGTCGATGCGATCATGACTTGTTTCGCGCAGGTCACGCCGGCTGTTCTTCGCGCGGCCAAAAACTGCGTCGCGGTCGGCAGGTTCGGAGTCGGATTCGACAACATCGCGGTCGACACGGCCACCGAGCTCGGCATGGCGGTGACCTACGTCCCCGACTACTGCGTGGACGAGGTTTCCGACCACGTCATGGCCCTGCTGCTGACCTGGAACCGGCGGGTGGCGTTGCTTGACAACTCGGTCAAGACAACCGGGTGGGGCAGCGTTCCACTCACGATGAGGATCATGCGGTTACGGGGCAAGACTCTGGGGATAGTCGGATTCGGCAGGATCGGCAAGTCGGTCTGCGAGAAGGCTCGGGCGTTCGGACTCGAAGTCCTGACCGCTGATCCATACGTGTCCGACGAGACGGCCGCCGAACATGGCGCGCGCATGGTGGACATGGACACGCTACTCCGTGAGTCCGAGTTCGTGTCACTACATTCGCCGTTGACTGACGAAACACAGAACCTGATCGGCGCCCGAGAGCTTGAATTGATGAAACCCGACGCGTTCCTGGTGAACTGCGCCCGCGGACCGCTGATCGACGAGAGCGCCCTTTACGACGGGCTGACGTCAGGTCAAATAGCTGGCGCTGGCCTCGACGTCATGGTGGACGCGGCGCCGCCTCCCGAGACTCCTCTACTAGGGCTCGACAACATCTTGGTGACGCCCCACACCGCGTTCTTCTCGCAGGAGGCGACCCTCGAATTGGAGCAGCGCGCGGCCCGCGAAGTCTGCCGGGTCCTGAATGGGCAGATGCCCGACAACCTCGTCAATCCGGCCGTCCTCACGCATCCGAACCCGAGGCATCGCCTGCCGACATCAGGCGCTTAGTTGTGGATCGCTAAACTCCACCAACCTCGCTCTTCAGCGCTGCGAGGCGCTCCTCTACCGCCACAGTCGATTCGTCGTCACGGAGCGGTTGCATCAGGGGTTCGCCGTCAATCTCGCCAGGCATGTCCAACACGCCTAGTTGAATCAATTCGTCGATGGCCGACGCCTGGGCTTGCATTGACTCGGTGCGTTGCTCGGTCAGCTCCAGCGCGGCGCCCAGCCCGGTCAGATCATCGGATACGCCCGTCATGGCCTCTCTGACCCGCACCTGCGCTTCCGCGGTGTCGTATCGGGCCCGAAGCATGTGTTGCCGGACTTCAAACGCCCCGATCTCGGACTCTAATCGCTCTTTGACCAGGACGATTGCTTGTTCCTCGTGCTCGAGTTCTCTGACCTGCCCTTCCAAAGTTTGAACCTCCTCGGACGCAACCTGGCGAAGCTGCAATGCCAGTCGCGCCAGGTCTTCCCTGCCGCTGGTCAGCGCCTGACGCGCCCGTTCCTCCAACTGGGGCAATCTCTCGCGAACTTGTGAAGTCTTGTCCTCCAATTCGGACCGAGACGAAGCGATGTTCTGTTGAGCTTGCTCCACACGGGCGAGCAGAGCCCGGTGCTGGTGGGACGAGTCTTCCAATACCTGCCGCGGGTCTTCCGCTGGAGCGAACAACGCGCCCAGCCAGGTCTTCAGCAGCAGCCTGACTCGACGAAGGATGCTGGTCATCGCCTCATGCCTCCTCTCTAGGCGTGCAAATCAACAACCCTTTCGACCGCGGGTCGACCGCCTCCGCTGGAGCAGCTGACCCGCATAGAGGGGCGCTAAGCGACCGTCGTCTCGTCTCGGCTGGCGTTTTCTGTGCGGACATTCAACCGAGGGCGACCGCTTTCGGTCCGCCAGTAGTATGCCGCTAGTCCGCCCATCGCTCCGAGCGTTATCGCTCTCAGCACCAGCGCCTTGACGTAGGCGACGCTGTTGAGCATCTCCGGGTCGGCAAGAATGCACGCGGCCCCGTACGTTGCAACGGTTACGACCGTGAACGGAATCGAGATCTTCGGCGGCATCACGAATGCGAATGCGAGAACGACCGGGTAATACAGAATGAAGAATGGACTCGCAAGTCCGTTCTGCTCGGACCAGACCAAAACCAGCGTTGTTATGACCGCCAAGTCCAAAAAGCTCGTGATCGCCACCAGGGCCGTATTGGCTGGTCGATCGGCAAGCAATCGCCCGTGCAGGTAGAAGTTGATTCCCATGATCGCGACGACGGGTATGACCCCAAGAACTGCTAGGGATTCCTCTTCCGCCGTCCACAGGATCAGTACGATTCCAGCGGCCACGATGAACCATCTCGCCCAGTTAATGACGACCTGACCGTAGAAGATATCTTCCGCTAATTCTCGTTTTGCGAAGTTTGAGTTCTGCATCGTTAGACTCCTTCCGCCGTCTGGAACAGGATCGACTCCCTGGGCGTCTCTTCATCGGATTGGCCGTTGATATCGGACCTGCTGTCGACGACCGCTTCAGGCGTAGCGGTTTGGGTCTCTTCGGCCACCCCCCAGCGCTTTTGCTGAACGTTTTGGTACACGGCGCCGCACATCGCCACGGCAGCCATCATGATCAACCGAGCGACCAACGTGACCTCGTCGCCGGCGGTGATCGTAGCAGTCGATATCAGGCCGTACGCGCCCATGGCGGACGCGGCAAAACCTAACGTAACGAAAGGCGGGAACGCCACCGATATCGCCAACAGTGCTGGGAAATAGAAGACGTAGACGTGCGATTCAAAGCCGCCTTGGGCCATCACGATCGCCGATATGACAGCGATGTCCGCTGCGCTGGCGCCGTACAGGATGTTCGTCAGCACCGGACGCTTCTTCAGGAACTGTCCCTGAAGGAAGAAGTTCGAAACCGCAAGACCGAGAATGAGGACGATCTGCACCCGCAGCACGCCCATTCCTTGCGGGTCCCACAAAGCCAGGAGCAGACCCGCCACCACCAACACCCAGCGAGCGGCAATAACGACCAACTGACCTTGGGCCAGGTCAACCGTACGATTGTGTTCGGGTATGAGATCCTGCAGCATGACGCCTCCTTTCGCTTGCTCAAGCCTGCACCGACGGGCGCGATGAGGCCTTTCGAGCACCGTATGCCGCGATTGTGGCAGAAGCGAAAGGCGGAGCACAGTTGCAGATGACCCAATCATCGATGGTACGCACCATCAATCAGCGCGAGTTGAGGCGCCCCATCGGACCCAGGTGGCATCCGAAACGAACGCGACGCCAGGCGACGAGCGTCAAAAGGAGAACAGTCTCATGGCGGGCTATCTTGGTCTCGGGTCCAGGTGACTTGGCAGTCAGAGCTCGACGCCGACGCCTTGTAGCTTGGCTTGCTCGTAGACGTGCTTGGCGACGGCGATGTCTTCGATGGCGATGCCTTGCGACTCGAACAGCGTCACGTCGTTCGGAGACTTGCGACCGGGCGTCACGCCTCCGATGACGTCAGCCAAGCCTCGAACATGCTCCCAACGGATCACGCCCGCATCGACCGCGGAAAGGAGATCGCCGCACTCGGTCTTAGCCTGGGCGATGTCGTCGACGGCGACAACATCCGCTCGTCGCACGGCTTCGATGTCCAGCTCGCGGCGGTTCTGGCTGTTGGCTCCGGCGGCGTTTACGTGGGTTCCTGGACCGATCCATTCGCCCTGGATCACCGGTTCCGACGCGTTGGTCATGACCAGGACGATGTCCGAATCGCCCACGAACAACTCAGCGTCGCCGACAGGAACGACTTCGACGCCGAGTCGTTCGCCCATCTCCGAAGCATAGGCATCACGCCGCGCTTTCGTTGGGCTAAACACCTTGACGCGACCGACGTCTCGCACGCCGCACACGGCCTCGAGCTGGCTTCGAGACTGATATCCCGCGCCAATAACGCCCACGGTCGAGGCGTCGTCGCGGGCCATGTGCCTGGTCGCAACGCCGCTCGCCGCGCCGGTACGGATCTGGCCCAGCGCGGACGCCTCCATGATGGCAAGGAGTTCTCCGGTCTCGGTGCTGGAGAGCTGCACGTGAAACCCTCCGCGCCTGCCTCCACCGGCTCCGTACGCCTTGAGCCCCATGACGCCCAAACCAGGCGCCGCCGCGGACATCATGTTGAACGCGCCATTTGGCAACCGAAGGCGTGTCCTCGGGACATTGGACGCCTGTCCCTCCGCCAGGGCTTTGAATCCGGCCTCCACAGTATCTATGGCGTCGCTCATGGTGAGCAGGCTTGTGACATTGTCTTCAGTCAGGTAGAGAGGCACAGGTTATCGCTCCCAGAATCGGTGGAAGTGGTTCAACGGACCGTGACCGCCTCCCATCGGGAAGGTAGTGCGTATTGCCTCTGTGACGTACTCCTTGGCCTGCGCCACGGCCTCGTGAACGGTGAGTCCCTTGGCCAAACCGGCCGCCACCGCCGAAGCGAACGTGCAGCCAGTGCCATGGGTGTTCTTGGTGTCGATGCGAGGTTGCGTGAACTCGGTGAAGCCGCCGTCGACATACAGAACGTCGGTCGCGGGGCCGTCGAGATGCCCGCCTTTGACGACAGCGCTCATGGCTCCCAGGTCCTCCACCAGCGCTTTGGCCGCGGCTCGCGCATCGCCGACGGTGCTGATCGGTCTTCCAGTGAGCACTTCAGCCTCCGGAGCGTTCGGAGTCACAACGAATGCGAGAGGCACGAGAACGTCTCTCAGCGTATCGACCGCCCGCTCCTGTAGCAATCTGTCGCCACCCTTGGCCACCATGACCGGATCGACGACCAGCGGAGTCAGGTCATACTCGCGAATCTTCGCCGCAACCGCCTCGATGATCTCCGGACTCGACAGCATCCCGGTCTTGACCGCGTCCACGCCGATGTCGCCGATTATCGCGTCGATCTGGGATTGGATGAGAGAGGTCGGCAGCTCGTGGACGTCAGTGACTCCGAGGGTGTTCTGAGCGGTGACGGCGGTGACAGCCGATGTCCCGTAAACGCCCAACGCGGCAAAGGTTTTCAGGTCGGCCTGTATACCGGCCCCTGCGCCGGAGTCGGACCCTGCGATGGTCATCGCCCTGCTCACCGTCTGTGCGTCAGGCATCGTTATCAACCTCCGTCAGCGAAGATGTCGTAGACTTGGTGAATGTGTTGGGAGCGTGCGCGGTGCGGTCTTGCTCTTGCCCAACCGAACGCGCACATTTCATCAGGAATACGACCTTGGGAGAAAGTAGCGACTTGGCGAAACAGGGCGGAGTATTCGCTATACCCAACACCGCCGCTTACTTGCGCTTCGCGTCGTCGCTGCGTTTGCGAATGATGTTGAGCAGCGTCCGAACGCCCTGACCGCTGACGCCCATTTTGCGGCGTTTTCTGCGTTTGCGCTCCCGCCGTTCGCCTTTAGTCGGCCGTTCTTGTTCTTCCATCTGCGCACCTTGGCCTCAATCGTCGTTCCAAGCGTCGCCGTCGTAGGCCGCCTGCCAAAACAGGTCCTCGTACCTCAACGCCGTGTGGAACAGTTCGTCTATCCGATCGTGCCTCGCGCTCAGATCGGCACCGTCTAGGAACCGACCCATCCACCCGACCAGATCGCCAAGTACATCCGGTCCATGGATGTCGATCCATTCGCGGTAGATCGGGTTCTCCGGGCGCTTGCCCTCGGTCAGCAGCCGCGTACCCCAGTCGAGATATGTTCCCTCGGTGACGTACAGGACGGTGAGCACGTCCGCGAAATCGCCCTCAAGACCCGTGCGCACCAGGAAGTCGCCAAAGCCACGGGTTGTCGGAGATGCGCTGGCCGACGAGTACTCCTCTTCTGACGCCCCGAGCTCGTCGAATGCGCGCATGAACAGGTCGTTTTCAGGGTCGAGAATTCCGGTCAGGAAGGCATGCAACCTGCTCGCCGAGTCCAGGTCCGGGGCTTTGGCCATGCCCATTGAGGTCATGCTGACGAGGTCTCGCACGAACACATAGTCCTGAAGGAAGTAGCGTTTGAACTTCTCCGGCGGCAGCGTGCCGTCGCCCATCTCGACGACGAACGGGTGGAAGACCATCCGGCGCCAGAGATTTTCGTATTTGAGCTTGAGCTGCTGCGTTAGCGGCATGTTCGGCGCACCAATTGCGTACATTGCGCTTGGCTTTTGGACGGGTTATGCATTTGGGCGTTCGGAGCGTGAATTGCGGAGCGAAGCCAGCGGGAGGGTTGCAAACCCTCCCCTACCGGTGGTCAGCGCCGAGATTGCTCGACGGTTTCTCGACGTTGGGCTGACCGTTATTTTGCGTACTCGTTCGAGAATGCCTCCGATGACTTTAGCTCGCCGGTCAACAGGCCGGCTTCTTGCATCCACTTCACAAAACTCTCCCAGCGGGCGGAGTCTTGCTGGCCGAAGTCCGCGTCGGCAGTTTTCCAGGCGGAGACTAGAAGATCGGCGCCCGGCCGGTCGATGCCCTCGTCTATCTCGTCCTTGTTCGCCTTCACCAGGATGTCCACACCCGCCTGGGGATCGCTGATGGCGTCGGCGTAGCCTTTCTTGATAGCTCGAACGAACCTTTCGATCACCTTCGGGTTTGAATCGATCATGTCCTCGCTGGTCACGAGCACTAGCTCATAGTAGGCCGGGACGCCCCATTCGTCCATGCGCATGATGTTAACGGGATGGCCCTGGTTCTCAAGCAGGATGCTCTCATGGGTCCAGTAGGCTCCGACCACCGCGTCCACGGTCCCGCTTATCAACGATTCGGCCAAGTTGAAGCCAACGTTAACCAACTCTACGTCCACCAGGCCCTGAGAGCCGTCGAACTTCAGCATGGTGTCGAGCAGCGGCTCATTGGTCGGAATCCCGGGATATCCGACCTTCTTGCCAACCAGATCGCCGGGACGCGTGATGCCGGACGACTCCAGCGCCATCACCGAGTTCAGCGGGTATTGCACCATCCCGACAATCGACACGACCGGGACGCCCTGGGCTCGGGCGAGCAGTACGTCCGGCTGATAGCTGATGCCAAAATCGTCCGAACCCGCGCCCACCGTCTGAAGCACGGTCGACGGGTCGACTGGCGTGTACAACTCGACGTCGAGGTTCTCGTCTTCGAAGTAGCCTTTGTCCTGGGCGATGTACAGCCCAAGATGGTTGGCGTTCGGATACCAGTCCAACGCCAGCTTAACCGACGCCGCGGGAGTGGATGTCGCGGCCGCCGTCGTCGTTGCCGCGTCCGGGTCCGCAAGTAAGTCCACTGTGATGCCCAGGACGTCGTCCTGGGTGATCTCCTCGATGTCCCTGGGCACCGCGAGTTGCCTGTGTTTGAACTCGAGAAGCGCCGTTTCACCGATCAGGCTCTTTGCCCTTTCCGGGTCGGTGACGCCCGGAAGTTGAATCAGAAGTCGATCTGAGTCGAGCAGTTGAATTATCGGCTCGCCTAGACCGGACGAGTTGACGCGTCGCTCGATCGTGCGCTTAAGCGACTCCATCTGGTCTTCGGTGACCTCCAACCGTTCGTTGGTCTCGGGGTCTCGCAAGTCCGCTTCGTAAACGAGGTGGCTGCCGCCTTGCAGGTCCAGGCCCAGGCTCAGACCTAGAGGTGTGTCGCTTCCTCTTTCGAAGTTGCCGATATTGATTGTTTGGAATCCCAGCGCCAATCCGGCCAGCACCACCAGCACGGCGATGATGACGACGGTTCTGCCGTATCTACGCACTGACGCCTCCAGACTCCAGAAGCTCTCTCGCCATGGTCAACGCCTCTTCTCTGGTGTTCAACGTTCCGATCGCCTCGGCGGATGCCACCGCCGACAGCACGCGTCCAACTTCGGGCCCGGACTCCAGGCCAAATTCGTTCATCACGTCGTTGCCGTCGATCAGGCCCTTCCCGACGGGAACGGCCGGTTCCGGCCTGTATTCTGTCTTCAGGATATGTGAGATGACCGAGGACACTTCCGCCATTCCCTCTTCGGTCAGCTCCGGTCCCCTCGCCGCAAGAAAGTCTGCCACGTTCAGGTACAGCGTGTCCAGCGCAGGATCACCCACGTCTCGGAAATATCGGTAAACGGCGCGCTTGGTCGGAAGTTTTCCTGTAGCTGCCATCTGCATTGGCCGAAGGTGGTGCTGGATCATCGTCTTCACCATTCTGATCCCGCGCCGCCCAAATCTCAAACGGCCCATGATCGTTCCGGCCATTTCAGCGCCGACCTCGTTGTGTCCAAAAAACCGGATGCGTCCCGAAGGCTCCAAGGTCTTGGACGCGGGCTTGCCGATATCATGGATCAACCCAGTGAATCTTAGCAAAGTACTACGACTGGCGCCGTCGGTTGCCTCGGATGCAAAGTACTCGCGCATGCCGTCAAACCTGGGAAGCATGCTTGAGACGAGATCGTCCCCTTCGCGGTCATCCAGGATGCTCTCGGCAAAACCCACCGTCTCAACCAGGTGGTTGAACACGTCCCAGTGGTGCTCCTTCGGTTGAGCCACGTCTCGCGCTTGGTCGATCTCAGGGATCACCTGGGAGAGCAGGCCGAGGCGGTCCATCAGTCGAATCGAATCTCTTGCGCCGGACTCTGCGAGCGTCTTCAGCAGTTCTTCGCGAATCCGCTCCGGGGCCGAGTTGGTGAGTTGGTTGGAATCGCGCTGAACCGACGCGGCCGTGTCTGAGTTCAGCGAGAATCTTAGAGCCGCGGCGATCCTGACTGCTCGCATCATCCTTACCGCATCAAGGCGAAAGACATCATCTTTGACAGCGCGGACCTCGCCTCGGCCAAGGTCGTGGCGTCCGCCGCAAGGGTCTATCACGTCCCATTCGCCGCCGGCCACGCCGTCCAGACGCGCGGCCATCGCGTTAATCGTGAAGTCCCGCCTTCCAAGGTCGCTGTGGATATCGTCAGAGATGTGTGTAAAATCGATCGCGACTGGGTCTGTTTCCGACGGGATGACGACCCGTGCCGTATCGCGCTCGGTGTCCAGCGAAAC
>CEPV01002276.1_pt1 | contig 15731 bp, 10 predicted proteins | sample 530451 | NCBI WGS metagenome assembly CEPV01 (sample SAMEA2620097, study PRJEB7988) | marine metagenome | isolation source: saline water (ENVO:00002010), including | reverse complement strand
GTCACCGAAAGGACACGCCGACCAGGTCCTTGAAATTCTTCGAGACTTTGGATACTCGTAACCTACCTGATAAGATGGACAAGCCTCATAGGCAGTTGGCTTGGAAACTATTCTTCAACGCGGTGGCTCAGATGAGTCCTGAGGATGCTGTACAAATTCTGGCACCTATCCTCAAGAAAGCCAGTGGTCAAGCTGAAGACCACATGAGGCTCTCTCCCGAGACAGCACTGCTGTTAGTAATCGATGTGCAAGAAAAGATTTTCGCCACCATGCACGAGGAGGTTGAGACGGAGGAAAACATTAATCGTATTGTTGCAGGGGCGAAGATATTGAAGTTACCCATTATCTGGACGGAACAGTATCCGAGGGGGCTCGGCCCAACGATCGCCTCTGTTCAAGAGTTACTGAAAGATAACGAAAAACTGGAGAAGATCGCTTTCAGCTGTCTCGGTGATGCTGCTGTAAAAGAAAGCTTGCGAACACATAACAGAAAGCAAGTACTTGTTTGCGGCATTGAGGCCCATGTGTGTGTCTATCAGACAGTTGTTGATCTAGTAGAAGAAGGTTATGATGTCCATTTGGTGACAGACGCTACCATGTCACGAAAAGAATCAAACTATCGCTTGGCCGTGACAAAAATGGGGAGGATGGGCGCGCAGCTGACATCGGTGGAAATGGCTCTTTTTGAACTTCAGAGGGTGGCCAAAGGTGACACATTTAAAGCAATCGCCGGCACCATCAAATAGAATAAGATCTTCAGGCCAAGCCCAAGCAATTGAACGTTGTCATATAGGTTGTTGAAGGGGAAATTCCTGTCACAGGCAGCTGGAATAATGACGCATTTACCAGGCTATTGGTTTGAATAAAAGGAGAACAACCATGATATCACCCATGAAACGCACCCACACCCCTGTGATGCTGCTAGTGGCTGTGTTTGCAGCGGCAATTGGTTGGTCTACTCCAGTGACGGAGGAGATTGACATCCCGCACGAGAAACACGTTTTGGACAACGGATTAACGCTCATCATCCATGAGGACCACAAGGCGCCCATCGTTGCCGTAAATGTCTGGTATCATGTGGGATCAAAGAATGAAAAGCCGGGCCGGACGGGTTTCGCACACCTGTTTGAGCACCTCATGTTCAACGGATCAGAGAATTTCAATGACGACTATTTTATTCCTTTAGAGAAAGTAGGTGCTACTGACCTCAACGGGACCACGAACGAAGATCGGACAAACTACTTTCAGAACGTACCGTCTAACGCCACGGACTTAGTACTGTGGATGGAATCTGACCGAATGGGCCATCTTCTCGGCGCGATAGACCAGGATAAATTAGATGAGCAACGCGGCGTCGTTCAGAATGAAAAGCGGCAAGGGGAAAACCAGCCGTATGCGATCGCCTATGAACTGATTACCAAGAACACCTTCCCGAAGGGGCACCCCTATTCATGGACAGTGATCGGTTCCATGGAGGACTTAGATGCCGCTGAGCTGAATGATGTGCATAAGTGGTTCAAGGACTACTACGGCGCTGCCAACGCTGTCATCGCCATCGCTGGCGACATTGATGCGGAGGCGGCCAAAGCGAAGGCTGAGGAGTACTTCGGTACGATCCCGCCTGGCCCGCCGGTGAAAAGGCAGGACATGTGGATTGCCAAAATGTCGGGTACGCATCGGCAGATTGCTCAGGATCGAGTTCCGTTGCCGAGGATTTACAAGGTCTGGAACATTCCTCAGTGGGGCTCCGCTGATGCCGATTATCTTGACTTGGTAAGTGACGTCCTGGCGGTGGGAAAGAACTCACGCCTGTACAAGCGGCTGGTGTACGAAGACCAGATTGCAACTAATGTGAATGCTTATGTGGATCTGCGCGAAATTGGTGGACAGTTCGCTATCGTGGCCACTGCGCAACAGGGCGTAGATCTCACGGAGGTTGAAAAGGCTCTTGATGAAGAAATCGCGACCTTTCTAAGGAAAGGCCCCACGAAGCGTGAGATGGAACGGATAAAAACACAGTACAGGGCGAGGTTCATCAGAGGTATCGAAAGGATAGGCGGCTTTGGCGGCAAGTCTGATATCCTTGCCAGGAACGAAGTGTATGGCGGAACTCCCGATCACTACAAAGTGACGCTGGAGAGGATCGCCTCCGCCTCCAGGAACGATCTGAAGAAGACAGCAATGAAGTGGCTTTCTGACGGCGTATACATTCTGGAGATTCACCCCTTTCCCAAGCACATGACCACTGAGACAGATGTAGACCGTTCGAAGTTACCGGACGTGGGAGGGTTTCCCGCTCTTGAGTTGCCCGATATCCAGAAGGTAACTCTCTCAAACGGCCTGGAAATCATTCTCGCTGAGCGTCATGAGATTCCTGTGGTGAGTCTGACACTGGTGGTGGATGCGGGCTATGCGGCGGACCAGTTTGGCCTCGCCGGAACAGCCAGCATGTCCATGTTGATGCTGGATGAAGGGACTAATAGTAGAAGCGCGCTCGAGATTAGTGACGAACTTAAGGTGTTGGGAGCACAAGTAAGTGCGGGGGCAGACTTGGATATATGCATCGTCTCTCTATCAGCGCTGAAGGAAAATCTCGACGCCTCTTTGGATGTCTTTGCAGATGTAATCCTCAACCCCACTTTTCCCAAGGATGAACTTGAGCGGCTGAAGAAGCAGCGGCTTGCTTCCATCAAGCAAGAAGAAACAAGACCCATAACCATGGCCCTTCGTGTCCTGCCAGCGCTGTTGTATGGCGAGGGGCACGCTTATAGCAACCCGTTGACTGGCAGCGGAACAGTAGCGTCGACGGAGTCCATGACCCGGGACGACTTGGTCAGCTTTCACGACAGTTGGCTTCAACCCCAAGGCGCTACCATGGTAGCCGTTGGAGATATTACGGTAGATGAATTGGTTACCAGCTTGGAGAACCTGTTCAGTGACTGGAAGCAGAAGACGGAGTTACCTGGAAAGAATATATCAGAGGTGTCCCTTCCCGCTCAGTCGAGGGTCTATCTCATGGATAAACCAGGGGCAATTCAGTCTATCATCATCGCGGGACACTTGGCGCCGCCCACGAATAATCCTGATGAAATAAGAATTGAGACCATGAATACCATTCTGGGAGGCGCTTTTACCTCTCGTATCAATATGAACCTGCGGGAGGACAAACACTGGTCCTACGGTGCCAGGAGTTTGTTCTGGGAGGCCAAGGGTCAGCGCATGTTCTTCGCCTATGCTCCAGTGCAGACAGATAAGACAAAGGAGTCCTTGGTAGAATTGAACAAGGAACTGCGGGGAATCATAGGAGAGAATCCGGCGTCAAAAGAAGAGCTGTCAAAAGCGCAGAAGAGCCAGACGCTGCGGTTGCCGGGCAGGTTCGAGACCATGAATGCAGTTTCGGGAGCCATTGTTGAAATGGTCAAGTTCGGAATTCCTGAGGATTACTATGAAACCTATCCCGGTCTGGTTCGTGGGCTAGATATCGCCGAGATATCTCAGGTGGCTAAGAACGTGCTCTACCCTGACAGACTGACGTGGCTGGTTGTGGGGGATAGGGAGAAGATAGAAGCGGGAATCAAAGAACTGGGGTACGGCGAAGTTCAGATCATTACGGTGGGCGGAGAATAGTTGGCTTCCCGGGCTTAAGTATCTCACAAACCAAAGCGTTTCCTGACAATATAGAAGGCATGTATGACAGAAGGGTTTGAGTTCATAAAGGAGTCGGGCGGAATCAAAGAATACCGCCTAATAGAAAACGATCTAACGGTCTTGTCTATGGTAGACCACTCGGCGCCAGTGGTAACATTTATGGTGACATATCGGGTGGGGTCCCGCAATGAGGCGATAGGACATACTGGTGCAACGCATCTGCTGGAGCATCTTATGTTCAAGGGTTCGACGAATTATAGTAAGGATAACAGCAAGACAATCTGGAGAGTGTTACAGGACGTTGGCGCTGTTCTGAATGCGACGACGTGGTTCGACAGGACAAACTACTTCGAACTTCTCCCCAGTGAGCACCTTGAAAAAGCAATTTCTATTGAGGCAGATCGGATGCGACACGCGTTCCTGCGGGACGAAGACCGCCAGCCCGAAATGACGGTTGTGCGTAACGAATTCGAGCGCGGCGAAAATGAACCGTTCGAAGTGCTGGACAAGAATATCTGGGCCACCGCCTATCAGGCCCACCCCTACCACCACGCTACAATCGGCTGGCGCTCGGACATTGAGAACGTTTCCACGGAACGCCTGCGACAGTTTTATGACACATTTTACTGGCCGAACAACGCCACGGTAAGCATTGTTGGGGGCGTTGAGGGGAAAACAGCCTTGGGCTTGGTGATAAAACATTTCGGGTCGATAGGTAGGTCTACGCAACAGATTCCGGTGATGTATACAACTGAACCTGAGCAAGAGGGTCAGAGGCGTGTCGTTCTGAAGCGGGCTGGCGAGGTGCCGATTGTGGGCATCGCTAATAAATCACCCGAAGGGCGCCACGGCGACAGCTATGTACTTCAGGTGCTGGCATCCATTCTCACATCTGGGAAAAACAGCAGATTCTACAAAAGCATTATGGATCGTGGGCTGGCTACAGATGTTTCCGTTTGGGCCCACCCGCTCCACGACAACGGACTTTTTATTACTTATGCTTTTGTAACCCCCGGCACAGAACCGGAGCGGGTAGAGAAATTAATCTGGGATGAATATGAGAGTCTTAAGGAAAAGGGTGTTAAGAAGCAAGAGGTTGATAAAGCGAAAACTAGAATACGGGCAGAGACAGCTTTCAGCCGTGACGGCTCTTACTCGATTGCCAGCCACCTGAATGAGGCGATTGCCTTGGGCGACTGGACCTTTTATACGACGTATCTGGAGCGGATAGAACAGGTAACGGTAGAGGATGTACAGCGCGCATGTAAAACATATCTTATAGAGGATACGAGTACTGTGGGTCACTTTGTTCCCACGCAGGCGGGCGAGGCTGAAGGGTAGACCTGGGCGGAAAACCGAAAGAACACCAGCTAACGAAAAATGGATTTGATCGCGCCACAGATAAATGACGTTACGCCTGTTGATGGAGTCAGGGTCCTCTCTTTGGAGACGGGAGTGCGGGATGTTGTCACTATCACCGGCAGTCTGTTGGGAGGCGAGGTGTTTAGTCCGGACAGCAACAGCGCTGTGGCTGAAATGACGGCGTCTATGCTGGATCAGGGCACAGAAGAGAGGGACAAGTTTGCTATTAGCGAGACCTTGGAAAATGTGGGCGCGGCCCTCACATTTAGTTCTGATAATTACCGCGTGCGCTTTGGTGCCAGATGTCTATCAAAAGATGTAGGTGTCGTTCTGGAACTGTTGGCTGAGCAACTTAGGACACCAGCCTTCAAAAAGAGAGAACTTGACACTCTAATTAAGCGCAGGGTAGGTGAGTTGAAAAAGCACTCAGAGGACACCAGAGCGCGTGCAATGGAAGCGTTCCTGCAGACACTCTATCCTGAAGACCACCCCAACTTCTACACCCCTATGGAGAGACAGCTTGCCGAAACAAAAGCAATTCAGGCGCAGGAACTGAAGAAATTCCACGGGGACAATTACGGCACCAGGAAGCTTACGATCGTTGCTGTGGGTGACGTAAATCATGAAAAAATTACAGGCGGTGTAAAAAGACATTTTTCAGGGTGGCAAATGTCGCCGCTATCAATCGCCCGGCAGGATGAAGTCGTAGCCAACACAATTGGTGAGCCGGTAGACAAAACGATTGAGATGAAAGGCAAAACAAGTGCAGACACGGTTTTTGGTCAGCCGATCGGTATTGATCGGGACCATGAAGAGTTCCATCCTCTTATGCTGGGGCATTTCATCTTGGGCGGAAATTTTTCAGCCCGCCTCATGTCAACGGTACGCGACCAGGAAGGACTGACGTATGGAATCCAGGCCATCGTTGCGGGGGTTGACAATGGAAATGATGGCTACTGGTACGTCTGGGGGACTTTTGCTCCAGAACTGACGGCTCAGGGACGAAAATCGGCGGTTAAGCAGCTGAAAAAATGGATTGAGAACGGGGTCACTGAGGATGAGCTGGCAAGAAAGAAAACGACAATTGGTGGAATGTATAGGGTCGGCCTTGCAACAACTGCCGGCCTTGCCGGGCGGATCCTCACAACTGTTGAGCGCGGTCGCACGCTGGATTACATAGACAGCTATCCAGACAGAATTGGTGCAATAACATTGGACCAGGTGAACAAGGCCATCAGAGGCTATTGTGACAGCGGGAAGCTGGTAACAGTGGTGGCCGGCGCTACAAACAAGTAATAGCCGTTGTGGACGTAATTCTTACGGCAGCCATTACTGCTAACGGAATGATTGCGCACCACGCTGAAGAGGTGATTCAGTGGTCAGAAGATCTCCACCTCTTCAGAGAACAGACGATGGGCCAGACCGTTGTGATGGGGTCAAACACTGAGAACACCTTGGCCGCGGAACTGGAGGGGAGAGAGACGGTGGTAATGCATCGCGACATGGACCCTTCAAGAGTATTGGGACAAGTCAAAACAGAAAAGTGTTTCATCGTCGGCGGAGCAAGAACATACAGTCGTTTTGCACCATTCCTGACACATCTCTTTCTGACGGTTCATCCCCAGGTGTTCTCCAGCAACTCTCTACCGCTGTTCAGCCATCTTGATAACGACATGCGGCTGGAATTCAAGAGATTGGTGGATGTGAATAGCGAAAGGGGAATCTATCAGCTCCAGTATAAGGTTCTGTAGCGTGAGACCTAACAGGAGTAATTCCACAGACCGAACCCAGGTGTGATCTATTAAATGTTCGAGATTCCACCAACAGATGAACCAGCCGCCGGCGCAATCATCTTTCTGCACGGCTGGGGTGCCAACGGCCGCGACCTTGTTCCGCTTGGTCAAAGTCTGGGATTTAACAATGTGCAACTCGTTTTTCTTGAAGGAGAGTGTGAAGTGCCGGGAACGATGGGACAGGGCAGAGGGTGGTTCGCAATTCCTCCAAACGAACATCTTGAACAGGAACGCTTCGCCAGCAGGCGAAAGATAATCTCTGCCATCGAAGAGATTTCATCTCGAGGAATTGACCGCAGTAGGGTTATTCTGCTGGGATTCTCTCAGGGGGCCAGCATGAGTCTTGATGTGATGTTGAACCATGAGAAAGGGTTGGGTGCCGTTGTTGCTTTGAGCGGGTTCCTGATGGAGACAGAGAAAGTACGCAAGATGAAGAATCTCCATGTGGACGTACCCATCTTTGCCGCCCACGGCACCCACGATCCGCTTCTGCCGTTTGAGCCGAGTAAGTCGTCAGTCCTGACGCTTTGTGAGGTAGGGTTCGATGTGGAGTGGCATGAGTATCCCAAGGCGCATGAAATTGTACAGGAAGAACTGTCTGCTGTCCAGCAGTTTATAAAAAGGGTTCTCTCTTAAATTATAGTTACTTTGTTGTAGAAGCCAGAGTAGCCGTGTAATCCAGAGAAGGAGCGTCTACAGGAACCTCGGGCCGTTCACCTGACCGCTTCGCCTTTACAAGAGCCGACTTCACTTTTGCGCGGAAGGTTCTATCTTCAATTGCGTTAATGATCTCTATATCACCATCGAGCCCCTTGAGGACGTACTGATTGATTCTGGCTTCTTCGCTGACTTCGGCAGCGGGCGCCAGCTCTGTTGCGCTCGCCGCAGTGGAGGGGACGCCCCCGCCTAACATAAACTGGTTAACTATTTCAACAGCTTCAGGTGTCGCATCAGGGGTGATGCCGGCTCGCTTGGCTTTTACATAGGCAGATTTCGCCTTTGCCCGCAAAGGTTTCTCCGTAATGTTATTCAATAGATCCATCCCATCAGCTAGTGCCTTTGCCACCAGAGCGTCGATGAATGCGTCATTGATAATGATCTTTTCTTGAGCGGGCGCTGCTTCAGCCGCCACCTCAGCTTCCGGCGCCTCGGGCAGTGCCTCGACAAGGTTTCGCAGGACGTCCTTTCCACGCCACGAAAACATAGCTGCGGTAATAAAGCCGAGAAGGGTGTTGTTGCTGGAGTGATAATTAACTTCAAGACAGTTGGTGTACGGTTTTAGTTTGAAGGAGACAATCTCACGGTTGAAGGGAAAGAAGCGCATCTCCATGCTAAGGGTTCTGCAGGGATCAATGGTGACGAAGCGGCAAGGAACAAAAGGTGCACCGAAGAAGGGCTTAATCTTAAAACGGCTTCCCACTTCCATTCTATATTCTAGCAGAGAGTGGCGGTGAGCCCAACGCACAGCACTCTCATTTGTAACACGAACGCGCTTAATCCATGGGAACCAAAGGTTGTAATTCGCCAGATCGGTGAGAGTTCTCCACACGGTTTCGGCGGGGGCATCAACATCCATCTGTGCCACGGCTGAGGTCGCTCTGGGGCGGAAGCTGACAGAGCAGTCAAGATCGAGGTGCTGATCTTGAGACGCCTGTTGGATGAAGTACAAGATTACAGCAAGAAGAGCGATGCTTGCACCGGCTAACATGGTGAATATCTCCCCTGATTTCTGATCATTTTCCCGGATTTTTTAGGGGTGAAATCTAATAATGAAAGGACTCTTCCTGTAGTGATTTTATAGCGAAGAATCACTTGTCTGTTAAAAAATGATCGGCTATTATTTCAGCCAGCCAAGCAGGGGGAAAGAGCAGACATGGATTCCAAACTCATCTGGCTTATGACCTTTGTAGGCATCTACTGGGCCTACTGTCTTTTTTGGGGTGTAAAGGGGGCGAGGAGTTCCCGCACCTCAGCTGACTACTTTCTTGCGGGCCGCTCTATCGGAATCTGGGTTTTTGTTCTGGCGGCCACAGCAACCAGCTTCAGCGGCTGGACATTTATCGGCCATCCCGGCAAGATCCTGACGGACGGATTGCCCTATGCTTTTGCATCCTTCTATGCTTTAACAATTCCATTTACCGGTGTTCTGTTTCTTAGGAGGCAGTGGGTTTTGGGCCGGGCGTTCAAATACATCACTCCGGGCGAGATGTACAGCGACTATTACGGTGGCAATGCTATCAGACTCCTGACAGTATTGGTGGCGTTTCTCTTTAGCGTTCCATATTTAGGTGTTCAACTGCGGGCCTCCGGGGATCTGTTCAATGTGCTAACAGACGGGATGGTCAGCGTCAACTTCGGCATGTTCGCCCTATCTGTAGTGGTGATGATCTATGTCGCTTCTGGCGGCCTCAGATCGGTAGCCTATGTCGATTGTGTTCAGTGTGTTCTGCTGGCGCTTGGAATCTCTATCCTCGGTGGTATTGCTATTCATTTCTCCGGCGGTTGGTCGGGGTTTACGGCCGGCATAGCAGATTTTGTGCGTAACGACAGTGCTACAAATGGTAACCTAACACCAGCAGGCCACTCTCCAGTTGTAGCTATTCCGGGAAGCATTCAATTCGTCTCGTCGGGCTCCAAGGCAGCTGGCGGCACGTGGACCGGCATGATGTGTATGACCTACATGTTTGCCCTTATGGGGATTCAGTCATCTCCAGCTTTTTCAATGTGGGCTTTCTCCAATAAGACAAGCCGGTCATTTCGCTGGCAGCAGGTGGCGGCTTCATCTCTGGTTATTGGTCTAATCCTGTTCACATTCACAATCTTTCAGGGAATGGGGGGCAATGTTCTGGTGGCCCGAGGTGTTCTGGAGAGTGCCAACGACAAAAACCTCGTGCCACAGCTTATTAATCTGCTTTCCGACTCTACCCCTTGGCTGGTAGGACTCCTAGCGGTTTGTGCTCTGGCGGCCATGCAAAGTACCGGCGCGGCGTACATGTCAACATTCAGCGGCATGGTAACACGAGATATCTACAAAAAGTATATTTCTCCGGAGGCATCAGACAAAATTCAGAAGTTGAGTGGAAGGATATTCGTTGTTCTGGTGACAGGAGCGGCCCTTATCGTAGCAGCGAAATCGACGCAGGCGATCGTCATGTTAGGCGGACTTGCAGTGGCCTACGGATTTCAGATGTATCCAGCCCTCATGGGCATCTGTTACTTCCCTCAATTTACCCGGAAGGGCGTCGTGGCCGGCCTTGTTATGGGCCTTGCAGTGGTGACGCTGACGGATCGAACGTCCGCATGGTTTGGCTTGCCGTGGGGTGCCTATCCCCTTACCATCCACAGCGCAGGCTGGGGGATACTCTTTAATCTGGTGGTGGCGTTGGCGGTGTCGAAATTCTCAGGCGACACAGATGACGACAGAAAACGGAAGGACAAACGCCACGCCTTTCTCCAGGCTGTTTCAGGGTTGACGCCGGAGAGAAAAAAGAGGGTGTCCCTCGCGTGGGGATTGACACTCGTTTGGTTTCTGGTCGGATTTGGGCCGTTCGCCACCATTGGGAATACGTTGTTCTCTGATCCTAACCAGCCCGCCACGTGGGCTCCGTTCGGACTTCCGTCTCTATGGGTGTGGCAGCTTCTGTTCTTGGTGTACGGCATTTTCGTCATGTGGTTCTTGGCGTTCCATATGGGGCTCTCAGAACCAATCGATCCGCAGAAGGTAGAGGCGACGCACCGGGAACGGTTTAACTGAAGGAGAAATCAGCGGAAAAATGAAGAACCCCCTAGCCCGGTAGCGGAATTTTGTGTTTGCGGTGTTCCGCAAAACATTAAATTTTCACTGTTAGGTTTATTTAAGATGCGGGAAATAGAAATGATATTGTAAATTCTCATAACTGGAACATGATATCAACTAAATTAGTTTAATTGGTTTAACCAGAGGAATTTAAAATGAAACTGAAATATCTATTATTAATACTACCAATTTTGTTCTGGCTTGGCTGTGAAGAAACAGCAGAAGACTGTACAACTTTAACCCATACTATGACTTTGGCAAGCGCTGCATTAACGGAAGCTATATTGAGTGGAAATGATGCTACCTCGGAGTGTTCAGAAGCGAAAGCTGCCTATAAAGCTGGCCTTGATGCTGGTTGCGATGGATACAATCAGACTAACTATGATGGAATGGGTGATGATTGCGGTGCGAAATGTATGTCCCTTCTCAACACAGCATCTGATGCAATTATGGCATACGCCAGTAACATGTCGGATGCAAATTGTGAAGCTGCTAGTAATGCAATTCAAGCGGTGATTGATGGTGGATGCGATACCATCGATGAAGATCCTGCCAATGGCATAGGCGACATGGAAGACTCACAAGGGGACCTTCCGTGTACACCAGAATGTACTTCGGATGCAAATTGCGTTGCGTTATATGGTGATGATTATATTTGTGATTTATATTTTGGTTACTGCGTACTGGACATGAGTGATAATAATGAATGTTTTTCTGATTCAGATTGTGTAAACCTTCATGGTCCGGGCTATGAATGTGATTTTTGGGAAAATGCTTATGGAGGTACTGACTCTCGTTGTGTCTTATATGGATGCACCGATCCTGAAGCTTCAAACTATAATTCCGATGCTGAAATTAATGATGGTTCATGCTATCATGATGTATTAACGGATATTGATGGTAATGAATATCATGCTGTCCAAATTGGTGACCAACTCTGGATGAAGGAAAACCTGAAAGTAACGCATTACAGAAATGGTGATGAAATACCCACAGGGTACAGTAATGAAGAATGGATAAATCTATCCACAGGTGCATATGCAGTTTATCTTGACGATGAAAGCAATGCTGATACGTATGGTTATTTGTACAACTGGTATGCAGTAGATGATAGCCGAAACATTGCCCCGGAGGGCTGGCATGTACCTACGGATGATGAGTTGTCAATTCTCTATGATTTTGTGGAGGGAGCATCAGGAAAGGCATTAAAAGAAATTGGTTTCGAACATTGGGAAGACCCAGGTGAAGAATATCATCAATATTATGAAGGTCTTGATATTTATGGTTTCACTGGTCTTCCGGGTGGTTCCCGGAGTGGTAGTAGTGGAGGCTATGGGTCTATGGGTCTGTACGGAAACTTTTGGTCTGCTACGGCGGACAGTAGTTACAGTGCCGCCGCATGGTGGTGGACGCTGCGAGCCAATTTTTCAGATTTCGACCGAGGATTGTCGGGTGTATCTTATAACAACGGGGGCTCTATTCGTTGTGTGAAGGATTAGTTTTATATACGATAGATGCAGGACAGTTCAGGCAGACACGTAAGATGGTACTGTTGAAATAGATTCTTAAATTAGGTAACAATCAAGCCCCGCCCATTAGCGGGGTTTTTTGTTTATAGACATTTAGGACTGCTGGGGTGTAATATTGTCTTAATGAAGCGCTTCCTACCACTATTAATTATTCTATCATTACTGTTTTACTGTTCGTGTGAAGAAAAGGTGGAAGAAGATACAACACCACCAACTGTTTCCATTTCATCGCACAGTTCAGGTCAAATAGTAAATATGATTGTTACTATTACGGTTACTACAAACGATAATGATGCAATCAGTAAAGTGGAGTTTTTCATTGATAGTTCGTTAGTATTTACAGATTCAGAATCACCGTATGAATATGAGTGGAATACTACTACCTACAATGATGGTTCAGAACATACTGTCAAGGTCATTTCATATGATACATCAGACAATACCCAATCTCAATCAATTACGTTAGTTGTAGATAATTCCCCCGTTTATCCTGTTAGTATGTTAAATGATTATTCTGACATTAATAAAAAAACTTCTTGGTATATCACGAATAAGAAATACAATTATTTTAATATTGGATACACATATTATGTGGTTTTTAGAATAGAAAATGATGAAATATATCCTTCGGATTATTGTGATGAATGCGATAAGTGGGATAGAGAAATTGGGGGTTACATTTATTCAGATTTAGATGATGATGGTATTCTAGAGTTATGGCAATATTATTTAAAACACCCTTGGCCAATAAATGTGAATGGCATCCAATTATACAGTAACCAAGTAGAAAATATAATAGAAACAGAACCTAACCCCAGCGACTATTCGATTGTATTTGGATTAACTCAGGTCAGAAAACAAGTATTATCCGACCTCAATAATGATGGAAAGCAAGAAATAATATTGTTTTCAAGTGGTCTTGATAAAAGTCCATGGCCGGGAGATTCTCTAGGGATTTTTTATCCATCTACTCAAGAGTACCAATATTTAACAGAAGATATAGGATATTTTCACGGTGGAGCAGCAGGTGATATTAATGATGATGGATTTAATGACATTGTATCCTATTCTGCAGGGACCGATGTCAGTCCACCCCATCCTATGGCTTATTTAAATTATGGTGGCGGTTCATTTGAATTAAATAATAGTATTTTTAATAGTTTCTACGCAATGGGCATTTACACTATCGAACTTTTTGATATAAATGGTGATAATCATCTTGATTTATTTTTATGTGGTCCGAGTAGATTATATGCGGTTTTGGGAAATTCATCAGCAACTTTTGATTTTAACAATAAAATTATTTTTGGTATTGAACAACACGAAGAGCCAATGGATATAGACTTTTTTGATTTTAATTTAGATGGGAAGAAAGATATTCTAATACTTAACACTTTAAATTTTTACCAAGGACATAGCATTAAAATCTTAATAAGCTCGGAAAATGGATATATTGACTCTACTAATAACTATATTGATGACTATACTGCTGAAGGGGACAATTTTTGGATTAAGTGGTTATTTTTAAAAGATATTGATTTAGATGGAGATATTGATATAATGGCAGATGGTTTATTTGGGGAAGCGTCAAATCATAACCATGATATTATTTATTGGGAAAATATTGGGGGGCATTTCTATCGCAGACAAATCGAAGGAGACGTTATATTCTAGGGAATTTAGAATAACCCGTTAGATGGTATTACTTCAATAAACATAATCCCCGGTCACCCGGGGTTTTTTGTTTGTGGGATGATGGGTACTCTTATGATGTGTATGGATTATATAAATGCTTTACTCTCCCCCACATTTATTAACTAAAGTCCTCCCCCCTATTAACGTATAGTATTAATGGACACACTTTAATTTATTTTACTTTTTATGGTTTTTCTTACCCCTAGGGGCGTATGGTAAATGCATTTATTGTGTGTATCTACATTCCCCACTAAATAAATGAAAGAAAGTCGGTTTTTCAAAAAAAGTAATAATTAAATTCAATCATGAGGAAGACCTTATCAGCATTTCTCACCTTTGGATTAAGCTTTTGGAGTTGCGAGGATAACAAAGAAATTCAACCTACAACTATTATTCTGAACCCTACTACCTATGAAGGCGGTAAAATATTAATTAGCTGGATAATGTATAATAAATCAGACTTTTTGAATTATGATCTTTATACCTTTCAAAATGATTCATTGAACGAAGGACAATTAATTGCTTCTTTCGGAAATCCAAAAATAACATCTTTTACCCAAAACGAAACATATCTCCAATTAAATGAAAGAAAATTCTATCAGTTGCATCTTATTACATCTGATAACACTTTTAAGAGCAATATCACCAGCTCACACAACTGGCATATTTATAATGATATAATGATGGCAAATATGATTGACTACACAATACAAAATATTTCAGAGGAAGAGCATCCTTATTACCGAAACGTACCTTTTTCGATTGAGGAACTTGAAGAGTTAATACCTGTAGATTCAATAGGCATTCCATACTACAGCAAAGATGGTCAAATATATGATCATCCTGTTCGACACGCGCAAATGGCTTTGCATCTATTAAATTCTCATAGTTTTGAAACTGAAAATTTAATTTTTTTGAACAGGGCAAAATTAGTTCTGGATCGATTATTAGAAATTGCTGATGAAGATGGAAACTCTCTTTTTTTCGCTTATCCATTTGATTTTAGCTTGCATTCTGCCATTCTCAACGATGATGAAATGATGTTAGCTCCATGGTATTCTGGTATGGCTCAAGGGCAAGCGCTTTCCGCCTTCTCAAAGTACTTTTCAGCATCTGAAGATAGTTTATATCTTCATAGTGCAGAAAAAATTTTTATTAGCTTCTTAAAAATTATGCAAGATGGAGATCCTTGGTTCACAGGTATTGATGGTGATAATTATCTTTGGCTAGAAGAATATCCTGATAGTGAACAGCCCAATAAAACATTAAATGGTATGATTTTTGCCATATATGGGTTATATGATTACTATCGAATAACTGAAAATGAAGATTGTCTGAATCTCTTGAAAATGGCAATAACAACTATCCAAAATTATATTTTGCACTTTAGAGTTGAAGGTGACCAGAGTTATTATTGCTTAACTCATCAAGTACAACATCCAAGATACCATCGGATTCATACAACTCAGCTAGGAAAATTATATTTAATTACAGGAGAACAATACTTTCTTAATATGCAGCAACTTTTTGAATTGGATTACTCTGAAGGATTTCACTTTTATTCTATACAAGCAGATGCATTCAGGCAGACCAAGAAGATGGTACTACTAAAATAGATTTACCCTTTTCACAACATCAAGCCCCGGTCACCCGGGGTTTTTTGTTTATGGGAGGATGAGTAGATTTATGTAATATATTTTGGGGCAATGATGAGAGCATTATTAATTATTTCTATATTATTTAAATTTCTTTTTGCCCAAGAAACAATAATAAAACAATCTACGATATCTTCAGGCGCTATCAATGTTTCAGGACAAAGTACCAATTTGATGGGTACAGTTGGTCAAACATTTAGTGGCAAGTTAAATTCCTCTAATTAGATAACAGGAGTCTCATTATGAAAAAAAT
>CEPV01022566.1_pt1 | contig 15749 bp, 17 predicted proteins | sample 530451 | NCBI WGS metagenome assembly CEPV01 (sample SAMEA2620097, study PRJEB7988) | marine metagenome | isolation source: saline water (ENVO:00002010), including | reverse complement strand
CTTAGTGCGAATGCACTGGTAAAAAGATTAAGTAAAACAAGACACTTCCATTGTATACAAAACAGCAACCGTGAGTCAACAAATAAAAAAGGAGGCTTAACGCCTCCTTTTTTTATTTCGCTATAGCCATTTATCAGGCAGTTGCCAGTTCAGCCAACATGTCAAGAAACCACGTACATATGGAGAGTTCAACCCTTCCGGTGCACGATGATAACTCTTCACACCTGGCATATGTTTACCTTTGTGCAAGCAAACACCTTGCCCATCTAAGGTATAAAGTTTATGTTTAATTTTTTCATAACATCTGGGTTTTGAGCTTCTCCACGCATTGCGTGGATTCAAAAGCTTTCTAGGTGCAAATTCAGTGCTTGGCCCAATGTAGTATTTCATCATTGTATAGTTTTGTATATCCTGATGAAAATCTAGAACTTCTCCCAAAGCAACCTCGGCACCCGCTTGGCTGGCACGCAATGAACCATACATAACCTGATCACAATAGTCGCCCTGTTGAACACGCAATGTTTTTAAGAGCGCGCAGTGTTTATCAATCTCCTGTTTTGTCCACACAATAAAAGCTTCCACTTCTAATGCTGAAATATTTACACATGATTGCACGTAATCCTTAAAGACGCGGTTCCAATCCTCCAAAGAAGGTCCGCAATAGTAAAAATCACCATCAAAACCATAAAAATAATATTTAGTTTGAGGGTCACCCGTTAAAAGTTGAGCGATATAGCAATTGAAACTTTGATCTTTTGTGAGAATTTGTTCGAATATGTCCAACATATCAGCACCTGTATCCAACTTTGGATAAAAAGCAACTTCCACAGCTGGGTTTTTGTGTGCTTCAACCAACTCGTCTAATGAATCAACAACCCTTGCATGGGGGTCATTTTTTGGTAGTGGCATAAAAGGTCCTTAGTGCGAATGCACTGTTGAAAAAGAATAAGTAGAGTTTATGTAAACTTTGTTTTAATCACTCCACCTTGGGAATTCAAGCCCCCTTCAAAGGTTTTTGAATGCACTTTTACTGTGGTTTTTGTGGGGTGATTTTACGGCGGTTTTCCGGCTCACCCAGCAAGCGTTTAAGCGCTTTAATTTTGGTCACACCGCTGTCGCCAAGCCTGTCCACCGTTTGGGCGTAACTGTGCTTGGCAAAGCCACCTAATAAAGTTTCAAGGTACTGGGCGTAAACATCGTCACTCAATGGTACAATTTTTTCGGGCAAGGTGTGGGCGGTTAAGCTGGCATCATCACGCAGGGTTTTCACCGTAAAGTCGCTGCGGTCAATCAGGCTGTAACTGTGCAGCGGCATGCCCATCATGTTGCCGGCGGCTTTGTTCACCACATGCACCGCACAAGGGTTGGCCAATGGCACGGCTGTTAAATGCGCCAGCGCAATGTTAATGCGGGAAACATCGGTCATCGTAAAGTTCATTTTTTTGCCCAATTTAGGCGAGGCAAAAACTTCCTTGCAGTCCACATCATTGGTGGAAAGCCCCCAGCTTTGCGTGTCAAAGCCAATGAACATTTTGTCCCGGCCTGGGTTGCGCGAAAAACGGGCCTTGGGAATGGAACGCTCCAGCGGAACCACATTTAAGCTGTAGGCTTCGTTTGCAAAAATGGGTTTAAAGATCAGCTGGGCTTTGCGGGTGTCATAAAAATAGTCCCCCTCCAGCGGTAAGCCGGTCAGTTTAACAATGCCGTTATCGTCCTTTTCAATAAAGAACGTTAGGTAACCGTCTTGAATTTCCATCCCAAAGCCAGCAAAGGCGTTTGGCAAACTGCATAGCATGGCTAAAATTGCAAAAAAGAATGTTTTTTTAATGTTGGCAGTTGATTTCATAACGGTCTATTGCTACTTTGTTTTGTATATTTCGATTTATTTATTTAAGGATGACATTCATGAAAATTAATGGCAACCAAATTCGCCCTGGTATGGTGCTTGAGCACCAAGGTCGTCTGTGGCGTGTTGCAAAGATTTCGCACACCCAGCCTGGTAAAGGTGGTGCTTACACCCAAGCAGAAATGAAGGACATTGTTTCTGGCACCAAGTTAAACGAACGTTTCCGTTCATCCGAAACGGTGGAGCGTGCCCGTTTAGAACAGGTGGAAATGCAGTTTTTGTATGACGATGGCGACACCTTAAACTTCATGAACAACCAAAACTATGAGCAAGTTTCCTTAGCTTATGACATGGTGGGCGACGCAAAAGTGTGGCTGCAAGAAAACATGAATGTTCAAATTGAATTTTATGAAGACAAGCCCATTGGCATTGAACTGCCCGAAAAAATTGTGATGGAAATTACCGAGGCGGAAGCCACTGTGAAGGGCCAAACCCAGTCATCATCTTTCAAACCTGCTGTTGTTGAAAACGGCGAAACAGTGATGGTGCCACAATTTATTAGCGCTGGGGAGCGTATTGTGGTAAACACCACAGACGGTTCCTACGTGGAACGTGCAAAAGCATAAATTTTTGATTTAAAAAGGCTCTTTTACAAATGAAACAGAACATGAAGCAAAGCCGTGAACGGACGATGGCTTTTAGTGACAATGCCCAACTAAACATCATGGAACGTATGGCGCGCCGCAGTGCCAAACCTTTCAAACTGGCGTTTGGCGACATTGAGCGCAAATTGGTGACCAAAGAAGGTGCCGGCACCCTCGCACGCGACATTGAAGCGAAGATGCAGCGCTTTTACAGCCAAGACATCACCGAAAAAGCACCTGGCGACGCTTTATGCTTTAGCACATCGGACAACTTGCCAACCCAAGGCAACGCATGGTTGGTCAGCACTTGTGGCAGTTTTGTAAACTTGTGTCACGGCGCCAGCGAAGTGAACGTGACCTTCACTTACATGGTGGACGGTGAAGCCCAGTGCGCTTTGGTTTACTACCCCCTCACCGATGAGATTTTCGCCGTTGAAAAGGGCAAAGGCGCTTACAGCCACGAAGGGCGCTTGCGTGTTTCTGGCAGAGACATGGTGGAAGACAGCTTGGTTTCAATTTTCTCCCCCGTTTCCAAAACAGAGGACGAAGATGCTTACTTTAACTTGCTGAAAACCGCACGTTCTAAAAACTGCCACACCCGCACATCTGGCAATTTGATTCACGATGTCATCAACCACTCTAAGGGTAAATTGGATGCGGTGATTGCCATTAACCAAAACCCTGTGGATGTGTTTATCAGCCAGTTTATCGTCCGTGAAGCTGGTGGTTCTGCTTGCGAATTGAACAGTAAAGCCATTGAACTGGGCAGCAACCAAATTTTGGCCGCCAACAGCAAACTGCAAGGCAAATGGTTAAAACTTTTGGCCAACAAGTAACATTGCTTTAAGCACAAAAAAGGGAGGTTTTCACCTCCCTTTTTTATCATTTAAAAAACCTTTGCCACCAAGTCATGCAAATTCTGGAAATAAGGCGCGCCTGTGGCCGCATATTCTTGATCTGTGTGCTTGCCAAGGTCATTGGGCACAAATGCAAAATCCATCCCTGCATTTTCAGCGGCGTAAAAGTCTCGCAAGCTGTCACCCACCACCAACACTTCTTCTTTTTTGAGGTCAAAGTCACGCAGAATATCAAAAAGCATGCCCGGTTTTGGTTTGGAACAAGCACAGCCTTCATCCACCAAATGCGGACAGTGGTAAAAAGCATCAATCGCCGCTTCTTCGCCCAGCAATTGGTTCAGCTTATTGTGAATATCTTTCAAACCTTCTTCTGTAAGCAAGCCCTTGCCAATACAACGCTGTTGAGTAAAAATATAAAGCCCTAGCCCTTGGCTTTTCAGCTTTTGTAAACTTTCTTTCACAAAAGGCAACAAGGTCATTTCATCCGCCTTTAAAACGTAACCCCCTTTACCACGGCTGGTGGCATTTAAGGTACCGTCACGGTCAAAAATAATGGCTTTGTATTGTGGCATTGCAAACTCCTGTGTTGAATTTTTTTAATTTTAGAATGATAATAAACAAAACAACAAAACACAAGCAGGCACTTTTTATGGACGCTTTATTTATTGGCCACAATTACACAGACGTAACATTCACCACCGATTACATCCCCACAGGGGACGAAAAACACGTCGGAGATGACTATGCCTTTGGCGTGGGTGGCAATGCCGTTGTCGCAGCCTTTACCTGTGCCAAATTTGGCCTAGAACCGGGACTGATTACCCAAGTGGCCGATGACCGCTTGGGCGACGTTTTTTTACAGCGTGCCGCCAAATATGGCATTCGCATTTATCCAAGAACCGTTCAAAAAAGCTCCCTTTCGCTCATCTTGCCCAACAACAAAGACAAACGTGCCATTTTGCGCTGTCGTGATACTGAGTATCTAACCAAACCACACCAAGTGCGTCTGAAAAATGTTCAAGCCGTGCATGTGGACGGCCACATGCCAAAAGTGGCCTTAGATGTGTTAAAAAAAGCCCGTGAAAAAGGCATATTAACATCGCTGGACGGTGGTGCTGTCCGCCCGCAAATTGAAGAAATTTTAGAATATATTGACGTGGCTGTACTTTCAGAAGATTTTGCCGCACAAATGAAATTCACGGAAGACGAAATGTTTGACTATCTGGCACAAAAAGGCGTGAAAATTGCCGCCATCACTTATGGTTCGAAAGGTGTCAGCGTCATGGAAAACGGCAACCGCTACCGTGTGAGCGCCGTGCCCGTCGCCCTCGAAAAAATTGTCGACACCACCGGCGCTGGGGACGTTTTTCACGGTTCATACATCTTCTCTTACATTGAGCACCCCAACCGCAGTTGGCAGGGCCATTTTAAATTTGCCCGCTGTGCTTCCGCCTTGTGCATTCAAAAGCTGGGTGCCGAGCCGGGCATTCCCACACTGGAAGAAGTGGAAGAGCTTTACAAGCAAACCCAACAAGACGATTAAGCGGTTTAATGTATTCTTACCTTAAAAACGTCCATTGGTTGCCCACACCCAATAAAGTGGAGCTTTATTTTGCAAACCACTGCCCGCAGCCCAACAAGCTAGCCGCTGTTTTCGCTTTTATTTTTAATGAAGCCGGTGAACTTTTGATGATCCAACAAAAAGACGGTCGCTGGAACATTCCCGGCGGAGGCGCTGAAGCTGGTGAAACAATTGAACAAACCGCCATCCGAGAAGTGATGGAGGAAGCCTGCGTTGAGATTACAAACTTAGAAGTGGTGGCCTATCAACGCTTGCTTCAACAAGGGGAGAAGACGCCAAACTGCTCACGCCCTTACCCAGAATCCTACGAAGTTTTTGTGTTTGGAAAGGCTAAACAAGACCTGCCTTTTAAAAAGTCGAACGAAGCGACAAACCGCCAATATTTCCCAATAAAAACAGCTGTTAAGCAAGACGGCATTCTGTATGAAAATCGGCATGTCATTTTTGATAAAGCACGCCTTTTACTTAAAAAATAAATTATTTCAAAAAAGGCTTAAAATTCCGCTTGCAATGTCCCCAAAACATGGTTATATTCCCAATCACCGATAACCAACGGTTTCCTGGGGGCAGGTAGCTCAGTTGGTAGAGCAAAGGATTGAAGCTCCTTGTGTCGGGGGTTCGATTCCCTCCCTGCCCACCATTTATTTCTCCTTACTCAGCAACGCTTTTAGAAGATTTCAGTAAGCTTCTACTCAAAGGCTTTTTTGGTGCATGGTGCAAATATGGTGCAATTCGGTGCATTCCGCCTTTTAGGATGTCCAAATCCTAAGCCTGATTATACATAAGTAAATTTTCTTTGCATCTTCATTTTGAATGTTTTTGAGATGGTGACTTTTCCGCTTGGTGCAGCTGTGGTGCAGTTGTGGTGCAGTTGTGGTGCAGTAACTCTGACTGAATGCATAGAACAAAATCAACCCGAATCGTTCTATTTTGAATAAAATATAGTGACATTCTATAAAATCGTCCCGAAAGGGTTGATATATTCTAATATTAAATTGAATCTAAACCCTCAGCTTCAACCCCATACCAACGCCAAGGCCTAGAGACTTTTTAATCTCTTTAAGCTGTTTGACGTGTTTAGTAGTGTCGATGCCTGCACGTTTTTGAACGATTTTGAAGTGGCGGATGGCTTCGTTCACCTCAGTTTCAAAATGCTTGAGATACTTCTGCATATGTTTACGTTGCCTGCGAGATTTGGCTGGGTCTTTTTCTCTTAGCCGCTTCGCTTCGTTTTGAAGTGCTTTTGCTGTCACCTGCGGATCAGTCAGCGCAATATGCTTCGTTTCAAGCTTTTCTTGTTTCTCAAACGCTGTAATTTCTGCTAATTGTTGCCTTAACTCACTGGCTCTTGTTGGTGTGAGTTTGGAATATTTCAGTTCTCGCTCGGTAATGCGTTTGAGTCGCTCAGCTTTTTTGTGAACTTGCTCACGGTACTTCTGCACGTTGATGGGGCGTTGTTCGACATATTTTTCATTGAATACCTCATGGCGTTCAAACAATTCTTCTTTCTGCGCTTTGATGGATTTCAGCGTGATGATACGGTCTCGGCGTAATGTCGCCACGCGTTTCATGGCGTTACCTCCGTCACTTACTTATGGGGGTAAACAAAAAATGTGGCCACAAAGTACCTATCCTGCCAATACAAATGAGAGGTGCAAGACCTCGGCTAATGGGCAAAATTAGCCAAAACAGTGAATTTTTGCTGAATTTGGAAGGGTGCTGAGTGAATTTGGTATGAAAATGACTGAATTTGACCCTGTTTCAGGTGAATTTAGGCCATTTTAGCGTGAATTTATAGTGTTTTGGGGTGAATTTTGGTTTTTGCTTTTTATTTTTAGATAGCTCTTATTGCTTAAGTAGTTTGTTAGTTGTGATCAAAAACCTTTTAAGTGGTACTTTTGTCTTGTCAGCTATTGGTGCATTTGCCGGTGCTGCTGGCGGTGCTTACGCCATCATGAAAATAGAGCGTAAAAAGGAAAATCACAAATTACTTAGTTCCATTAACTATAATTCTGCAGCTCTAGTTGGACACATCAATACTTTGCTAGGAATGAAAAGGCAAGCTTTTATACCTTTAGCAGAAGAAGTTAAGCATGTTGATGGCCTTATTCAAAGTCGAAAAAAAGGAGAAGTAACCGATTTAACTGTAATTAAATTAATGATGCAGCTTTTCCCTGAAATAGATGATCAGTTCATGATTGATTTTAATAAAATTAGTGAGTACTGCCATATATCCACTCGACCTGTTGAATTCGCAGTAAGAGCTAAAGAGGCTCTAGCATCCATTTCAAACAGGATTAACCAACGAAATGAAATACTCGAAGAACTACGCAACGATCCACGAGATGCTAATGTAAAAATACCTGTATATTTTGATTTATATCCAGAAAGCGAAGATAAAGATCAGAGATTAAGAAGTTTGTCTATTGCTTTAATTAACGACACGGATGCAGCTTTGTGGTTTATGTTAAAAGCTCAGAAAGAATTACATTCACTCGGCGAAAAAGCATTACCTAAGAAACTAAGAAAACAATTAGCTAAATTTGAATTTACCGAAGAGCGCAAGAGGTTTTTACCTCCAGATAACTACCTTGAATGGAAAAGTTAATCACCCTCCCATTGCAATATAACGTGCGTTCATGATTTCCACTTCGGCGATGTCTCCATTTAGAAGCATATCGCGTGCGTAGGCTTCAGTGTCGAAGTAATAACGCAAGTGCTGTGGAATTTTATTCAACATGCCTGTTTCTTCCAAGTATTGCTCGGCATATTCAATGGCTGTGCCTTCGAATAGGGTGATGTCGTCCAGCTTGTCTTGAATATCATTTGCGGTGTAAGTGGTGTAATCAAGGTGGTCGAAAAGATAGATCACTTTAGCAGCGGTTTCGTCGCCCATATCTTCGTATGTTTCAAACCATTCATTCAAGTTGGTCTTGAAGATTCCTACAATAACCTTTCCTTAAACATTATATGCCCCCAACCAAACGACTTATAAGCAGGCTTTTGGCTATGTACTAAAACCTTTAAATGTAAAATAAGGTTCAGACAGGGGACGTATCCCATTCAAACGTTGAATTCAAATCACCAAATGCTGCTTCAAGTATAAACTTTGCGCACTGACGTTCGTTATAGGCCCTATGTGCCTTTTTCCAGCCATTTTTTGCTATACGCTGCCTTTCCTTTGGGTTATCAAGATAATACTTTAATTTTTCACGCAAATCCTCATATCCTGAGTAAAAAACCATTTCGTCTTCTGTAAAAAGCTTGTTTAATGAAAAATCTTTATCTGTAAAGGTGAGTAAACCATTTCCAACATACTGAGCAATGCGATCAGATGAATATAAATAAAGGTCTTCAGGAAGAGCTTCTCGACCCGACTCTGCTTTTCTGGAAAGATTTAAGCCGCATTTAGAATCTGCTAAAGTACTATAGTAAGCAGCGCCACGAATACCATACCCAAGACTTGAGACAAAAAGCCGAATAGAACATTGAGGCAAGTCAGCTGCAAGTTGTTTGAGGTAGTCATTACGAAAATCTCCATCAAAAGTCCCACCCATAGCAAAAAAAGCATCAACAGATAAGTCTACCTCCTCAAAAGAGCGACCTGTTTCGATACTTGCATCCACTGGATTAGGTATAAAATAAATAGGCTTATCATTTACTTTAATTTTTTCCAATGCATTACCAGCGGTCGTTACAAAAGTTGCATCCAAGATACCGCTTTTAGAGCGAATTCTATTTACATTATCAGGGTTAAAAAGAGCATCAACATTCAATTGGACCATTTTCATCAATGGATACGACTCTTTAATAAAATTAATAGCTTCTGGTGAAATAACATCGGCATGTTTAAACACAATTAGCTCAGGCATAAAGGACTCAACAACTTTCACAAACTCTTTATTACACCTCAACACCCCCATTTTCCTAGAACGGAACAAATTATTGGCTCTTGAGACATCCCTATCAGAGAAATACAAAACCGTATGCCCTTCACGTATGAAGCCATTCATTATCTTCTGAGTAACATCATAAAATCGAGATGCAGCATTTTTATATTGTATGCCACCTACACATAAAACTCTCATAAAAAACTCTATCTCTCACACAAAATAAACATTATAAATCAGGATGATAAGTCAACCACGCCTACCAAAACGCCCACGTAATGATTTTAGAACACCGTTTATAGCATAAAAACAGAAGTAATACACACCACGGGCAAGACTAACCTCAGGCTCACTCATAATCATCTTCCACCGCATTTTAATACTCTTCCCCTTACTATAAGTATTCGATGCGCTGTGCATACGATAAAACGCTAGTCTTTCATGTAGAATTGCACCGAAAGGCTGTTTTTTAAGAATGTCGAGCCAAAGCTGCAAATCTTGAGCAACTCTCAACTTCTTCATATACATTTTTCCGAGTTGATGTGCATCATAAATAGCAGTCAAACAACCAATATCATTCGCTTTCAACATAGAAAAGTAACTGACATGCCTTTTCGATGGTTGAATTGAACCAGTTACTTCATCGTCTTCATTCACAACAAAGTAATGCGTTCCTGAAAATGACGCACCTGTCTTTTCCATAAAGGCAATTTGTTTTTCAAGCTTATTTTCAACCCACATATCATCACTATCAAGGAACGCAATGTAACGCCCCTGAGCCGCTTCAATGGACTTATTGCGAGCAGGACCAGCCCCGATAGCCTCGTCTCGACTCAGTACTTTTATACGCTTGTCTTTGCAAGCATACTCTTGCACAATCTCAAGAGAGCGGTCTTTAGAGCCATCATTAGAAACAATAAGCTCCCAATTTTGGTATGTTTGAGCAATAACACTTTCAATGGCACGCACGATATAGTCTTCACCATTATGACAAGGCATAATTATGCTTACTGCAACTGGGTACTTAGCCGTAATACCCTTATTATCGTCAATATCTTGATAATCATCATCCTTCTTTCTAAGGATATTCAACCTTGAAAGCTCCATTAAAACGATTAACACTACACCGTAAGAAAGCCAGTATGCGTGGAAAATAGATGTCAGCGTTAGACTAGCTACACCATATGCAATAAAACCTACAAGCGAGCATATTGCCGTTGTATGAAACACTGAACTTTTAAAGCTAATATTTGCATAAAGCGTTTTAATCAATCTAGTCATAATAATGAAAACAAATACAACAACGCATAACAAGCCTAATACACCTGTTTCCAACAGTATTTCAATAAGAGCATTATGTGGATGCATATGTGAAGTTAAACTAACACCTGAAAAGTCTAAGTGCCTAAAACCTTTTACACCTATGCCTAAAACAGGATTATCAAGCCAATTTTGAAGAGAAAAACTCCAAATATCAAGGCGACCTGAACCGACTCCATTTGGTGAAGATAAGGTCGCTCGTCTTACAAAAGCCTCTGTACCTGCAAATCCTTTATATACCAACAAACCCAAGATAGGTGCAAACAAAGCAACCAGTTTATACACATGCCTATTTAAACGCTTTTTCTTAACCGTTTCCCATGGGTAAAACATATAAAGAACAATAAGCATAACCATAAGTGCCAGCCAACCACTGCGTCCACCGCAAGCAACTGATGCTGTAATTCCTAAAAACGGTACAACCCAATACATTAATTTATTCTGAAGAAGCGCATAACCAATTGCAAAGGGAATAACTATCGCTAAAACTGAGCTGTATTTTGTAAGCCGTGGTTCATCACCATGCACCAATTCTGTAAAAGCAGGTATAATATGAAGGTGGTCCACAAGCGCCCAAAGACTAAACACAGCCAGAGACCAGTAGCAATACAAAAGGAATCTTTCAAAATGCTCGACCTTGGCATATCTCAACGCACCATAAATAAACAATCCTCCGACCGCAAGCCCCAAAATCTGAAACCACTTTGATACGCTATAGTCAGGATTTATACCAAAAATAGAAGATAAAAGAGAAACTATTAAAAACAAAACAAGAAACAAAACAGGCTTACTAGATAGCGCCTCCTTTACTCTGCCTCGCTGTACAATGCCTTTCCAGTTTTTTATAATAGGTATAAATGAAAGTAAGAATGCTAGACCCACAAAAACAGCGACCCCACCTTTATTCAAATAAAGAGATACTAAACCTAAAGACAGCAATACAAAAATAGCATTATAAATCATTTAAAAACCTTCAAAATCACTCATAAAAAAACAGGTTAAACCTATCAACTAACAAGAGACGTGTAAAGCTGAAACAACAACCTTTAAAGATAAAGTGGATTATGGTATTAAAGCTATTGAAACTTATTAAAGGAAGACTCATTGCTATATAACATCCAACTGCTTAGATTCATAGCGTCATTTATGATTGTAATGACGCACATCATTCTTTTTGGCAATAAGAAATATGAACTGGGCTTACCTGTACTATTCACGGTTGAAGAGGTTTTTAAAATGGGGGTTGATATATTTTTCGTTATTAGTGGTTTCATTATGGTTCATACAACTTATAATAAGAAAGTAAATGTTAAGGATTTCCTATACAAACGCTGTATTCGTATTTACCCTGTATATTGGCTGATATGCCTTTCACTGCTTCCAGTGCTCACCTTCAAACCCGAATGGATAAACGCAGGAAGCGCTGTACCACCTTCTTTTTGGCATTCGTGGTTTTTAGTTCCATCAGAAGGCGCACCTTTACTTATGGTTGCTTGGACACTTGAATTTGAGATGTTCTTTTATTTGATTTTCGCCTTATTCTTGCCACTAGGTACAAAAAAACAGATAGTATTAATAACGTCTATTTTCACTATAACGTCTATAATCGGTCAATTCATCAAGTATGAAGACATTACAAACCCTATACTAACCCTTATCACATCTAATTTGTTATTAGAATTTGTAGCAGGTATGTGGCTAGGATTTCTTTATCCAAAACTAAGGGCAAGCAAAACAACTGCATACTTCCTAATGGGCGTAGCAATCATACTTACATTAACAATGCCATTTATAGACATTGATATACGCACTATCACCCTAGGCATACCAGCTGTATTCATCACTGCAAGCTTCTTATATTTTGAAAAAATAAATAAGAAGCCCCTCCCCCAATTTAGCTTATGGGGCGGAGACATTTCATATGCGCTATACCTTATTCACATTCCAATAATTACAGTGGTTGCAAGGTCATGGCAATTCTCAGGCTTAGATAAAGTCATCCCATCTGCAGTCATGCTATGTATTGCTATAATTACTAGCCTTATAAGCTCAACAATTTTATTCTATGTCATCGAGAAGCCTCTAACTAAAGCTTTAAGAAACATTCAAACCTCCCGACAAAAAAGGAGCCTAAGTAATGTATAAAAAAAACTTTCCAATCCTAACAATGACAATGAACTCGGGTGGTGTAACCACTGTTTGCATTAACCTTGCCATAGGCTTAAAGAAGATTGGGCACGATGTAACCTTACGTAGTTATGTGAACAATATTTCAAGCAACAAGGTGGATTAAAGTCTTACGTATTAAGGCTTGACACTTGAACAAAGGTAAAAATAATGATAGGTTGGCCAAAATTTAATCAATCAGCAGCTTCAGGATATCCATGAATAAAAATATAATTATTACAGGTGGTACATCTTACAGCGCACAACACCTAAGCTCAGTATTAAATGATACAGATTTTAATATATTTAAAGTGGGTAAATCTGAACACGGTACGCCGAGTTACCATAACAACCTCCATAATGCCGACATCGTCATAAACATTGCGCATACCAATAACATTGAAGACAACAAAAAAATAGTTGAAGAAATTTTAAATAACGTCAAAGAAACAACTTTGATCATTCAGTTTTCCAGCATTGCAGTTTATGGCCCAACAGGTAATTCCCAAAAAATAAAAGAGTCTAGCCCTCTAACCCCAAGAACGGACAATGGTAGGTCTAAGCTAGCCGCTGAAGAAATACTATCTCAACATAGTAATACAATTATCCTTAGAATTCCCCAAATTTATGGTGAGAACATCAAGAAGAACTCTATCGGGACCATATATCAAAAACTGTCTAACAACCAGGATATAACACTTACTTCTAACGGCGAACTCTATAGAGATTTCTTGCATGTAAAAGAACTATCAAAATTGGTTTTACAGTGCATAAACACACCTCACATAGGCACGTTTAATATTGGATCTGGCAAGGAAATGTCACAAGCTCAATTTGTACAAAAGATGAAGAAAGAACTGCAAAGCAGCAGCAAAATCAGCTTAGACCCTACAGCCTCGGATGCTGTTAAATGGGCTGTACCTTGCACAGAAAAATTCTGTAAAGCTTACAAAACGTCTTAGGACTTGATTAAGTATTTTAGTGCAGACGATACAAAAATACTTGTATATTTCACAAAGCCTTTTATGTCACCTGCTAAAAGTGAACGGTAAGCACCGGCTTTAGAAATCCATAACTTACCAACATAAACATTCTTATCCTTAATGCCTAATTCGTTAATTGCAAAATCTAAAGCAATGTTTGATTCACGAACAAGAGTTAGAACCCTGCTTTTGGCTGACAAGTTGTTGGCGTGTCTTCTGTATTTAATTAAAGGTTTGTTAATGTAAATGCCATTACCTTGCTGTAACAGCACTATAAGAATAAACCAGTCACTCACAGAGCCAACTCTTTGGTCATAGGCGTTAGGCATAGCAGACCTTTTAGACATAGCACTAGGTGTGCAAATAAAGTTTCTCTTAAGTAAGTTAGATAATGTCGTATCTGGACACTTTTTATCATCATTGTAGTTATAAAGATCTTTCCCCGTTGCATCATCAAAAACAATGGCGTCTGTATGCGCTATCACAAGGCTTTTATCAGCTTCTAAAGCGTTAACTTGGGTTTCAATCTTCCCAGGCAACATTATATCGTCACCTGCAAAACTACAGAAATATTTACCTGTAGCAGCTTGCAAACCTTTTGTCGCATTCAAACAAACACCTTGGTTTTTTTGAGACGGCAATATACGAATGATTTCTGGATACTTTTCTTTGTATTCTTTAGCTACTTCTAGTGTTTTATCTGTAGAAGCGTCATCACAAACAAGAACTTCTAAATTTTTATAACTTTGAGTAACAATAGATTCCAAACACTCTGCTATAAAACTTTCTTGATTATAGCAAACCACATTAATACTTACTTTTGGTGACATCTATATTTGACCTTCTACTTTAGTTCTGTTTTTTAGAGTGAATTCCCGCCAGATATAAACAAATAAACCGCCGTTTACAAGAATAGAAAAAGTATGAACAATAATCGTGGTGTAAGCTGCACCTTCAATACCGCATTTAGGTATAAATAAATAGTTTAAAGCAATGTTAACCACCACGGTAAATGCAGAGATGCCAGAAACCGTCTTAAACAACCCTCGACCAATCCACTGTGGAGACATTAAAGCCGCAAGGCTTTGTCCAAGTATAGTAAATAAAAGTAGCTTGAATACAGGTACCGACGAAACAGCTAAATCGCCTAACACCATAGGAATAATATATGGGGCAAGTAAGAAAGCAAACACACTGCTAAGCAACATAAAACCGCAAGTTAAAATAACAATTTTTTTATATTTTAACCATGCTTTGGTAATACCGTGGTCGGCACAAAGTGTGAATAAAACATTAGAAACAACTTGGGGAACTATTAACATCATAGCCAGAAGCTGAACCGCCATCTGATAAAAACCACTTTCAACAACGCCTAAAAAGTAGTTAATCATTAAAATATCAGTATAACCTATGAAGACAGAGCAGATAATAGCAGGGTGAAGAGCTAAAGACTTAAACAAGTAACTCTTCATAGAAACTTTTGAAATTTTTGGTTTTCTAGACAAGCAAGAGGCTATCACCTTAGCTCCCATAACAGTTGTCAGAAGCTTTGATGCTAGTAAACTTATAGCTGCTCCGTAAATACCAACAACATACATCAAAGGCATAAGGAGAAGCATAATAGTTTGCGAGACAACATCGTTTTTATATGCAACATCCAATTTACCTAAACTAATGAGAATAGATCTGTTATAGCTAAGCCAGACAAACAGTGGTACAGCTAAAAGCATTACATAGAAGAAACTTTTAGGAATACTTCCACCAAAGAAAGCTGGGAACAAAAAGAACCCTACAGCCATAAGAAAACAACTAAACAATGAAACCAACAGCGCAACAGCGGAGGACGTACCAACTGTATGCGCCAACCATGCGAGCCCCGACGATTTTATAGCTCTATTTAATATAGTTTGCCCTAAACTTAGGTGAGATATACCAGAAAAGAACTGAACCCAGGTTAGCATAACAATATAAATACCGCGATTTTCAGACCCAAGGATATTAAGGGTTAACCACAAAACAACAAAGTGCGCGATAGCCAGATAAGCCTGCGCGCCCATCGAAGAAAAAATTAATTCTTTATAGTTATTCATAGTAACTTATATTTTCATTTTATAATGTTGGTGCACAACAGCACGACCAGAAAAGCCTTCTTTTTGAGAAATTAGACCTTCATTTAAAACGCGCCCCTGATCCTCTGTTGATATACCAAAATCAAAGTACTGTTTATGCTTATAAGTTTCTTTAATTAAGGTTGAAAACAAGTAGTCTAAAGCACCAATACTTTTACCTTTTTCTGACGCTACAATATATTCGGCATGCACTAAATTATCATATTCAAAAATCAAAACAACAGCCAACATCTCTTCATTTAAGGACGTTGTACACAACTTAATGTTTTCAGAAAATCTACCATGTGTCAAGCCCCCAATATATGGTCCAGTTTTAAAGTTAGTGTTTAATG
>CEPV01033307.1_pt1 | contig 15937 bp, 11 predicted proteins | sample 530451 | NCBI WGS metagenome assembly CEPV01 (sample SAMEA2620097, study PRJEB7988) | marine metagenome | isolation source: saline water (ENVO:00002010), including | reverse complement strand
AATTTGGATGGATATTAGAAGTGTAACCTAATTATGAAATTCAACAAGACAGCATGCAGATAGAAAAAGATAAATAGAATCAGCAAAAAAAGGACAAAGTATTGGCTTAAAGGCCAAAGAGCATGCCAGACAACACGATGTTGTGTATAAGGTATGAGCTTAATACTAAAGCACTTATTTTTTATTTATTTGATTTCTAAAACCTAAATATTTTTATATAAACTTGTCTTAGGTTAACATATGAAAAAAAGAAAAAACAAAAACACAAAAAAAATAATTTTAGTTCTGTTAATAATAATCATTGTTTCTCTATTTATATTAAATAAAAACAAACCTGTTCTTAAAAATATTGTGAAAGAAAGCGAAATAGAAGAAAAACAACAAACTCTAGAAGTTGATAAATTTACCAATCTAAGAGAAAATATGGTTGAGCAGCAGCTAAGAAATAGAGATATAACTGATGATAAGGTTCTGGAAGTTATGAATAGTCTAGAGCGTCATAAGTTTGTTCCTTCTGTTTTGGTAAATAATGCTTATGATGATAATCCATTGCCTATTGGTTATGGACAGACTATATCTCAACCTTATATTGTTGCTTTAATGACGCAAAGCTTGCAAGTAGATGAAAATGATAAAGTCCTAGAAATAGGAACTGGCTCTGGCTACCAGGCAGCAGTTTTAGCTGGACTTGTAAAAGAAATTTATACAATAGAAATAATTAAAGAACTTGCAGATGAAGCAGAAAATAAATTAAAAAATTTAAATTATAAAAACGCAAAAGTAAAAAACGCAGATGGTTATTTTGGCTGGGAAGAGCATGCACCATATGATGCAATAATTGTAACAGCAGCCGCAAACCACATACCTCCATCTTTACTAAAACAATTAAAAGATAACGGCAAGTTAATAATTCCTCTAGGAAGTACCTTAACATTCCAGACATTAACTTTAGTAACAAAAAAAGGAAATGATTTAGAAACAGAATTTATAACTGGAGTTAGGTTTGTGCCTTTAACTGGAAAGGCTTTGGAAGGATAATTTTATTTTCTTATTATTGGAATTTTTTTAATAGAAATAAATATTGAAAATCTAACAATGGCTCAAAGAGTAAAAAAAGTTAGATGTAATGCAATGGAATCGTTTAATGCTTGGCATTAAGCGAAGAACAAAAGGCTAATAATTTTGGTTTAGTAGTATAAAATATAAGAAATTATATATAATTTGAATATACTCCTTTATCTATGAAAGAAATAGAAATTAAAGTTTTGGATGTCAATGAAGAAGAAATAATTAGCAAAGTTATTGAAAATAATGCGAAAAAAGTTGCTGATGTATTAATCCATGAAAAATACTATGATTTTGATGATGAAAAGCTTACCAAGAATAATGAAATCTTAAGATTAAGAAAAGCTGGAGATAAAGTAGACTTAGGTCATAAAAGAAAGAAGTCTGATCCAGGAGGTTTTCTAGTATTTGATGAATTTGAAACAATTGTTAATGATTTTGATACGATGAACATAATTATTGAAAATCTGGGAATGAAACCAATTATTGATAGAGAAAAACGAAGAGTTACCCTATCATATAATAAGTTAATAATTGAAATACATAAATATCCCTCAATACCTGCTTGGTTAGAATTGGAAGGAACTGAGGAAGATATAAAGGATTTCTTGAGTAAGCTTGGATATAATATGAAAAATACATCTTCATTGACAGATAATGAGATTCTAAAGAAATATGGAGCAAATGTTTCATATCAAAGAATGGATAAATAACTAATTTCTATTTCTAAAATCTTAACTTTAAACACATAGTGCGGCGGAAAAGGTGCTCATATCTATAATTTTCAATTAATGAAAAAATAACCAACCAAATAAACCAAACCAGCCAAAAACAAAACAAAATTATAGCCAATAAATAATGCAATAATTATTGCTAAAATAGGGCTTAAAACCGAAGCACTTCCATTTATGCCCCATGCCCATGGTATTAATTCTTTCTTTATTGCCCTCATTCCTAAAGGAAAGGGAAATCCCATAAAAAAACCTAAAGGAGCAATAAATATTGCTGTTAAAATTATTTTTGAGATTAAATCTAATGAAATAAAATAATTAATAATAAAATTAATTAAAAATATATAAAAAATTACTAAAATAAAAATAAAAATTATAATTTTACTTAATTTTTTTGTATTAAATCTTTCTGAATATAAAGCTCCTAAACTTGAAAATAATAACATAGAAAATATTATTGTTGAAGAAGAAAAAATAATATGTCCTAAAAACAAAACAAATTTTTGGATTAAAACAATTTCTATAAACAAATAACTTAAACCAATTGCAAAGAAATAAACCAAAGGTCTCTTTTTTATTATTCTATTTATTTTATTCTTGTTAAAGAATTTTATTGGAAGTAAAATAAAAATCAATGCTAAAATTATAGCTTGCAATAACATAAAAAACAACAAAAATCCTGAATCAAACAAAGGATTCCATTTCTGTCCAATCAATTTATTTAACTCTTTTATTTTCGAAATTTTAAAGAAATTAAAGTAAAATGGCTTATCATCTGTTACAGCCCTAACATCAAAAATATATTCATTGTAAAATTCATTTTTATTTTTAATTAAATTCTGAATTGAATTATAATAATATGGTTGTTCAAATTTTAAATTTTTATTTGGAATAAAATCTGTTGGTAAATAAATAATGTCAAATTTATTTTTTTCAGTAAAATTTTTTATCTTTTTAATTGTATTTTGATCTAAATCTTTTCTTGATAAAATTAAAGTTACAGTTGTCCATGATCTAAACATAACTATCTTTTTCGCTTCCTCATCAATTTCCAAAGCCAAAGAAAATAACCTTAAGCTCTCTCTTGGTGGAAACAATAACCATCTTGTTACAACTAAGAATCCATCATTGCTTAACCTATCATAATAATCTTCAAAAGCCTCTTGTGTTAACAAATAATTCTCACTTAATCCAGAAATCCCAGCAGAGCCACTTAAAACATTACCAGCCAAAGAAACTAAAATTATGTCAAACTTTTTATTGTTTTTAATAAAACTTCTGCCCTCTCCAAAAACTAGATTTGCCTTATTATAAATATTTCCCGAGTAAGCAGCATATTCATTTTTCAACAAATCAATAATAATAGGATTTGTCTCTAAAGCAGTTACAGTAGCATTATTTTTTAATGCGGCTAAAACATCCAAACCAGCACCAGAATTTATGATTAATGTTTTTTTATTGCTATCCAAAAAATATGGGACAGAAGAAGGCAAATTATCAACAAAACCCAAATTTTCATATTTTGTAATTGAATTCATGCTACTAGCATCTATTGTTATTCCAATTTGCTCTGGCAAAGTATCTCTAAAAGTAGGACTTAAACCAGGAGCATACCTCGTAAAGGAACTTTTTACTATATCTACTCTAGAAAAAGAATTATATTTTGTATCTATTAGCTTAGAGTTAGGAACATTTAAAGCCTGACTTAACTCCTTATATTTTGAAATATTTATTTCCAAAGGTATAAAGAATAATATCAAATTTATAAAAATTAAAACAAAAACAATATTTTTTTTATTAATTACATTATATTTATTATATTGTTTTATTGATTTTTTAATTAATGTTTTTTTATATAATGAAATTATTTTATTAATTTTCTTTAATTTTTTATTTTCTTTATTGTTTATTTTTTTTATTGATTTTTTAAATAATGGTTTTTTTAAAATTGAATTGTTATTTATTGTTTTTGAATTATTGATAAAAAACAATGATGAAAACAAGCCTATGAATGAAATTACCAATATTGTTTTTACATTAAAATATGAAATAAAAAACAATGAAGCTAATACTCCAACAGCAGAGCCAGACATATTGTAAAAATAGACCTTTCCCGCTTTATTTTGGAATTTTGAGAAACAATAAGCAATAATAATCCCAAAAAAGAAAAACGGCAATCCTAAAAAAATATAATACAATAATAAAACAGAGACATGATTAAAATTTACAATTGCCTCGAAAGGGTCAAATATTATCTTATTTGTTACTAAAAAACCAATTAATGCTGATAAAGAAAATAATATAGAAGAAATAAATAAAGGATTTTTTAATTTCTTTATTGTCAAAAAAGTACCAGAAGCAGCAATGCCAAATAAAGCTATACTCACAACCATAAATGCAAAATGATACCATTGCGATATTGAGAAAAACCTGATTAAGCTTATTTCTAGAGCTAAAGTTGCTAATGATATTAAGAAAATTCCAACGAATATGTTATTATTTCCCATCAAGATTCTTTAATATCTATTATTTATATTTATATCGAATTAAAAACCGACTTTGCGTGGATAATCATCATGGAAAAGATTGAATATCCACGCAAAGTCACTGCTATGCAAAAGTATATGAAATCGGCTGCTATTAACTTTTTACTTTCATTCCTTGAAACTAAACATTTTTTAAAAATTAGCAATTAAACACCCAAAGATATTTAAACAATATATTTCAAGTATAATAAGCAATGAAAAGAGGCATAAATATTAACATCCACATAGAAAAAAAACATATTTACTTGCTTTCTTTATTTATTATTATAATTGGAAGCTTTATAGTTATTGGAGCACAGCCTTTTGACACTAACTTAGGATGGCATCCATTGCAGCAGATAGCAACAGATGAAACAGGAACTGCTTCTGTTGATGCCAATGCTAATGCGATTATTGACAAGGCTGAAAACATATCCTTAACTGATGGAAGGGCTTCTGTTGGAAATGGCACAACTGACTCTATTCTTGAAATTAGAGGCAAAACAACAGAATACAGTTCTATAGATTTTTATTCTGATGATACAAATGAATGGGGCATAGGGAAAGATACAGATGGCAATTTCTATATTGATAAAAGCGGTGCGGGAAATGCTTTAACAATTGATGATAATAGAAACGTTCAACTAGCTGGTTCAATAAAAATTGGCTCTGATAGTTCTGCATGCATAAACGCAAATGAAGGTGCTCAAAGATATAATTCAGTTGATAAGTGTTTACAGCTTTGTACTGACTTAAATTGGCAAGATGTAAGTTGTGCGGCTCCTGTTACAGTCCAAGAAGCTTATACAGCTAAGGCCATTATCTTTGATGATTCAAATTACGGTATCATGAATTCAGATTATACGGGTAGCTCGAATACCAAGAAGGGAATTATCTCATTCTGGTTTAACCGTCAGGGTGGATTCGGATCTGAACAAGCATTAATTTCGAATATTGATGGAACTCTTGGTATCCAATTTCAAGCTGGTAGCAACACCATTCGTTTGGCGGGGGAATATGAGCCTGGTGGTGGTCTAGCTAGACTAGTTCTTAATGCATATTCGTCCTCCACATTCACTTCATCTGGTTGGCACCATGTTATAGTCACTTGGGATTTAGCCAATGGCATAGTTCAAATGTATATTGATGGAGTTAACGACAATCCAACGGAAACCCAGGCTGATAACAATGTAGTATTCACCACGTCAGGTAGGCATGGAATTGCTACAAGATCAAATGCTGATTCTAATGGTAGGTACGAGGGGTATTTATTTGACCTTTATATTAACTACCAAGAATACCTAGATATTTCGGTCGCCGCAAATAGAGAAAAATTCAGGTCATCTGATGGTAAACCTGTAGATTTAGGTTCAGATGGCTCAATACCTACGGGCAATCAACCTATTGCCTTTTTCCATACAGATGTTGGCGAAACAGCAGATACCTTCCTCATAAACGCCGGTTTTGGTGACGGTGTAACTAGATATGGTATATTCTATACTGCACCAACAAGCCCGACGGATTAGTAAATTTCTTTATAGGTATCAGAAAGGCATACTCATAAATTATTTAAATTTTCTCTAAATCCTTTCAGCCTTTAGGCTTAATTTTTATAAGGTATAAGAATTAATTCAAAATAGCCTTTATCCTTCCAAATTTTAACAAAATTTGATAAAAGGTGGTGGGTTTCCTCCCTTTGATCGTCAAGCCCACTTATTCAAGAACAGCTTTAATACGTCTTATACCAGCAGCAGAGCTTTCTTCTTTTATTATTTTAAACTTTCCAAGTTCTTTAGTGTTTTTCACATGAGGACCTCCGCAAATTTCCATAGAAAATTTTCCTATTGAATAAACAGAAACTTTATCACCATATTTATGCTCAAACACTCCTTGCATATTTTTCCTTTTTGCTTCTTCCAGAGTCATTTCTTCTTTTTTTACTTCCAAAGCTTCCCCTATTTTTTTATTTACCAAATCCTCAACTTTCTTTATTTCTTCTGGAGTCAATTTTCTATCAAAATTAAAGTCAAACCTTAATCTTTCCTTAGTTATGTTAGAGCCTTTCTGCACTATTTTATCATCTTTTAGAACTTTTCTTATGACTTCATTTAATAGGTGGGTTGCAGTATGTAATTTTTTTGTTTCCTCCGAGCTATCAGCTAAACCACCCTTAAATCTTTTTTCTGCTCCTGCCCTTGAAAGTTCCTGGTGTTTCTCAAACTCTTTCTCAAACTCTTTTTTATTCAAAGTCAAGCCTTTTTCTTGTGCCAATTCTTCTGTCATTTCTAAAGGAAATCCATAACTCGAGAATAAAAGAAAAGCCTCTTTTCCTGTTATTTTTGTTCCTTTTTTAATTAATTTTTCAAATTCCCTTAAGCCTTTCTCCAGAGTTCTCTTAAACTTTTTTTCTTCTTTCTCAAGCTCTTCAAGAATAAAATTCTCATTTTGATTTAATTCCTTATAATCCTCTTTATACATATCAATTACTATTTTTGCTATTTCTGTAGTGAAGTTTTCTTTTTCTATGTCCAAAATCCTAAAATGTCTTATTGATTTTCTTATTAATCTTCTTAAGATATATCCTTGGTCCAGATTGCTTGGAGCAATATTCTCAGATAGCATGAAAACTGCAGCTTTCAGATGATCTGCCACTACTCTTATAGACTTTGTATTTGGTTTTTTCGAATTTTCATTTATCCTATCTATTATTGGCGTGAACATCTCTACCTCAAAAACATTCTTTTTTCCCTGCAGCATTGCCGCTGTTCTTTCAACACCCATTCCAGTGTCCACAGTCTTTTGCTTTAAAGGTTCAAAGGAGCCATCTGACTTTTTATTGTACTCTAAAAATACATCATTCCATATTTCAAAATATTTTCCGCATGAGCAGCCGGGTTTACAATCTTTGCTGCATTTTTCTTTTCCAGTGTCATAAAACATTTCAGTGCATGGTCCGCAAGGACCTGTGCTTCCAGCAGGACCCCACCAGTTATCTTCTTTAGGAAGAAAATAAATTCTTTTTTTAGGAATGCCTAATGATTCCCATATTTTTGATGACTCAAGATCTTTTGGAGCATCCTTGTCTCCTTTAAAAACAGTTATGTACAATTTATTCTTATCCAAGCCAAGCCTTCCCCCCCCTATTAAGAACTCAAAGCTCCATTCTATGGCTTCCTTCTTCCAATAATCTCCTAAAGACCAATTTCCAAGCATTTCAAAGAAAGTCAGGTGAGAAGGATCTCCTACTACCTCTATATCAACTGTCCTTATACATTTTTGAACATTTACCAGGCGTTTTCCTGCAGGATGTGGTTCACCCATGAAGTATGGAACTAAAGGATGCATGCCTGCTGTTGTAAATAAAACAGTAGGATCATGCTCAGGAATCAAAGAAGCAGAACTAATTAATTTATGCTGTTTCTCCTTAAAAAATTCAAAGTATTTTTTCTTCAGTTCTTTTGCTTTCATGGTTTCAACAAGAAGGTATTTATTTAAAAAGTTTTGGGATAATAAAGTTCGAAGAGGTTGGGAAAAACAAATAATTTTATGCAAATTAATTCTTTTGATTTTTTATTATTGAAATCAGACCAATACATTCTTATTATAAATATTGTACCAATTTTGATTGGGTCTTAATATTCCTTAAAATATTGCTCTTTTTCAAATAAACATCAACATTACAATTAAATTTCTTCTTAACCAGTTTTTTTGCATACTCTAACATTAGTTCTTTAGAAGAAAACTCTATGGATTTAGATTTCATTGCATTCCTGGCAGCTTCTCTTGTAATCCATACGCCTAAAGGCAATGTATAATCTCCAGTTACAAACCTCAAAGCCAAACAGCTTCCTTGCCTTCTCATTTCATTAAATTTCTCCAGCACAGCAAGCCTCACGCTATAAAAACCACCGGCAGTCTCATTAGCATAATATTTTCTTCCTTCATAAGGTTCGTAATCAGTCATATAATGCTGAGGATTAGCAATTGTAGTTTCAAACAACTCATAGCTCCATACTTCCGGAAAGCATAAAATCAAATAATAATTTCCCAAATAATTTCCAAAAAAAGCAGAATAATTTATTGGATTATATTTTTTTACTTCATTGATCAGATGTTTTCCTAAAGTGTCATCTGTTGCTGTTATTGACCATCTTGTTGGCACTAATTTCCTGTTCTTTCCCAGACCTAAAGTACCCACACTTAATATCCTTGATAAAAAATTCTCATCAAATTTATTCTCATACAAATAAATCAAAGCCTCGTTAGCCTTTAAGTCATTATCATAATGAACCTTTTGCACTTTTGTATGTATCTTAGCATTCTCAGTTAATTTAGCTTTTTTTAACTCACCATAAGGTCCAGTAGGAGCCATAAAATTGTCATAATTCATCCTAAACTTAGGTTTATTTTTCAAATTAATGTCGGTATCAACTGGTTTCGAGGCCAAACTTACCTCCTGATTCAACTCTAAAAATTTATTTCTTTTTCTAATATTGATTTTATTCCTGGAATTTATTAATGAGCTTCTAAAATCAACTATTTTCCTTATTCCAAAATTCTGGGAAGCCCAATATTGAGGAGCATCGTACATCCACGCTTCCTTATCCTCTTCAGGTGGTGCTAAAATACCAATATTTATGGTAGGATACCCATACCTTCCAACAAATGGAGAAACTGATTCTGTAGAGAAATTCTCCTTAATAATCTGTTTTTTAATCCTTATCTGAGAATAAGCCTTAGCACATATAGGACAATTAATATTGCCGCAATTAAACAAAGGGTGGTTTTTTGCATTATATTTAGCAAGCCTCATAATTTACTAATAAAGAAATAAAGAATATAAAGTTTTTTATTAATAAACATTTAAATACATGTATATTTTCTTGAAAAAAATGCTAACACAAGAACAATACCAACAAATTAAAGAAGAACTTGATAACTGCAAAAACCCGTTATATTTCTTTGATGATGATCCCGATGGCCTATCTTCATTCTTGTTGTTATACAGATACAAAAGAGAAGGCCACGGTATTGTGGTAAAAACCCATCCAAAACTTGATATAAGATCAGTACCAAGATTAGAAGACTATAAGCCAGACAAGGTTTTTGTTCTTGATGTTGCTAATTTGGAGCAGGATTTTATTGATAACTGTCCTGAAACAATAATCTGGATAGACCACCATGGGCCTTATGAAAGGGAAGATGTAAAATATTTTAATCCAAGACTGCAAAAAAAAGATGATAACATACCCACAACATGTATGTGCTATAATGTTGTTAAGCAGGATTTATGGATTGCTATGCTGGGATGTATAGCGGATTATCACCTGCCTGATTTTATTGATAAATTCAAAAAAGAATATCCGGATTTGATGAACAATAAAAAATCAGTGGCTGATATTTATTTTAACACCAAACTTGGAGAACTTATCAGAGTTTTTTCTTTTTCTCTAAAAGGGAAAACAAACGAGGTAATGAAAAACGTAAAAATCCTTACAAGAATAAAGAGCCCTTATGAAATCCTTAACCAGGAAACACCTCAGGGAAAATTTATTTTTAAAAGATATCAAAAAATGAAAAAATTGTACGATGAATTAATGGAAGAAGCAGTAAAAAGCAATCCAAAAGACAAACTGCTTGTCTTTACTTACGATGACAATAAAATGAGCTTTACAAGCGATCTTGCTAATGAACTTCTTTATAAGCATCCGGATAAAATAATTTTAGTCGGAAGGAAAAAAGATGATGATATAAGGATGAGCCTAAGAAGTACAAAAACAGTAATACCTCAAATTCTTGAAAAAGCGCTTATGGGTTTAGAAGGATATGGCGGTGGACATGAGCTTGCTTGCGGTGCCAGTATTAAGCAAAGAGATTTTAAGGAGTTTGTTGAGAGGATGAGGGAGAGTGTTAATTAAACCTTCAGATTCTTATTAATCATATTGATTATAACATCCTTTTTATCTTTGCCATGCCTTTTCATATAAATCTCTAGATTTTCTTTTCTGATTTTAGAATTAATCCTGTTTATCTTATCATTCACTTTATTTAATTTATTGAGTACCATCTTAAGCTTGCCTTCCATGCTTCTCGGGACAGCAACAACAAGAATCTTATCAAATGAATCATTCAGGTAAAACAACTTGCTTCCTCCAAAAGTTTTCTGCTCATCCCTTATCATTCCCAATAACTCATTTTTGTCTCCAACATTTATGTTTAAGGACATTACCACTACTTCCTTATAGGCATTATTCTTTATCAGATTAAGCTCTATCGTGTCATTATTCGCATTTATATCATTGACAAATTCATCAAACTTGAGGTCTTTATTGATATCCTTGAAATTAAAATATTCTATAGAATTAACACTTCTATTAATATCAATATGAGAAATCAGATTCCTATATACAGGACTTTCCATAGAGTCCATACTTTCACCCCCAATTAAGCCTATTTAACATATATTAATATATAATGCTTTCGGTATTTGATATATAAAATAATTAAATTTATAAAGAAATTCTTTATATTGTATTTTTATTGCGTCGGTGGTCCAATGGCTAAGACTGCGGCCTTCCAAGCCGTCTATCTGGGTTCGAATCCCAGCCGACGCATTTAATTAATTTTATAAATAAACACATTTTCTTGTAAAAATATGCTTAGCATAATTATCCCAACATTAAACGAGGAAAAATATCTGCCAAAACTTCTTGAAAGTATAAAAGAACAGGACTTTAAAGATTATGAAATCCTAGTTGCAGATGCTAATTCAAAAGATGAAACTAGAAAAATTGTTACAAATTTTTCAAGAGCTTTAAATATTAGATATATCAATACAAGAAATAAAAAAGGTCCAGGACTTCAAAGAAATTTTGGGGTTAAAAAATCAAAATTTAATAGGTTATTGTTTTTAGATGCAGATGTTGTTTTACCTGATAATTTTCTTGAAGCTACTTTAAAAGAAATACAAGAAAAAAAATTAAGTATGGCAAGTTGTTATATGAAAGCAATGAGCAATAAAAGAATTGACAAATTAATTCATAGAAGTGTTAATTTTTTTATGAAAATTAACCAACATAGAAAATATCCAAGAGCTTTGGGGGGTTGTTTATTCTCTTCCAAAGACATTCATGATAAAATTAAAGGTTTTGACGAAAGCATAAGACTTTGCGAGGATTATGATTATGTAGAAAGAGCAAATCGATATGGAATGTTCAGAATGTTGAGATCACACCCAATATATGTCTCAGTCAGAAGATTTGAAAAAGAAGGAAGATTCAATATGATTTTGAAATACCTTGCAATTGAAATCCATAGGATAATAAACGGACCTATTAAAAAAGATATTTTCGGTTATCATCAAGACGGACGTTAAATGGTAAAACTAATGCTGATATCATTAAACTTATTTTTTGGGATTCTTTTATTATTAAATATAAAATTATTAGATAAACTAAACGGGATACAAGATTACATCCTTTTTGCTACTAATTTTATTATCCTAATTCATATTTGGTGGGGCGCAAGCTTTCTCTTAAAAAAAATTAGTTCTCCAAGAAGTATATTAGACTGGATGATAGCTATTACTATTCTTACTAGTCTTGTCTTAGCTAGTTTCTATGTTGATAATCCTATAAGGTGGTTTATTATTTATGCTATTGCATTTAGTTTGGTTATAATTCAGTATTTAAGATATAAAAGATATTGTAGAACTAAGGAGCAAAAGAAGTACATAATCACAAAGGTTGCAATTGAAAAATGGGCCATACTAGGTTTTTTTATTGGGTTTATGATCTTACTGACCTTTAACAATGAATGGGTTTATTTGTCCATAGTTTCCTTAACATTATTTTTACAAATACCTTTTATATTATATGTAGTCTTCGTAAAGAAAGTTTATCAGATCTGTTAAATCTTCAAACTAACAACCTGAGAAACACCATGCTCATTCATTGAAACACCGTACAAGGTATCTGCTTCTGATATGAGAGCATCATTATGGCTTATTACTACATATTGAGCATCTTTAGAGTATTGCCTTATTAATTTTGAAAATTTCTCTGAGTTGTGCTTGTCAAGCGCAGCATCAACTTCATCCAAAACATAAAACGAAGCAGGCTCATGCTCTTGTATTGCGAATATAAAAGCCAAAGCTGTTAATGTTTTCTCTCCTCCGCTTAAACTCCTTATATCCAAAAACTTACTGCCAGTTATCTTGACATTAATCCTTACTCCAGCCTCAAAAGGATTTTCCCCATCTTCTATGACAAGAGCAGCTTGCGCTCCTTTTGTAGTGATCTTTGAAAAGAAATTCTGGAAATTTTCATTTACAACATCAAATACCTTCATAAACAATTCTTTTTTCTTGCCCTCTATCTCTTCCATCATCTTAAGCACATCTTCTTTTTCCTTATTCAACGTTTCCTTCTTCTCAAGCAGACTGCTATATTGCTTCTCAACATCATCATATATCTCCAAAGCTCTCATATTAACACTTCCAATCTGTTCCCTCATCCTTTCAAACTTCCTTATAGCATTTCTTAGCTCCTCTTCATTTTTTTCCAGATCAAGCTTAACTCCTTCATATTGCTGGAATTCCTGCTGCAATCCAGCAAGAGCAGCATTAATATCCGCATGCTTTAATGTTAAGGTATTTGCCCTAATCTCAACCTTTCTGCTGTCTTCCTGCTTATTGTTGATCAAGCCATCATTTTGTTGTATCTCTTTCTCAATTTCAGATCTTTTGTAGAAAAATCCCTTAAATTTTACACGAAAGTCCTGTGCTAGTGCCTCTTTTTTGTTTAGCTCCTCTTCTTTTTCCTTGACCTCATTTGTCAGCTGCCCAAGCTCATTATTAAATTCCTCCTCATCCTTGCCAAGCTGCTTTATTATCTTATCAGTTTTCTCTAGCTCACCCTTATGGAAGTTTTCTGACTCTGCATCTTTTATCTTTATCTCAGAATCAACTTTTATTATTTCCTCATTTAGCTCTTTAAGTTTTTCTTCAAATGCATTCAGCTCAGCAAGTAAAGTGGGGTTGCTTAACTGAGCTATACTTGACCTTAGTTTTTGCTTCTCTGTTTTCACAAGAGTAAGTTCCTTATTCAACGAATTGATTTTTTCCTGCACAAGGTTTATCTTTTCCTCGCTCTCTTTTTCATATTTTTCCAAAGACTCTTTTTTTTCTTTGGAAGCATCTAGGTCACTAGTATCCAAATGCAATGACTTTTCCATCTTTATTATTTCCCCTTCCAACTGCGCTTTTTTAGTCCTTAACCCTGCTATCAACTCCTCATTCTCTATTCCTCTTTTTTCCAATGTATCTATTGTACCTTTTAGATTCTTAATTTCCTGCTCGTGTTTTTCAATCTCTTCTGCTATGCCTTTTTCTTTGAATCCCAGGCTGTGTTTCCTCTTTAGCCTATAGCCACCGTGCATTGCCCCGCTTTTCTCAGCTAGATCGCCATCCAGCGTAACATATTTTGCATTGCCTATTCCTAACCTGCGAGCAACATCTATGTTGTCAACAACAATAGTATCAGAAAAAACAAACTCAAACACTTTTTTGAATCTATTATCAAAAGAAACAAGGTCAATTGCTAACCCATGACCCCCATTTGATTTGGAAATTTTTTTAATATTCTCACTAACCGGCCTTGATTTTATTTTATTCAAAGGAAGAAAAGTAACAACTCCTAATTTATTGTTTTTAAGATACTTGATGCATTCTGAAGCTGCACTATCATTCTCTACCACAATACTTTTAATTTTAGCTCCTGCTGCTATCTCCAAAGCCAAAGTATATTTTGAATCAACATTGCCAAGCTCTGCAACCGTTCCATAAATTCCTTGCTTCTTCAAATCTAAAATTCTCTTGATTGCTACATCCCCATAACTTAATTCCTTAGCGCTTATCTGCCTAGCGTTTAATTTTGCAAGCTCATCATCAGCATTATGTATTTTTTTCCTTGCGCTGGAAAGCTGCACAGCTAAACTAGAATCCTCGTCCAGCTTTTTATTTAACTCTAAAGTAGATTCCTTAAATTCTTTCCTTTTGTTTTCCACTTCTTCCAGCTGTTTTTTATGCTCTTTCCCTATATCTAAAACTTTATTTATCTGCGCATCTATCGTGCTTATTTCATGGCTTATTCTGTCTTTTTCCCTTATCAGTGTATGTTGCCTCTCCCTTGATTCCTGCACTTCTTTTTCCAGCTCTTCTGATTTTTTGTCAATTTCCTCAACCTGTTTTTCAATATCCACTATGCTATCAATATTATTCCTATCCTTAAACTCCTGGATTTTTTTCAATATAATTGTACTTTCTTTCTCTTTATTAGAAATATCATTCTGCATCTCTTCTTTTTCTTTTTCAAGCTCTTTTATCCTGTCCTCTATCTCTTTAACACCATTTTTTAAATCAGTTTTTCTTTGCTTTATCTTCTCTAACTCGTTATTAATGGTATTTTTTCTTGAATTTTTTGTGGCAAGCTCGACTTTTAAGGTCTCAACATCTTTGTTAAGTTTTACCTGTTCCACATCGCCTTTTTCCTCTATCTCTTTTGTTATCTGCTCTATATTGTTTCTTTTTTCTTGGTTTTGTTTTCTTAAATCCTCAATCTTTCCGTTTATTTTTTCCAGCTCACTTTTTGTTTCTTCTAATTTATTCTGGAATTCATTCCTTCCCTTTTCCTTTTTATCAATCTGCAGTTTTAGATAAGAAGCTTTGTTTACCTTAATCCTGTCATTCATATCCTTGTATTTTAACGCTTGATCTCTGTCTTTCTTAAGATCCTTAAGATAAGTATTCCTCTCGGCTAAAACAATCTCAGTTTCTTTTAACCTTTCATCAACCTTCTCCAGCTCCAAAACAGCTTTATGTTTCTTTTCCTCATAAACAGAAATGCCTGCAATTTCCCCGATTAATTCTCTCCTAGCATCAGGATACATCTCCACAAACTTTACTATATCGCCTTGCAGAATTATATTATATCCATTAGGATTTATCCTTGCAAGAGATAATAAATCAAGAATTTCATGCCTGGTTCTTGTTTCATCATTGATTCTATACACACTTTGGCCATTTTGCCTCACTATTCTTGAAATCTTAATCTCTTTATCTTCAGTAGGAAATATATTATTTTTATTATCAAAGAAAATAGAAACCTCGCCTTGTTTAGCTGGCTTTTTTGATTTGCCGCCATTATAGATAAGGTTAGAAGATTTTTCAGCACGCAAAGACTTTGCTGAGCTTTTTCCAAGAACAAAGCATAAAGCATCTAAAACATTACTTTTACCACTGCCATTAGGCCCCAAAACACAATTAAAGGTTCCATTAAACAAAAACTCAGTATGCTTTGCAAAGCTCTTAAACCCATTCATTACAATCTTGTTTATCTTCGTTCCTTTTTGCTGCTCAACTGCAACCTGTTCCTGACTTTGCTCTTCCATAATAGTGAACCCATATCTCAATTATATATAAAGTTTTTGTGTTCACTAAACAGAATCATTTAATGTGTTATATTTAAGCGAAGAAAAAAGGAGAAAAAATGTGACCTTTAAATTAAAAATCCAGACATTGTTTACTAATCGACACGTTTAAATATAAGTTCATCTCAT
>CEPV01006761.1_pt1 | contig 15940 bp, 17 predicted proteins | sample 530451 | NCBI WGS metagenome assembly CEPV01 (sample SAMEA2620097, study PRJEB7988) | marine metagenome | isolation source: saline water (ENVO:00002010), including | reverse complement strand
AACTCCGACATCCTCCCCCTGGTCCTCGCCGCTGCCCGCAGGGGTGACGCCCTCGTCGTCGCACCGACCCACACCATGGTCGGGCGCCTGGCGGCACGGCTCCGCCGGACCGGGCTGCCCGTATCGGTCGTTCCCAGGGACTGGGCCGGGGCGGCGTCCGGCGGTCTCGTCCTGGGGGCCAGGGCGGCTGCGTTGGCGCCGGTCCGCGACCTGGCCGTCGTCATGGTCATCGACGAGCACGACGAATCGCTGAGGGAGGAGCGGGTACCGACATGGAACGCACGCGACGTCGCCATCGAACGCGCCCGCCGGGCAGGCGTGCCCTGCATGCTCACCTCACCCTGTCCGAGCCTCGAGGCGTTGGCGTGGGGCAGCGAAGAGGTTCCACCGAGGTCCCGGGAACGGGCCGGCTGGCCGGTCCTCGACGTGATCGACCGGCGCGATGGGGATCCGGTGCACGGCGGCCTGCTGGGCGAGGCGCTGGCGCCGATCCTGCGGCGGGACTGGGAGGAACCCGGGGCTCCGGCGCACCTGCCCGTGGTGTGCGTGCTGAACCGGCGGGGCCGGTCGAGGCTCCTCGCCTGTGTCGGATGCGGCGAACTGGCACGCTGCGAGGAACACCGGGTGCCGTTGACCATGGCGGACGACGACGTACTCGAGTGCCCGGTCGACGGAGGCCGTCGTCCCGTCGTGTGTGCCGAGTGCGGCAGCACCCGGTTCCGAAACCTGCGTGCCGGCGTCACGAGGGTCCGCGAGGAACTCGAAGCGCTGGCCGGACGCCCGGTGGTCGAGGTGACGGCCGACGCCGACGAGGTCGCCGACGCCGACGTGTACGTCGGTACCGAGGCGGTCCTCCACCGGGTCGATCGGGCCGCACGCGTGGTCTTCCTCGAAATCGACCAGGAACTGCTGGCTCCCCGCATGCGGGCGGCCGAACAGGCGTTGGCGCTCCTGGTACGGGCGGCGCGCCTCGTGGGGCCCCGATCGGCAGGCGGCCGCCTCGTGGTGCAGACCCGACAGCCCGGCCACGAAGTGCTCCAGGCGGTCCTCCATGCCGACCCGGGCCGCCTGGCCGGGCCCGAGGCTGCCCGTCGTCAGCTCCTCCGACTGCCGCCCTACTCCGCAATGGCCCAGGTGTCGGGCGCCGTCGCAGCCGAGTTCATCGAACGCCTGGGCACCCCCGAAGGAATCGACGTTCTCGGCCCGAAGGACGGATCGTGGCTGGTCCGTGCATCGGATCCGGCAGCCCTTGCGGACACCCTGGCGGCGGTGCGACGCCCGCCCGGCAGGCTCCGCATCGAGGTCGACCCGGCAAGGATCTGAGATCGGCGAAGCCGTCCGGGTGGCGCGCCTCACCAGAGCCGGCGGTGCACCTCGTAGAGGGCGATGCCGCAGGCGGTCGCCACGTTGAGGCTCCCGACCCTGCCGAGCTGTGGGACGAACACCACCGGGTCGCAGGCCTCGAGCACGGCATCGGAGAGGCCGCGGTCCTCGTGCCCGAGGGCCAGGCAGGTCCGCTCGGGGAACGTGGCCCCATGGAGCGGGACTGCACCGTCGGCCAACTCGACGCCGACCAGCCCGTAGCCGGCGTCGTGTATCGACCGAACGGCCTCCTCGGCGGTTTCGCAGGTGGTCCATTCGAGGTAGCGCGAGGTTCCGAGCGCGGTCTTCTGCGTTTTGGCATGGTTCGGGGGAGCCGTGGCTCCGGCCAGCCAGAGGTGCGCCACGCGGTATGCAGCGGCGGTACGCAGGATCGCCCCCACGTTGTAGGGGGTCTGGACGTTGTCGAGGAGCAGGGCCACGTCCGTGTCGACGCGCCGCCGCCAGTCCCGGTGGAGTCGCTTGAGTCCCGTGCCGTCGAGGTTCCTCATCGGGGTGCATCCGTTCCTGCTGCGACGTCGAGGAGCCGGTAGCCCTTCCGGGACGAACGCCGGACGGTCGCCCATCCCTGACCGTCCAGCCAGCGGGCGAGCGAGTCGGCGCCGAGGTGGCGGTGGACGACCAGGTGGGCGCTGCCGTCCGGCACCAGCCGGTCCAGCCAGGATGCGAGCAGTCCGTGCAGGGCGGCCTTGCCGATGCGGATAGGCGGGTTCGACCAGCAGGCGTCGAAGCGCAGGTCCACGGGCACCTCGTCGGGCTCGGCCACGACGACGTTGTCGGCACCGACCGCAGCTGCGTTGGTCCGACACAGGTCCCGTGCCCGGGGGTTGACGTCGATCGCCCAGACGCGTGCCCCGGGGTTGCGTAGGGCCAGCACGGTGGCGATGGGTCCGTAACCGCACCCGAGGTCGAGCAACTCAACGGCGCCTTCCCGGACCTGCGGCCCCTCCCGAAGCAGGTAGCGGGTGCCCCGGTCGATCCGGTCGGCGGCGAAGACGCCGTGGTCGGTGGTGAGGCGCAGATCCAGGTCGGGGAGCAGCAACTCGACCTGGCGGGGGCGCGACCCGATGTCAGGCGAGCCGCTCCAGTAGTGGTCGGTTGCGTCGCCGCCGTTCGAATCCTCCACGACCCCGACGGTAGCCTTGCTTTCATGGCAGCCCGTGAGATTCGACTGATCGGCGACCCCGTTCTGCGGACGCGCTCCAACGAGGTGACCGATGTCGACGCAGCCCTCGCCCGCCTCTGTGACGAGATGTTCGAGGCAATGTACGAGGTGGCGGGGATCGGGCTGGCCGCTCCCCAGGTGGGTGTACGGCAGCGGTTCTTCGTCTACGACCACGGCGAGGACCACGGTGTGATCGTGAATCCCGAGGTCGTGGAGTCAGACGGCGAATGGGCCTTCGACGAGGGCTGCCTATCGGTACCCGACCTCTCGTTCGAGATCGTGCGCCCCAGACGGATCCACCTGGTCGGCATCGACCTCGACGGCAACGAGGTCTCGATCGAGGCGGACGAGCTCGAGGCGCGCCTGTTCCAGCACGAACTCGACCACCTCGACGGCATCCTCATCGTCGACCACCTCGACGAGGATCAACTACGAGAGGCGAAGCGGGCGTTGCGAGAGCGCACCCTCGCCGCCGGAATGGCGGCACCGGCCGGCGGAGGCCCGCGATTGTTCTGATCGCACCGCCTCCGGTGCATCCCCGTCGGCTGGCGTACCTGGGCACGCCGGACGCCGCCGTGCCACCCCTCGAGGCGCTGCACGCGGCCGGCTTCGACATATCCCTGGTCGTCACCGGAGCGGATCGACGACGCGGTCGAGGCAACGACCGGAACCCGACGCCGGTGAAGGCATCCGCCGAACGGCTCGGCGTACCCGTCTCCCATGACCTCGACGACGTCGCCACCTGCGGCGCGGAGCTCGGCGTGGTCGTGGCTTACGGCAGGCTGATTCCGGCCGACCTGCTTGACGTCCTGCCGATGGTGAACCTCCACTTCTCGCTGCTGCCGAGGTGGCGTGGAGCGGCGCCCGTGGAGCGGGCGATCCTCGCCGGCGACGAACAGACCGGCGTGTGCGTCATGGCCGTCGACGAGGGACTGGACACCGGCGGTGTCTATGCCCGCGAGGTGATAGAGGTCGGCGACGACACGGCGGAGGCGCTCCGCAGCCGCCTGATGGTCGCTGGCAGTGCCCTGCTCGTCGAGGTGTTGACGAAGGGGCTTGGGCATGCCCTCCCGCAGGAAGGTGCCTCCACCTATGCCCATCGGATCGAGGCAGCCGACCTCGAGTTGCGTTGGGCCCGTCCCGCCGCCGAACTGGCGAGGGTGGTCCGGATCGGCGGGGCGTGGACCACCTTCCGGGGAGCCCGCCTCAAGGTGTGGGGTGCAGGGGCGGTCGAGCCCGGGCCCACCGGTGACGAGGGAACGCTGTGGGGAGACATCGTGGTGACGGGCGGGGGAGGGCTCCGCCTGATCGAGGTTCAGCCCGAGAACCGTCGACGGATGCAGGCCGACGCCTGGCGGGCAGGCGCCCACCCGGAGCCCGGCGAGCGACTGGGGTGAACGCCGCCGGTGATCCCCGCCGCATCGCACACGAGGTGTTGCGCCGCATCGACGAGGAAGGGGCCTACGCCAACCTGGCACTCGGCGCCGCCCTGGGTCGTTCGGGGATGGACCGCAGGGACCGGGCGTTCTGCACGGACCTGGTCTACGGCACGACACGGATGCGCCGCGCCTGCGACCACCTGATCGACCGCTTCCTGCACGACGACGTCGAACCCGACGTGCGTCGCGTCCTACGCCTTGGCGTCTACCAGCTCCGGTGGGCCGGGGTGCCCCCTCACGCAGCGGTCTCGGCCACCGTCGACGTCGCACCGAAGCGGGCCCGGGGCCTCTGCAACGCCGTCCTGCGTCGGCTGGCCGAACACGAGCCGACGTGGCCGTCTCCCGCCATCGAGCTGAGCTACCCGGACTGGATCATCGATCGCCTCGTCGCCGACCTGGGCGAAGCCGACGCCCTCGGGGCGCTGATGACCATGAACACGGCGTCACCTGCCGTCACCAGGCCCGACGGATACCACCAGGACCGGGCCTCCCAGCTCGTGGCCGCCCTCACCGTCGAGGACCTCCCCCGAGGCGGAACCGTCCTGGACCTGTGTGCCGCGCCCGGAGGCAAGGCCACCGCCATGGCGGGTACAGGAGCGCGGGTGGTCGCAGCCGACCTGCGGCTGTCCCGCCTGCGTCTGGTGGGGGACAACGCCGAGCGCCTGGGGGTCGGTTGCCACCTCGTCCAGGCCGACGGCGTCCGGCCCCCGTTCCGCCGGGCGTCGTTCGATCGGGTGCTCGTCGATGCCCCGTGTTCCGGGCTCGGGGTCCTGCGGCGACGGGCCGACGCACGCTGGCGCATCGAGCGCGAAGACATCGGGCGACTCGCCGACCTGCAGGTAGGGCTCCTCGAGGCAGCGGTCACCCTGGTGCGGCCCGGCGGTCGGCTGATCTACAGCGTGTGCACGGTCACCGCCGCCGAGACGACCGGGGTCGACGAGCGCATCCGGTCCGTCGTCGACCTGCACGCAGACCCTCCCGGTGCTCCATGGCGCCCGTTCGGCTCAGGTGGCCTGTTGCTGCCACAGGACCTCGACAGCGAAGGCATGGCCGTGTTCCGGTACAGACCGGGCTGAGGGCCCGAGCAGCGTCAGGCCGGCAGGAGCCGGGTGGCCAGATGGCCCAGCACCGCATCGAGGGCGTCCCGGGTCGGGTGTCCGGGTTCGTCGACCAGGTCCTCGGTCAGCACCGAGTGTGCACGGGGTCCGATCCGGTGGGCGTTGCCGGGCCTGTTGTCGATCTCGATCCCTATGAACCCGTCGCCGAACTCCTCGGCGAGACGTTCGAAGCGCTCGCTGGGAGCCATCGAGTCGAGGGCGAACCGTAGGCCCAGCACACAGGTGCCGGCGTCGACCCGGTGCTTTGCCACCTCGAGGTCGCTGTCGGAGATGCCCAGGTCGCTGCGCCGCCGCCTCCCGATGGGGAGTGGCAGCGACGGCTGGCTGAGGACCGGGGCGATGAGCCGTTCGTCGAGCATCATTCCGAGGGCGAAGCCCCCGGTGAAGCACATGCCGACGGCGCCGACGCCGGGGCCCCCGCACCGACCGTGCTCGTAGGCGGCGAGGGCGCGGAGCCAGTCGGTGACGGGAGAGGTGCGTCGTCGGACGAGCGACGTGAACTCGCGTGAGACACAACCCCTCGTCAGGCTCGAAAGCAGGTAGCCGAACGAGGGCTCGCGGCCGATCGTTCCGAACAGGGAGGGAAGTACGGCCGTGCAGCCGATCTCGGCCACCCGCCTGCCGAAGTCGGCGACGCTCGGGGTGATTCCGGGCATCTCGGCCATCACGATGACCGCAGGACCCTCACCGGTACGCAGCACGGTCCGGGAGACGCCTCCGTGGGCGAACTCGTCGATCGAGTAGCCGGCCAGTTCGTCGACGCCCATTACGGGCACGCTAGTGGTGGAATCGGGCGTTCGAAGCCGCCCCGGTACCCTCGCGGCATGAACGAACCCGACGGGCCGGTGATGGCGGCCAAGGTCCTCACCGTTTCCGACGGGGTCGTCCACGGAACCCGCGAGGACCTCTCCGGGGCCGCCCTCGAGGCCCGCATGTCCGACGAGGGCTGGACGATCATCGAACGGGCCGTGTGCACCGACGGCGTCGAGTCGGTTGCCTCGACCATTTCCCGACTGGCCGAGGGCTTCCACGGCGTGATCGTTACGACCGGGGGCACCGGATTCGGGCCGAGGGACCTGACGCCGGAGGGCACCCGGGTGGTGCTCGACCGCGAAGCGCCCGGCCTGGCCGAGGCGATGCGGCTCGCCAACCCCCTGGGGCGTCTCTCCCGTGGTGTTGCCGGCACCATCGGTACCACACTCGTGCTCAACACCCCGGGGTCCAGACGGGGCTGCGTCGAGTGCCTCGAGGCCGTCGTCGACGTGGTTCCCCACGCTGTGCGCCTCCTGGTCGACAACGCCGATCCCCATCCGGGCCACTGAACCCATGACGACGCCCACCGACCGGGACTTCATGCTCCAGGCGATGGCCGCAGCGGCCGGGGTGCGCCACTCCACGTCGCCGAACCCCTGGGTCGGAGCGGTGGTGGTCGCCGACGGTTCGGTGGTCGGCACGGGTGCAACCAGCCCACCGGGCGGACCCCATGCAGAGGTCCACGCCCTGGCAGATGCAGGAACCTCGGCGCAGGGAGCGACCCTCTACGTGACGCTCGAGCCGTGTGACCACCAGGGCCGTACGGGCCCGTGCACCGAGGCGATCCTCGGGGCCGGCATCGCCCGTGTCGTGGTGGGCGTGGCCGACCCGGATCCCGAGGTGGGCGGACGGGGCCTGGCGCACCTGAGCGAGGGCGGCGTCGAGGTCGTCGAGGGCATTGCAGCAGCAGATGTCACCGAGCAGCTGGCGGCCTACCTTCACCAGCGCCGTACCGGTCGCCCCTACGTGGTTCTCAAGCTGGCGTCGACGCTCGACGGCCGCATTGCAGCACCGGACGGTTCCAGCGCCTGGATCACCGGCCAGGAGGCGCGCACCGACGTCCACCGGCTCCGTGCCGAGAGCGATGCCGTATGTGTGGGAGCGGGCACGATCCGATCCGACGATCCAGCCCTCACCGTCCGCGACTGGTCGCCGGAACAGGGAGGACCGGCCGACGATCCCCGGCGTATCGTGCTCGGCCCCGTGTCCGATGACGCCGGCGTCCAGCCGGCCGAGTCCCACGAGGGGCCGCTCGAGGACCTGCTGTACCGCCTGGGGGGCGAAGGCGTCCTCCAGTTGCTGGTGGAGGGCGGTGCCGATGTCGCCGGCCGGTTCCACCGGGCAGGGCTGGTGGACCGCTACGTCGTGTACGTCGCCCCGGCACTGCTGGGCGGCGACGACGGTCTGCCGCTTCTGGCCGGCCCGGGTGCACCCACGATGGCCGAGTTGCGCCGGGGGCGCTTCGCCTCGGTGGCCGCACTCGGCGACGACCTTCGGCTGGACCTGGTCCTCGACGGGTCCTGAGCCGTTTCGGGGTCGGACGGGAAATCCACGGGGGTAGCGGCCATGGCGCCGGGTAGGTTCGTCCCGTGCTGAAACTGGTGCTTCCCAAGGGCTCCCTCGAAAGGGCGACCTTCGAGCTGTTCGAGGCCGCCGACCTGGCGGTCGACCGGAGTTCCTCGGTGGACTACCGGGCGTCCATCGCCGACCCGCGGGTCGACGACGTCCGCATCCTGCGTCCACAGGAGATCCCGACCTATGTGGCCGACGGCCTCTTCGACCTCGGCATCACCGGCCGCGACTGGATCGAGGAGACGGGCAGCGATGTCGTCTCGCTCGGCGAACTCCACTACTCGAAGGCGACGGCGCGCCCCGTCCGGATCGTCGTGGCCGTCCCCGGCGACTCTCCGCACGAGTCGGTGTCCGACCTCCCGGACGGTGTCCGGGTCTCCAGCGAATACCCGGAGCTGACACGCCGGTACTTCGCCGAACAGGGCGTAGATGCCGACATCCGGCTCTCCTACGGTGCCACCGAGGCGAAGGTGCCCGACATCGTCGACGCCGTGGTCGACATCACCGAGACCGGCCGGGCCCTGCGGGCAGCCGGCCTCAAGGTGGTCGACACGATCCTCACGAGCTACACGGAGCTCATCGCCAACCCGGCAGCCCACGCCGACCCCGGGAAGCGCCACGCCATGGAGCAGCTCCTCACTCTGCTACAGGGTGCCCTCGAGGCCCGGGGCAAGGTCCTGGTGAAGATGAACGTGCCGGCCGAGGGACTCGACCGGGTCATCGAGCTCATCCCGTCCATGAAGTCGCCCACCGTCAACGAGTTGTTCGGCGGTACCGGCTATGCCGTCGAGACGGTCGTGGCCAAGACCGAGATCAACGTGCTGATCCCGGACCTGCGGGATGCCGGGGCCACCGACATCCTCGAACTGCCGCTGTCCAAGATCGTCCACTGAAGGCCGGCGGGCCCCGGAGTGGGCTCAGGCGTCGGCGGGATCGGTGTCCTCCTCGGGGGCGACTTCGCCCTCGGGTGCATCTTCCGCCTGCTGGACGCCGACGTAGGCGAGCCGTATCTGGTTTAGGGCCCCGCGCAGCGTCTCCTCGTTTTCGCCCAGGCGGCCCTGTAGGCGGTCGACCACGGCTCCCATGGCGTCGATCGCCAGGGCCGCCTGGGACAGGTTCGGGGGTTGCTGCGACAGGTGGATGGCCCCGAGTTCGAAGAGCCCCATGAGGTGGGTCGACACGATGACATCGGCTGGCGTGTCGGCGAGCTGTTCCTGCACGGCCGCCATCTCGCGTGCGAGGGCCTCGGCGCGTTCTGCCTCCTCTGGGGACAGGGCGTCGCGGGAGGGATCATCCGAAGGGGCTGCTTCGGAGCCGACGGGATGCTCACCGTCGGGGGTCCAGAGGGTGCTCATGGGTTGCGTCCAGTCATGGGTCGGAGGTGGCGACGCGCCTCCGGTTCCATGTCGGAGGCGACCTTGGTACTCTAGGAGGCCACAACAGAGCGGAAAGCGGGGTTCTCCCCACCCGGCCACCCACGGTGAGCCGGGTTCTTCGCCGCCGATGCAGTCGGTGGCTGACAGGCACCCACGGAATCGCAGGTCATCTCCTGTGCCCGGGGCGTTGGTCGGTCCCGGTGCAACGGGCGGGTGTCGGCTTTCCGACACCCGCCTTCTTCCGTTTTCGGCGTCGACATGTTCGACATCGGGAGCCGGGGAGGCGTTCCCATATCCCACCAGGAAAGGAACCTGCGTGACGCACAGGAGCGACGAGCAATAGCAACGCCAGCCAACCAGGAGCCCCGGATCAACGACCGCATACGCGCACGCGAGGTGCGGCTCGTCGGACCCGAAGGTGACCAGATCGGCGTCCGTCCCCTCCCGGAGGCGATCGCAATGGCCCATGACCTCGACCTCGACCTCGTGGAGGTGGCCGACAAGGCCGATCCACCGGTCTGTCGGATCATGGACTACGGGAAGTACAAGTACGAGCAGTCCCAACGGGCCAAGGAATCCCGCAAGAAGGCCACACACATCCTGGTCAAGGAGATGAAGTACCGGCCCAAGATCGGTCCCGGGGACTTCGACACCAAGACCAGGAAGGTCGAGGAGTTCCTGGGTGACGGCAGCAAGGTGAAGGTGACGATCATGTTCCGTGGCCGGGAGATGCAGCACCCCGAGTTGGGACGTCGGATCCTCGACCGGGTGGCGGAGGCGGTGGAGCACGTCGGTCGCATCGAGACCTATCCCAAGTTGGAGGGGCGCAACATGACGATGCTGCTCGGTCCCGGTCAGGCCACCCGCCGCCAGCGCGAGGAGGCCGTTGCCAGGGAGCATGCCGAGGCAGAGGCCAGGGCAGCCGCCGAGGCAGAGGCCGCCGAAGCCGAAGCCGAAGCCGAAGCCGCCGAGGCCGAAGCCGCCGAGGTTGCCGAAGTCGCCGAAGTCGCCGAAGCAGAGGACGCCGCCGAGGCTTCCTGAGCAAGACGCACAGCACACCCGAACCACGACAAGGAGCACCACATGCCGAAGATGAAGACCCACCGTGGCGCTGCCAAGCGCTTCAAGGTGACCGGAACCGGTCGCCTCAAGCGACGCAACAGCAACCTCAACCACATGCTCGAGAAGAAGGCACCCAAGCGCAAGAGGCGCCTCAACAAGGAGAGCGACGTCCACCCGTCGAACGCCAAGACCGTGCGCAAGCAACTCGGCATCTGAATACCCGAACTCGACACGACGGCAATCGGCAACGACCGCCGGACCGTCCCACCCCACGATCACACCCCGTCAACAAGGAGTCACACCATGGCCAGGGTCAAGCGAGCCGTCCACGCCAGGAAGAAGCACCGCGCCATCCTCGAAGAGGCAAAGGGCTACTACGGCAACAAGAGCCGTTCCTTCCGCGCCGCCAACGAACAGGTCATGCACTCGGGGAACTACGCGTTCCGCGATCGCCGGGCCCGGAAGGGCCAGTTCCGCCGGCTCTGGATCCAGCGCATCAACGCCGCCTGCCGGCAGCAGGGCACGACCTACAGCCGCTTCGTGTCGGGCCTGCGCGAGGCCGGCATCGAGGTGGACCGCAAGGTCCTCGCCGACCTGGCGGTGACCGACCCACAGGCGTTCGCCTCGCTGGTCGAGTCGGCTGTCGGTTCGGTCGACGCTGCCTGAGCAGGCTGCAGGCTGTCACCGGACCCGACCGGTGACCGAAAGTGTCGGTGGTCGGAACCCGGCCCTGTCGCGCGTCCGCCGCCTGGCCCGTGATCGGGCGTTTCGACGCCGGGAGGGCACCTACCTCGTCGAGGGACCGACGCTCGTCGGTGAAGCCCTGGCAGCCGGACTCGGCGTCGATCTGGTCCTCGTCCCCGCTGATGCGGCCCCATCCGAGGTCGTCGCAGCAGCCGAGGGATCTGCCGTTCCGTGCCGTCTCGTCGACGACGCCCTGTTCGACGGCCTGACCACGACGCGCTCTTCGCAACCGGCGTTGGCCGTGGTCGAGCGCCACGACGTGCCCGTCGCCGACCTGCCTGTCGGCGGGGTGGTCGTCGTCCTGGCCGAGTTGGCCGACCCGGGGAACGCCGGCACCCTCGTTCGGTCCGCCGAGGCCTTCGGTGCATCGGGCATGGTCTTCGCCGGTGGTGTCGATCCCTACAACCCGAAGTGCGTCCGGGCCACGGCCGGTTCGCTGTTCCGGCTCCCCTTCGCCGTGATCGAGGGCGAGGATGCCGTCGGGCAGGCTCTCGAGCGGTTGGAGGCCTCGGGCCGTCACTGCTGGGGGAGCGTTGCAGAGGGTGGCGTCGCACCCACGGAGGTACCTGACGACCGGAGCGTGGCACTCCTTCTCGGCAACGAGCCCCACGGCCTGTCCGAGGCCGTCGTCGGCCGTTGCGCCGGCCTCGTCACCGTTGCCACGACCGGGGTCGGCGAGTCGCTGAACGTCGCCGTCGCCGGTTCGGTGCTGCTCTACGCCCTCGCCACCCGATGACCGCCGTCCCGGACCTCTGGCAATGGTCATCCCCCGGGGTGGCCGTCTGCCCTAGCCTCGCGGCGACCGTTGCAGCAGCCGATTGCCCCTGATGGACCTGGACCTCGACGCACACCTCATCGATGCCGCCGCCGCCGTTGCGGACGCTTCAGACCTCGACGCCCTCGCCGCCGTCGACGCCGAATTGCTGGGGAGGAAGTCCCTGTTGGCCACCGTCCGCAGCCAGTTGGGCGACATGGAGCCCGACCAGCGCAAGGAGACGGGTCGCCGGGTCCACGAGGTGCGGACCGAGATCGAACGCCTGGTCGCCGACCGTCGCGTCGAAGTGGCCGCCGGGGCACGTTCCGTGGTGCTCGAAGCCGAGCGCCTCGACCTGACCGAGTTCGACCGGGGTCGCCGCCCCGGCCACCGCCACGTCGTCACCCAGACCTGGGAACGACTCGAGGACCTGTTCGTCGGAATGGGCTACACGGTTGCCGAGGGGCCTGAGATCGAGGACGAGTGGCACAACTTCGGTGCCCTCAACTTCCCGTCCGACCACCCGGCCCGCGACATGTACGACACGCTCTACGTCGACTACGGCGAACCGCAGAGCACCCTGCTGCGCACCCACACGTCGCCGGTCCAGATCCGGGTCATGGAGGAACAGGAGCCGCCGATCTACTCGATCATGCCGGGCCGGGTGTTCCGCAGCGACACCGCCGACGCCACCCACATGCCGGTGTTCCACCAGATCGAGGGCCTGGTCGTGGACAGGGGCATAACCTTCGGCGACCTGGCCGGCACGCTCGATGCGTTCACCACCGCCTACTTCGGGTCCGAGTTCACCTCACGCCTGCGGCCCTCGTACTTCCCGTTCACGGAGCCGTCGGCCGAGTTCGACATACGCCGCCCGGACGGCAGTTGGCTGGAGTTGGCCGGATGCGGCATGGTGCATCCCCAGGTACTGAGCGCCTGTGGCCTCGACCCCGAGGAGTGGTCGGGCTTCGCCTTCGGCTTCGGGCTGGACCGCCTGGCCCTGATGCGCCATGGGATCGACGACCTGCGCGAGCTGTTCCGCAACGACCACCGCTTCCTGGGGCAGTTCTGATGGGGGCTACCGCATGAGGGTCCTGCTGTCGTGGCTGCGCGACTTCGCCCCCATCGAGGGCGACCCGGAGCAGGTCGGCGACCAGCTCAGCGACCTCGGCCTGGCGGTCGAGGAGGTGTCGATGCTGGGCGAGGGTCTCGACGGCATCGTCGTGGCCCGGGTGCTCGGCCTGCGCCCCCACCCCGATGCCGACCGGATCCAACTGGTCGACGTCGACGCCGGCGACGGCGAGGCGCTCCAGGTCTGCTGCGGCGCCTTCAACATGTCGGTGGGTGACCTGGTGCCCCTGGCCCCGTTGGGCACGGTCATGCCCGGTGGCATGGAGATCGCCCGTCGCAAGATGCGGGGAGAATGGTCCAACGGCATGCTCTGCGCGTCGACCGAGATCGGTCTCGGCGACGATGACGACGGCATCATGCTCCTCGACACCGAAGCGTCTCCGGGTGCCGCACTGACCGAGGCGCTCGACCTGCGGTCCGATGTGCTCTATGACCTCGAGGTCAACCCCAACCGGCCCGATGCCATGTCCGTTGTCGGCGTTGCCAGGGACCTGGCGGCCCGCCAGGGCCTGCCGTTCGCCATCCCCGAGCCTGATGTCCCCGAATCGGGTGACGCTGCCGCCGGCCGCGTCTCGGTCGAGATCCTCGACCCCGGCCTCTGTGGTCGCTTCGGACTCCGGATCCTCGACGGGGTCTCGGTCGGCACCTCGCCCCGCTGGCTGGCCAACCGCCTCAACGCCCTCGGACAACGGCCCATCAACAGCGTGGTCGACGTCTCGAACTACGTGATGCTCGAGTTGGGCCAGCCCAACCACACCTACGACCTCGCACGGGTCGCCGGTGGTGCCTTCCGGATCCGGCGGGCCGCCGACGGGGAGGTCATCGAAACCCTCGACGGCGTCGAACGCACGCTCACGGCCGCCGACGGCGTGATCGCCGACGGCGACGACGTGGCCATCGGCATCGCGGGGATCATGGGCGGTGCAAACACCGAGATCGACGATGGGACCACCTCCGTGGCCCTCGAGATGGCCTGGTGGGATCCGATGACCATCGCCACGAGTGCCCGTCGCCTCGGCCTGCGCAGCGAGGCCTCCGCCCGCTTCGAGCGGGGTTGCGACCCGGGTGTCGTCGAGTTGGCCATGCGGCGCTTCGCCGAACTGCTGGCGCCCGCAGGCGCCACGCTGGCCCCCGACCTCGTCGATGCACGGGGCAACCTGCCGGCACGCGAGACCATCCGGGTCCGCACCGACCGGGTCAATGCCATCCTGGGTACCGACCTGGGGCGGGACCGGATCGCCGACGTGCTCCAATCCATCGAGTTCGGGGCCGAACCGGCCGGCGACGACCTGGATGTCGACATCCCGAGCTTCCGGCCCGACAGCAGCACCGAGATCGACGTGATCGAGGAGGTTGCCCGGGTCCACGGCTACTCGAGGATCGAGCGCACGGTGCCCCGGTCGACACTCACCGGCCACCTCACGCCCTACCAGGTCGACCGGCGCACGGTCCGTTCCACCATGGCCGGGCTGGGCCTCGACGAGGTCATGCCCGTGCCGTTCCTCGCACCCGGCGATCTCGAGGCGGCGGGCCTGACATCGGACGGCATCACGGTCACCAACCCCCTCGTCGCCGAGGAGTCGGTGATGCGGGCATCACTACGGCCCGGGATCCTCAAGACGCTGGCCTACAACGCCTCCCACAGGCTCACCGGGCTCGGCATCTTCGAGGTAGGCCACGTCTACCGGCAACCCGCCTCCGAACAGCCCCTTCCCGATGAGCGGGAGTACCTGGCCGTGGCGCTGGCGGGCCATGGGGCCGGCGATGCCGTGGCGGTCTGGTCGGCACTTGCCGACGCCCTGGCCGCACGCGACTACTCGCTGGTCGCCGAGGCCGTACCCGGCCTGCACCCCTCCCGCACTGCCCGCATCAACGTGGCGGGCACCCCGGTCGGCCACGTTGGCGAGGTCGACCCCGGCGTCCTCGAGGCCTATGGGGTGGCCGAGCGGGTGGCCTGGCTGGAGGTCGACCTCGACAGGCTGTTCGACCTGCCGCACGGGGACAGGCCCTATGCGGGCTTCAGCCGCTACCCGTCGTCCGACATCGACCTGGCCTTCGAGGTCGACGAGGGCACCCCAGCCGATGCCGTGGGCCGTTGCATCCGGGAGTCGGCCGGCGAGCTGCTCGTCGACCTGTCGTTGTTCGACGTGTACCGGGGAGAAGCCGTGGGAGAGGGGCGGCGCAGCCTCGCATTCGCCCTGCGCCTCCAGGCCACGGACCGGACGCTTACCGATGTCGAGGTGGCCGAACTGCGCCAGCGCTGCATAGAAGCGGTGCAGGGCTCGCTGCCTGCCACCCTACGGGGCTGACGCCCGACCAATTCCCCGCTGCGGGCGACGACTACGTTCGGCCCATGCGCTGCTGGCAGGTACATGAACTGGGTGACCCGATCGATCGCCTCGTCCTGGACGAGGTCGAGGTGCCGGAGGCCGGAACCGGACGGGTGGTGCTCGATGTCGAAGCGGTGGGCCTCGCCTTCCCGAACGTCCTGCAGTGCCGGGGTGAGTACCAGGTGAAGCCTCCGCTGCCCTTCAGTCCTGCCGCTGAGGTGGTCGGCCGTGTGGCCGCCGTCGGCGATGGCGTCGGGGGCCTGGAGGTCGGCCAGCGGGTTGTGAGCCTCGGCGGTGCATTGGCCGACCAGGCAGCGGTGGGTGCCGGTACGGCGTTCGTCGTGCCCGACGGGGTGGCCCCGGAGCAGGCGGTGGCCCTGCCGACCAACTACTGCACCACCTGGTACGCCCTGCACGATCGTGCGCAGTTGCAGCCGGGCGAGACCCTGCTGGTCACGGGCGCCTCGGGCGGGACGGGTTCGGCGGCGATCCAGTTGGGGCTGGCAGCAGGGGCGCGGGTGATCGCCGTGGCGGGCGGGCCGGAGAAGGTGGCGGCATGTGCTGCGCTGGGCGCCGACGAGGTGATCGACCACCGCCAGGTCGACGACCTGGTCGAGCGGGTGCGCGAGTTGACCGGCGGCGGCGGTGTCGACGTGGCCTACGACCCAGTGGGTGGCGAAGTGTTCCAGCAGGTTCGGCGCTGCATGGCATGGAACGGCCGGCTGCTGGTCATCGGCTTCGTGGCCGGGATCCCGGAGATCGCCACGAACCACGTGCTGCTGAAGAACTATTCGGTGGTGGGCGTGCACTGGGGGGCGTCGTTGGCCCGCGATCCCGAGTCCCTGGGCCGCCAGATGGGGGAGTTGTTCGCCCTGGCGGAGACGGGCGCCGTCGACCCGCTCCTGCATCCCGTGTACGGCTTCACCGATGCGGCGAGGGCGATCCAGGACATCGCAGACCGCCAGGTGGTAGGAAAGGTCGTGGTGTCCGCCGGAGGCTGACCGAGACGGTTCATGCAGGCAGATGCATGAAGATGTTGCATGATGATGCGGCATA
>CEPV01213659.1_pt1 | contig 16045 bp, 13 predicted proteins | sample 530451 | NCBI WGS metagenome assembly CEPV01 (sample SAMEA2620097, study PRJEB7988) | marine metagenome | isolation source: saline water (ENVO:00002010), including | reverse complement strand
AAGACGGTCGCCGTGAACTCGGTCGCCGTGAAGACGGTCGCCGTGAAGATGGTCGCGGGGAAGGCAATCGGGTACATCGCGGAGTGAATCCTGCAGACATCCTGGTAACCGTTGGCGGTGGCGATGCAGGCGGTCATTCAGCCTTCATACCCTCCTGGAGCAGATCTCGCGGATCCATTATGCAGTCCAAGCCGATCGGTGTTTGTCTGGACTGCGAATAGACTCATCAACCACAGATAGCATTCAAATCTCAAACAGGACCACAATATGAGACTCATCGATCCAACCGTGCAGGGACCGGATACCCATCATAAACGAGCCCCCAGGCTGGCAAGCGTGGATGGGCTCAGCGTCGGTCTACTTGCCAACGGCAAGGTCAACGCCGACGTTCTGCTACGTGAGACCGCCGCACTGTTCGCAGACCGCAACGGCTGCCAGGTGGCAGAGATGGCATGGAAGAGAAATGCCAGCGCACCGGCGGAGCCGGCTACGCTCGTGGAGGTGGCCGCTACGTGCGACTTCATGTTGACCGCCATGGGGGATTGAGGGAGCTGTTCAACGTGCAGTTTGCATGACGGCATCTCCTTTGAGCAACTGGGCAAACGAGCCGTAGTGCTCTGTACCCATCCCTTTGAGGTAACCGCGAAGAATATCGCCCGCATCATGGGTATGCCCGAATATCCGTTTGCCATGGTTGAACACCCGATTGGCAGTCGCACGCTGGATGAGATCAAGGTGCGTGCCGAGGATGCCTACCGGCAGGCTCTGGGAATTCTAATGGAGGATTAGTCTAACGACTCCACTAGACTGATCGCTGAACGTGGTTAGCAGCGACAATTTAGGTATACTCGAAGGACGGGAGAGAAGGAGAGCTTCAATGGGACTTGAAAACCGCATAGCTATCGTAACCGGCGGAGCACGTGGCATAGGCGAAGGCATCTCGCGCTGTCTGGCTGACGCGGGTGCGCGCATCGCTGTGCTCGATATCGATGGTGACGCGGCACAAAAGATGGCTGACGAGCTGGGATCGGGGCACATCGGGCTTGCCGCTGACATTTCCGACGAACAGGAAGCTGGTGCAGCAATCGACCAGGCGGTCAAGGACTGCGGTCGTCTCGACATCCTGATCAATAATGCCGGGGGAGGAAACCGCAAGGCTGCCAAGGCTGCCGGTCCGCCGTTCACGCGCGTGGAGCAGGAAGGATGGGACGAGCAGATGGCACTGAACCTGCGCACCACCTTTGCAGCCACCAAGGGTGCCCTCCCTCATCTGAAAGAACAGGATCAAGGAGTGATCGTTAACATCTCCTCGGTCGCTGGCCTGGAACCCTCACCCTCCATGCCGGCTTACGCAGCCGCCAAGGCGGGCGTGATATCCATTACCAAGTCCCTGGCAGTGGAGCTTGGCCGGGATGACATTCGCGTCAATGCGATCTGTCCCGGACTGCTCTACACTCGCGCCTGGCAGGCCTTGGCGTCCAGCATACAGAAGCGGACACCACGTCATGCGGACAAGACGGCCTATGAGGTCTTTCTGGAAATAGTGCGTTCCCAAACTCCCCTCTTGCGCGAACAGACACCTGAAGATGTGGGCAAACTCGCCGCCTTCCTGTGCAGCGACGATGCCCGCAATATCACTGGACAGGTGATCGCGCTGGACGGCGGCAGCTCGGTTTAGCACAAGCGGCAACGCTGAGTGAACAAACGGCGGTAAAGCTGCAACCTACCATTAGCATGATCGAACCGGTTCCAGACTAGGCCTGGTACGAGGAGACCTGGGCTGCCTATCGCCCGCTCCCTGCTGCCGAGTTCCTCAACGCAAAAGGCAATCCACCAAACGGAGCAGAAATTCAATGAGTAATCGCAAGGAACACACCGGCGCCTCTTCGATTACTCGTCGAAACTTTATCTCCACGGCCGTAACGTCTGCTCTGACAGCCGCGTTCACGCCAGCAATGATTGCCAACGCCGTCGCCAAGGGAAGACAGGCTGGTGAGGTGGTTCGTGAAGTGCTGACAGGGTCCCACTGGGGAGCAATGCATGCCATCGTAAAGAACGGCCGCATGATCTCAGCACGTCCTTTCAGAAGAGACCCTTTCCCCAATCCATTGGTTGAATATACGCCGGAGCACGTCTATTCCGACAGCCGGGTGAAATACCCCATGGTGCGAGCCGGATATCTCAAAAGAACACACCTAAGCGATTCCAGCCAACGCGGCAGAGATGAATTCGTTCGGGTAAGCTGGGACACAGCCCTGGATCTGGTCGCCGGCGAACTAGTGCGAGTTAAGCGGGAATATGGTCCCACTGCCATCTATGCAGGGAACAAGAATTGGAAGAGCTCCGGTCGGTTCCATAACAGTGGCGCCGCCCTCACTCGATTGCTGAATCTGCTCGGCGGCTATAGCCCCACTTACACCAATTACAGTAACGGTGCCCTATCCGTCATCCTTCCCTATGTATTGGGAAGTTGGGATCCCATCTACCGGCCCACCGCCTGGCCGGTGGTGATTGAAAGCTCCGAGTTGGTCGTCCTGTGGGGATCTGACCCGAAAAAAAGCCTCAGAGCAGGCTGGTTGATTCCCTCCCACAGCGGCCTGCAAGGGCTGCAGCAGCTGAAGGAGCGCGGCAAACGGGTGATCGTCATCGACCCATTCCGATCCGAGTCGGCAGAATATCTGAACGCCGAATGGATCGCGCCGCGACCGGGAACGGACGTAGCTTTGATGATGGGCATCGCCCACACGCTGCTTGAAGCAAAGCTATACGACCGGGCATTCATCGACAAATACACGGTCGGCTTCGACAAGTTCAGATCCTATCTGACAGGAGAATCGGACGGCGTACCGAAATCGGCAGCGTGGGCCGCCGACATTTGCCATGTAGATGCAGCAACGATCAGGGAACTTGCGGCCAGCATGGCAGCCAACCGCACTATGCTGATTTCTGGCTGGTCTCTGCAGAGAGCTGACCATGGCGAACAGGTACCCTGGATGCTGATCACGTTAGCGTCGATGCTGGGACAGATCGGTCTGCCGGGAGGGGGATTCTCCCTCAACTATCACTACGGCAGCGCCGGTTCACCGATCGCAGACGGGGCCGGCCTCGGCGGACTGTCCAGCGGCACTACTCCGGCGGGAATGCCGCTGCCGATTCCAGGTACGCGAATCAGCGATGCGCTGCTGAATCCAGGCCAGAGCATCGAGTTTCGCGGCGAAAAAGTCACCTTTCCGGATATCAGACTGATCTATTGGGCCGGCGGCAACCCTTTCAGTCACCATCAGGACACCAACAAGCTTCTGCGTGGTTGGCGAAGACCGGAGACGATCATCGTCAACGAGCAGTTCTGGACAGCGACCGCCAAGCATGCCGATATTGTTCTGCCCGCAACCACTTCCTTCGAGCGCAACGACATAGAACAGGCAGGACAGTTTTCCGGACAATTCATCATCCCCATGCACAAGGTGATTGAGCCACTGTTTGAGGCGCGCAACGACTTCGATATCTTCGCAGCCCTCGCGTTACGACTGGGCGTAGGGGATGCCTATACCGAGGGCAAGAGCGAGATGGAGTGGCTCGAATCGTTCTACATCACGGCCATGCGCCAGGCAAGGTTCAAGGAACTCAGAATGCCCAGCTTTCACCAATTCTGGCAAGCCGGCCGACATCTGGAGTTTTCCATTCCCAAGCGCGCCAACAGTTGGGTCTGTCTGGCGGACTACCGCGAGGATCCGCTCTTCGATCCTCTGGCCACCGAGTCGGGCAAGATCGAGATCTACTCGAAGGCGATCGAGAAACTGGGGTACCAGGATTGCCCGCCTCATCCTACCTGGATCGAACCGGCTGAGTGGCTGGGAAGCGACAAGGCTAAGGAGCATCCATTGCACCTCGTGAGTCCCCATCCCACAGCGAGGGTGCACTCCCAAATGGCACACGTACCACAGCGAAGCGAATATACCATCGAGGGCCGCGAGCCGATCTGGATAAACAGTTCTGATGCCGAGGCAAGGGGAATCAGGCAGGGAGATCTGGTTCGCGTCTTTAGCGGACGCGGGCAGGTGCTGGGCGGTGCTCGTGTCACCGACAGAATGCGGCCTGGAGCGGTACAGATGCAGGAGGGGGGTTGGTACGATCCGGAGGATCCCAGTCAGCCAGGCAGCCTTTGTCAGTATGGTGATGTCAATGTGCTCACCCTCGACAAGGCCAGCTCTGAACTGAGTCAGGCGACCTCGGCAAATTCCACCTTGGTGAACGTGGAGAAATACAGTGGCGATGCAAGTCCGGTAAAGGCATTTGAGCCCCCTAAAGAGCGCAAGCTGACGGCCATCTCGTGAACGCCCTCACACTATCTCGCCGGTGGTTCCCGGAACCCGCCGGCAAGGGAAACGCAATCTCACTCCACCAATTCAAAATCACAACGCACCCATCGATCGATGGGCACAGGCTGCCAGCCGAGGAACGAGAAGTTGATGTGTCCGTAACCACCTGAAAAACCACTCCACTTGACCATGCCTGGTTCGATCTCGTTGGCACCGTTCCAGTCTTTGTATTGTAAAGGTTCCCAACCGTTATACGACACAATCTGCCCACTTCTCACGTTTGGCGCAATCTTGGCTCTGCAACTGAATTCACTCACGTCATTGAAGATGCGAATGAGGTCGTCATCATTTACCCCTCTGGCTTTGGCATCATCCGGGTTGATCATGACGTTTGGCGAGCCACGGTGGGTCCCCAAAACAGTCTGGTTCATATGGTTGATCGAGTGCACTGACCAGCGGCTGTGACCCGAGGTCAGTCCGAGTGGATAGTCGCCGCCCATGGATGGATTGGGTTTGTGCAGCGGCAATTGCTCGCCCGCTTCCAGAAACCACTCATGGTCTATGTAGAACTGTGCCCGCCTGGCATAGGAGGGGAACGGATCACCGACTTCCACATGATTTCGAAACGGCGTGTGGGTATCGTTGCTCTCAAAGGGAGAAGCCTGCATCAAGGCACCCGGCATCTTTCCCCAATCCGTAAAGCGAACAAATCCAGTCTTCCTAAGGGTATCAAGCGTGGTACCTTCGGGCAGCGTACCGGCGAGCACGCAATCCCGAATCTGCTCGTCAGCCACTATCTCCTCGTTAGTATAGTAGTCATCCATCGAGAACTTCTGGACGAACTCCGCATACTTGCGGACTCTCCCATCCGGATCCTCATATTCAACCAAGCCGCGCTCTTCCGCCAGGCGTGACATCGCGGCCAGCAACTCCATGAATATCTGCCACTCAGGTTTTGCTTCGCCGGCGGGCTCCACCACCTTGTCTGCCAGCGTCAGATTCATCACCTGCGGACCGGTGATGGCAAACGCAACCTTCTCATAAAACTGTGCGGCCGGCAGGAAGTAATCTGAGTAACTGGCAGTCGTGGACATACGAAAATCGACGGTAACGATCGTACCGATCTTGGGCCAGAGCGTCTGCATCAGCTTCTTCTTGCCGCCCCTCGAACGGCGGAGCATATTGCCGCCACACTCGATCATGACCTGCGGGACTTCATCTTTTCTGGGATGGTCTAGGCCTGCCCACCATCCCTTGTCCAACGCTTCCTGAAGATACTCATCGAAAGATCTGGGTAGCGAGCTGTCACCCCACTCCTTGGTATTCCATCGATCACCATACTCGGACTGGTAGTACCACCAGAATGCCGGAATGGTGTGCGCAGCCGCGGGCACGGTAGCCCCGGGTTCCATCTGTTTCAGCGTACCCAGAAGGCCCCGGGGGCCCTTGGTTAGCTCAAACATCGCCAGCTCGTCGTTCATCGTGGGATCAAGCTGCTTGAGGTTCTCGAGGCCGCCATCCCGCTGCTGCAACACCTGGTCGGCCGCTATGGGCCCCGGCTTGTTTTTTCCCATCGCCGTCTGGGATCCATCCATCATGCCGACTGCCCAACCCCGAATGCCGGTTCCCTTCTTGCCCCAGTTGCCACTCACCGCCACCACCAAGCTCATGGCCCGCTCGATCAGATCGCCGTGATAGATCTTGCAGGCGTTGAATCCCAGCATCATGTTTGTGCGCCTTGAAGCTATCTTGCGCGCGAGCATTCGAACCGTATCTGCATGTACCCCCGTGATGGGCTGCTGCAGTTCAGGCGTGTACTGACTGTCCAACTGTTTTCGCAGTAGATCACAGACGGGGCTCACTGCTACCTTCTTGCCGTCCGCCAGGGTCACCTGGTAGTCACCTGAAAGCGCTATCTCGAGACCGTGCAGCAGGATATTGCCCCGATCGGCCTGGCGTAATCCGTCAGCCGGATCCCACTGATAGAGCTGATCCTCCCGACCCTCGGGGTCCAGATCCGTTTCACGCAGGTAACGGCCGCTATCGGACCGGACCAGCAATCCCAGATCTGTCTGTTCACGCATGAATTGCCAGTCAGCTATGTCCTCCGCCATCATCACTTGCACTAACGACAGAGCCAGCGCCGCATCGGTGGTGCCATTGATGTTGATCTGATAGTCGGCGTGCGTGTGCGACGCGTTCACGTCCGGTGAGATATTGACGATCTCCGCCCCGTTATAGCGCGCTTCGGCAATGAAGTGGTAGAAGGGAATGGAGGTATAGACCGGATTACGATTCCAGAACAGAATGAGCTCGGAACAGAACCAATCATCCGCTGAACTTTCGATCTGCATCTTCCCGAACGTCAGATAGACGCCTGGATTGAAGTCACCGATCGAGCCGTTCATATCGAGACCAAAACCACCGATCGTTTCATAGAAACGACCGGTAGGGCCGACGGTTGCCGACTCAGGATTACCATCCCGCACGATCGACCTCGGACCATGTTCCTCGATAGCATCAAGCAGTTTGCCCGCGATCTCGGTAAGCGCGTCATCCCACGAGATGCGTTGCCACTTACCCTCGCCTCTTTTACCACTTCGCTTGAGAGGATATGCCGCCCGATCCGGTCCCTCAAGGGACTGATTCCAGCAGACGCCCTGCATACAACCCATGGGGTTATAGTCCGGCACACCCTCCTTAATTACCGGCATCGAACCGGACTGCTCCTCTCTGACGACCTTGCCCTCTTTGACAAAGACGCGCATGGGGCAGTTACCCGGGTAGCAGTCAGTACAGTGGGTTGCCCACCTCACGTCATCTGCGGCGATTCTGTTCGAATAGTGATTGGCTGACATAGGCGACCCGAGACATTTTTCAGCGTTGCCAAGTATGTATACAAAGAACAAGGAAATAAAGGGCGGGTGGGAGTGGGCGAGTGCGATCGACCATACATCGGTTGATCTCTCCTTGCCGATTGGTTAAAACGCTTGCTGGTCCGGCATAACCAGGAGACAGTCACATGAATGGCGCTGAAAGCATGTTGCAGACGCTGACCAATAACGGCGTTGAGGTCTGTTTCACAAATCCAGGCACGTCCGAGATGCATATGGTCGCCGCCATCGGCGAGTCAGAGGGAATGCGCTCCATCCTCTGCCTGTTCGAAGGCGTCTGCTCCGGTGCTGCCGACGGTTACGCGCGGATGACGGGAAAACCCGCCTGCACGCTCCTGCATCTGGGACCGGGCCTCTCCAATGCGTCCGCCAATCTGCACAACGCACGCAAAGCGAATTCATCCGTTATCAACCTGATCGGCGATCACGCAACCTACCACAAGAAGCTCGACGCCCCCCTCAATTCGGATGTTATCGGTCTATCGCAACCCGTCTCACACTGGGTACGCAGCGTAACGGATGCTGCTAGCTTGCCCGGCGATGCCGCCGACGCAGTGGTCGCAGCCAACGTCAGACCGGGCCAAATAGCAACGCTGATCGTGCCCGCGGACTGTGCCTGGAACGAATCAGTCAACCCCGTAGCCGCGCGCGACATACCCAAAGCCCCGAGTGCAAGTGACGATGCCATATCGACTGCTACAGAGATGCTGGCAAAAGGTAAGACCACCATTTTGTTGATGTCGAACATGGCCCTCAGCGAACACTGCCTCGAACTCGCCGACCAGATCTCGCAAGCGACCGGCGCCAAGATCTTCTGCGATACGTTCATAACAAGACTATCGAGGGGCGAAGGAAGATGCACAGTCTCACGTCTGGGCTACTTCGCGGAACAGGCAACAGTGCAGATCGAAGACGCTGAACAAATTATCATGGTCGGCACCAAAGCACCGGTGAGTTTCTTTGCTTACCCTGGTAAAGCCAGTGAGTTCTCGCCTGAGGGAAGCACACAACACACCCTCGCGGACGTCTCGGAAGACGCAGAGGATGCCCTACAGAAACTGGCAGACAGACTGAATGCCGGAAGTTTCGAACCGCGTAAAACGCCCCTGCAACAACCTGGTTTGGGTGAAGGCGAACTATCGTCGAAAAATCTCGCCCTGATCTTTGCAGAATTGCTCCCCGTCGATTCCATCGTAGTCGACGAAGGCGGCACAGCAGGCGCACTCTGTTTTCCGATCAGCGAAAACGCGCAGCCCCACGATTGGTTGACCATAACGGGAGGATCCATTGGCTACGGCTTACCGGTAGCGATCGGCGCAGCGGTAGCCTGTCCCGATCGCAAGATCATCTGCCTGCAAGGTGATGGCGGCGCCATGTATACCATTCAATCTCTGTGGACCATGGCGCGAGAAAATCTGGACGTCTGCATCGTCATCCTAGCCAATCGCAAGTACCAGATCCTCCAGGTCGAACTCTCCAGAGTGGGTGCCCAGTCAATGACCAAGAAGACGCTCGACATGATGGACCTAACCAACCCGGATCTCGATTTCGTCAAAATGTCCGAGTCGATGGGCGTCAAGGCAGCTCGCGCTAGTAACGCCGGAGAATTCAATACGCTTTTCGCCCAAGCCATGAACGAGCGGGGTCCGATGCTGATTGAAGCGCTGCTGCCCTAGCCCACACAACGCTGAACGACTTTCCCCATCACGAGTGTCTTGAGCTTCAACCAGTCAACTCAGGTCTCGACTACCGCGCCACTGGCCGGTAGTCACCCGACATCCAGTTAGTTGAGACATGGGATGGGGGTGTTGCCGGAGCGCCTTCGGAGCGCCGTGGAGCCATGGATGGCGGAATGGTGAGACGGGGGCGCCTAGCCAGGTGCCTTGGGCCAGGGATGGCCGGGGGCGCCTAGCCCAGGGCAAGTAGCGTAGGCAATACCCCCATTCCATGTCTCGGGGAGCCCGCAAACACGAACCAAAGCTGACTGTCACTAACGCACCGCTTCGCTACCGTCTGAGCGATTTCATATCGACATCCTCAAGACCGAACAACTGCCATCCGGGTCGCTGATTGCGCAGATCTTCGCCGCCTGCTGACAGTCCGCTGCCGGGTTCCGTCACCAGCGCCTGTTCGATTCCCCATCGCGACAGCCCCTGCACCGCTTCCATCCCTGCCATTTCATCGAGGCTGAAGAATCCCGCGTCGGCAATCTCTTCACCATCAAATCTCGGTTCCCCCTGCAGATAGTCGAGGCGGAAGATCATATACACATTAGTGCTCGGGCCACCGGTGGTGCCCGCAAGCGAATGGCGAAACGCGACCAAGTCATTGACTGTGGCTACGATCCCGGCTTCCTCCTCAACCTCTCGCTCGACCGCCACCGAGAGCAACTCGTCGTGCTCAGCATAGCCGCCCGGAAGCTGCCAGGACCCCGCAAACGGATTCTGACCCCGTTGCACCAGCAGGGCCTTTACCACACCGGATTCACGACGAATGACCACGCCGGCACAGCCTATAGAAAAGTCGCCGTAGTGCATAAAGCCGCAAGCTGTGTCCGGGCAGGCCAACCGGTCGCGCCCACCATCGTGTTTTGTGATCAGTTCGCTTGCACAACGTGGGCAGAAGTTCATTGTTGCCATGAGTTCTCCGCTAGCAGATTCAGGTGTCATTGCCGTCCCCATATGAGGAGATCCAGGCGACGGCATCCTGCACAGGATACACCGCAGGCAACTTCATTTGCACGGGATCGGTCGCTGCGGTCCGCCGTTGGTGGCCCTGGTGTTATCAAGCGCAATGCACCGCCCTAAACGTGTGGGTCAGTTCTTGTGAAATGGTGTAAGCTGACCGATAGTTGCACCTGTGAACGTTGATAACTCAAAATACTCGTAAAGTGAGCACCAAGATGAGCGATGAATCGAGCATAGCAAGCTGGCAAGACAGATTCAGCGAATGGGTCGAGTTCGCCAAACCTCTGTTTGGCGAAGGCAAGGGGCAGTCAGCATTTGCTAAGTATCCCTGGTTTACCACCGAGGGTGATCCATTTGTACAGTTGGGCAAACCGGTCAGTGAGATCAGGTTTGGCTTAGTAACGACCGGCGGATACAGTATCGCCGGTGATCAGGAGCCCATGCGGGGCTACCCGACGTTCGGCGACGAAGTACCCGAGTTTCGTCTCATACCACTCGACGTCGAGCGCAGCAAACTGAAGATCGATCATCCCGGTTACGATCACAAGTATGCGAAGGAAGACATCAACGCCAACCTGCCGTTGGATCGACTGAGTGAACTCGTGTCCGATGGCACCATAGGTTCACTGTCAACCGATACACTGGTTTTGATGGGTCTTCAGCCCAATGCTGCCGTCCTGATCCGGGAGACCATTCCCAAGATTATCGCCGCATTCCAAGCCGATGATGTCGAGGCGGTACTCCTCGTTCCGAGCTGACCCGTCTGTCATCAGACCGTGAGTCTGATCGCACGAGGCCTGGAATCGGCTGGGATTGCCACAGTATTGGTAAGCGTAATGCCGGGACTGAGCAGTCCGGCAAGACCACCTCGCCAGGTCATCAGAAGACTCAATATTGGTGCGACCGTTGGACGACCCAACGATCTGGAAGGGCAGCGCCTGACCTTGACTCGCATGATCGACTTGCTCTCCAATGCAACGACGTTCGGGGCCGTCGACAAGGACAAATAGGCGTGCACACAAGCGACATCGTCGCAACGGTGGTCCTAGTGTTATCAGGCGCACCATCGTTGCGGGATGTGTGAGCATGGAGAACATTCCGCAGCATTGATTCAGTTCGAATCACGCCTGAACAGGTAGATTGCCCAACTCAGCGTATCTCTTCCCCACTTGAAATATTCAGTGTCGGCATCACGCCGCTGTTTCAGCAAATCAGGCAGATCCGGATCATCTGGTTGTTCCAGAGCATACGTCTCTGCAGCCAGGGTCTGCATACCTTCATACCTATCCCAGTCGTCCTGATTGCTCACCATGGCGTAAAGTAGTGTCAGACCCGCATCCTGCGCCGCGATGACGTTTTCCCCATGCGTCTTCAGCGTCTGCATGAATCCGGGGTCTTTGGCTACGTACTCGGCATCCGGCTCCTTCAGTTTGTACGGTTCTCCGATCGCTATCAGTCCACCAGGAACGACGATCTTCTTCAGGGCCTCTATGGTGCCAAGATAGCCATCCCAGACCCAGGTCGCACCGATGCACATCGCCACATCGAATGTAGCGGTGCCCGCACTGTATTCAGCGCCATCGCCTTTGACGATTTCGACTTTGTCCTCCAAGTTGTGAGCGGCGACTCGCCGCTTCGCTTCTTCGAATTCGTATGGCGAGATATCGACGCCGACACCGGTTGCCTCATGCCGTCGCACGATCCTAAGCAGGAGTTCCGCTTTGCCGCAGGCGATATCGAGGACACGAGATTGTGCTGCAAGCGGAAGAAGCTCGACCAGTTCATCGAGTTTTGCTGACGATGTGGGATTACAGACAACGTGGTCACGATGCGTGATGCCGAAGTATTTCCATCTGTCCATAGGTTGTTGACTGCTCCTACAAAATCTTGGTGGCTGAGACCGTTAGGTACGGTCAATACTACGCAGATACCTCTGGAATGGCAAAATGGTTGGTTTCAGGGCTATACAGCTCCTGCAACGCTACAGTTACAAACGTCCGGAGTTGACATGTAAGAACTTTACTTCTCACCCACAACGACCATGAACCCCCTGGTCCATGCGACAGCGGATACTTACGAGTTGATAACGTTCCAGAATCACTTAAGATGGAGGGTAATCCGCAACTGCCCGGCTCGATGCGCAAGATTACGGGAGACAGGTACGTGATTCAAAGTGTTGGGAGGTACGCAGGTGTCGAGCACTGAGTCATATGATGCCATCGTCGTCGGCGGGGGTCCTGCCGGGTCCGTCATGGCGTGGTCGCTCGCCAGGCGCGGCATTCGTGTAGCGGTGGTCGAGCGCGCACGCTTTCCGCGGGAGAAGGTTTGCGGTGACTTCGTCGAACCCGGTGGCCTTCGGATTCTGGAGGCCATGGGCTGTCTGCAACCCTTGGAGGCCGCCGAGCCACTCCCGATCACCCACGTGGCGACATTCATCCAATCGAAACTCATCTATCGCGGCAAGATCCCCTACTACGTTGAGCAGCACGGCCTGCCTTCGTACGGGTACATCGTGCCCAGGTCCGAGCTCGACACCGAACTTCTGAATTGTGCGCGTGCTGCCTCGGCAACCGTATACGAAGGTTGCAGCGCAAAAAAGATCAGTCACGATGGACGCTTCGTCCAGGTGAGCGTGAGCAGCGACGGTCAGCGCTTCGATCTGAGTGCTCCGCTCATAGTCGGTGCAGACGGCGTGGCGTCGATTGTTGCCCGCAGTTTCGGGCAGATCAGAGACGATCCACGCTTTACATGCATAGCTCAACGAAGCTACGTTGACGGGGTCTCGCTTCTGCGAGGCGAAGCGACGACGTGGTTCGATGAAGACCTGTTTCCAGGGTACGGCTGGCTGTTTCCCATGTCAGACGGTCGCGCCAACGTTGGGGTTGGCGTCCTCAGCGAGGCACGCCGGCGACACGGCATGAACGTGCCCGAGCTATTCCGGTCGTTCATCGAGAAACTGAAACGCCACCATCCTGCCTGCGCGCACATGCAGCTAGAGCAAAAACCACGCGGAGGCACTACCAGGAGCTATAGCGCGATCGGCCGCAATGTCTTCGACGGAGGCCTGTTGATCGGTGATGCCGGGAGTTTTGTGGATCCTTTGACCGGCGAGGGGATCACCCCTGGCATGGAGTCCGCGCTGATCGCTTCGGACACCGTGGTCGAGGCGTTGGAGCGCGGACGGTTCGATGCCGGATTCCTATCGCGCTTTGAGCACGATTTCCGGGACTACTTCGAATCGGCCATGCGCTACCTTCAGTTCACTGCAACCATGATGCGCAATCGACACATGCGCGAGTTCTGTCTCCGGACGATGAAGCTCGGTTGGCAGGAAGCAGCGACCGACCCGTACTTCGCACGGGTGGCCGGAGCATCTTTCGGCGGCCTCGAACTGCGAACATCGGCAGTCCTCGGTCAGCTGTGGGCCAAGGTGGCTGCGCACATGGCCAAGGGAACTGCCGGAATGATGCTGAATTTCCTGAACGGAAAGAACGTCTTTAAAGGCGATTTCGTGGACGACATTCGCGCCTGGCAACGCGGCATGCAAATGTCCATGCTCGATGATCCATTGTGGCACATGGGCTGGTTAGGTGATGTAGCGAAAAGCGCAGCCCGTATGCACTGGACATCGCGCAATGTGAGGGTGAGGGGCACTGCGCAGATTACGCAGGGCTTATAGATAAGGAGATGGACCATGGCAACTGACAGCAAGAAGAAAGTGAAAGTCGCAGTCGTCGGCGCAGGTATCGCTGGTTTGACCACGGCCCTGCGGCTTAGCGAGCGCGGCTATGCGGTAACGCTTTATGAAGAGAAGGAGATCCTCGGCGGCAACCTTTCTTCAAGGAAGGTTGGCGATCTCGCCTATGATGTGTATCCGCATATGTTCTGTGATTGGTACAAGAACTTCTGGCACATCTTCGAATGTGACCTGGAGAAAAAACGTGAGGATGACTTTGAGAAGCGGCTGACAGTGAAGTTTCTGCGCAAAGGGGAAAAGGAATACATTGAACTAAAGGGTCAACCGAATTTGCAGAACACTTGTCACAACTTGTTTTCGGGTCTCCGACCGCCGGCCGACATGTTTCTCTATGGCTACAGCATGATTGATCTCGCATCCCAACGTTTCGACCCGGGGGAATTGCTTAGCCGCCATAGCGTCAACGGCTTCCTGCATTCGCGGGGGTATGCATCGGATCGGAGTGCGGAATTGTACGAACTCATTACCTTGGACATCTGGTCGGTCCATAGCTACCAGACATCGGCTTCCGCGTACAAGGACTTCCTCGAGCATAGTTTTGGTACTCCGGGCCAGGTCATGCCATTTGCATGGGCCTTGAAGGGCACTCTCGACGATAAGCTCATCCAGCCGCTGCACGACAAGCTAAAAAAACTGAAGTGCAACGTACAGATGGGATGCCGGGTCGACAAAGTAATTCTGGAAGATGGCAAGATCACCTTGGAGATCACGAGTACCGGAGAGACGGCCAAGAAGCAAACCGAGGAGCAGACCAAGGAGCAAGCCGAGACGAAGACCAAGAAACAGATCGAGGATAAACCGGACTACCTGGTCTTCGCGGTCCCACCCCAGGCTCTAGCGAACCTGGTCGAGTCTGCAGACAAAGGCTCTCGTATCGTCGATAGGGTGCCGGATCTCTCGAAGGTGAGACGACTGGAGAGCGAGCCGATCCCTGTTGCATACTTCTACTTCAACAAAAAGCTCTCCAACATACCCAAGCAACACGTGGCCTTGCGCCCGTCGAACTACGAACTCACGTTCCTCGACCTCTCCCAGCTATATGAGAACGACCCCAATATGACCGGCAATACGGTTCTGGTGGTGGCCGCTTCGAATTACTATGCGCTGCCGTCGGACAATTGCAAGGAAAGTGGGTACCTGATGCTTAAGGGCCTGCATGACTATCTTCAGGGATTCGACCCTGGTTCGTCCTGGGGCGTTTCCCCCGATGTCGACTGGTCGAAGTCCACTATCCAAATGAATACCGATCACAAGCTGTTCATCAACGAGGTCGGGAGCCCTGCGTGGAGCCCGCAAGCGTCGTACTGTGAACTCCCCAATGTGTTTTTCGCCGGGGACTTCTGCCGCAACGATGTTTCGATGGCGACGATCGAGGGCGCGGTCCTCAGTGGGCTTGAGGCAGCCCAGGCCGTTTGGTGCCAGAAACGGTTGGGCCCGCCCATCGACATCGCCGAACTGGATAAGCCCTGCGAGAGTACATTGCTCGCGTGGAAACTCGCGCTGGCGCCGACTGCCTATTGGGCGAAATGGTACTCCCTTGCATCCGACGTGGTGTGTCCACCCCGCGAGGGTGTTTGTTCGGGGCTACCCAAGGCGGCGGCAGGCATGCTGCGGCTCCCGTTCGACTACGCTGGTGACTGCATTGAGACCGCATTCGCCCTCGGTAGCAGCCTTCTAGGTAGGCGTCGAGGCGCACTAAACCGATCACAATCCAGCCAATAGGGCAGACGCATCCACCAGATGTTATAGACCTGGCCACTTTGCCGGATTTAGTAGTCCTCATCCAAAGAGACGCGAATCCCGGTAATCGACTCGAGTTCATTGGTCATTGCCATCAGTTCGTCTCGCCAGGCATCATCCACGCGGTACTCTGTGAGCAGTGCGAGATATCTTGGGTGGGAAGTTACTTGGCGAACGATGGATGGCGTAAGCGCATAGAGCGCCCGAGTTCTGAGCTCTGCTGCTTGCATTCTCATGTGTTCCAGATAGTCCAATCCGTCTTCGATTCGCCCGAGCAGAAAACAGCCCCAAACCTTCATGAAAGGCAAGAGATACCTCTGTTCCTCCAGCAACCGGAAGTGGTCTTGGGCCGCATCCAGGTCATGTTTCCAATAGAGATGGTAAAACTGCATGAAGTTGAGCGGAAATGTCTTTGCAAGTTTACCAATATCGGCTTCTGCTTTCGCATATTGGCCCGTTCGGGAATAGAGCATGGCTCTCTCGCCTAACGAAAAGATGTCATTGGGATCCTTTGCCATCACACTCGAAAAGTGTTCGATTGCTTTGTCAAACCGACCTAACGCAAACAACAGATCGCCATATGTATGGTATGTGTCTGTGTCTTAGAGGTGGTCCGGTATTCCTGGACACGAATCTATGGAAGATAAG
>CEPV01037997.1_pt1 | contig 16049 bp, 26 predicted proteins | sample 530451 | NCBI WGS metagenome assembly CEPV01 (sample SAMEA2620097, study PRJEB7988) | marine metagenome | isolation source: saline water (ENVO:00002010), including | reverse complement strand
TTTAGAAAGAGTATTTAAAAGTGTAAACTAATTATGAAATTGAACAATAAAGTTTTGTATTAGAAATGTTTATATATCCAATAAACCAATTGACAATTAACAATATGACATTAAAATCAAGTTTTTTTAATAAAAGAGGTGTAAGTCCTTTAATAGCAACCATCCTGCTGATTTCTTTTGCAGTAGCTTTAGGTTCAGTGGTATTAAATTGGGGGAAAAATATTGATATGTCAAAATCAGAAGATACATGTTCTGGCGCTTCTATAAAAATAAAAAGTATAGGAAATTCAGAGGTATGTTATGCTGGTTCAGGAGAGAATGGCTACATTAACTTTATTATAAGTAATAATGGAGATATTGATATAGCTGGATTGGCAATCTGGATTGTAGGGCAGAAAGGAACAAAACTACTGGATTTAGACGACTTTTCCATTAAGAAAGGAGATGTTCTAGGTGTTGAGGATAATTCAGTAAAGTATGATTTCAATACTTATGGAAACATAAAGTACATACAGTTTATTCCAAAAGTGAAAATTACTGATTCTATGGATATTTGCCCAAGGAATTCTGTCAAAGCTGAGAAAATAAGTGTTTGTGATTGATTCAGCGGAAATTGGGTTTTATACCCCACAGCTTCGCTGTGGACATTTATACCAATTTCGAGAGTAAAAATTCCAAATGCCCCGCAGCCTCGCCCGCGACGAGCGAAGCGAGTTCGCTCGCAATTCACAGCGGTTGGAATTTTTACTCTTCTAATAAACTTTAATTATTTTCCTTACAATAATGCTGAAAGCTATTGAAAATATTATATAAGTGCCAAGCCATCCCCAATTTAAGAAAGGCAGAACTATTCTTTTACTATGGTCTATACTTATTGATTTTATTGTCCCATCTTTTACAGTCTCTAGTGGGGGTTTATACTGCTTTTCTGCAATAAGAAGCTCTTTATTGTATTTTTTTCCATTAAAAATATATTCAAGAAGATATTCCCCGCGTTCACCGCTTAAAAGCCATTTAGTTTCACGATCTTTGATTTCCTTTTTAGCAGGCCCATTTATTGCAATTCCTTCAGGAACACTCAACTCAATTTTACCATCAACATTGTCCTGGAATGTAACTGTAGTTGTAAATTCCTGGTTTGGTAAAATGGGGGCATATGCAAAATTAGCATTCATCCAGCCAAAGATAAGGATGATGGGAATGAATGAGTATAATGTACTTTTCATGGATTGCGTCATATATTTCATGTTTGTTTTCATAGCTTCTTTTTGCACTTGCATAGCTTTTTCCGGTTCTTTTTTTAGTTCTTTAATCTGTTTCTGAAAGGCTTTCATTTCTTGCTTTAACTGCTTCATCAAATCCTGATCAGTGCTATATTTGTAAATTATGGTTATAATCAATGAAACAATAAAAGACAGCAATATAACTGCCCATAGGGTGGGCAAATTAAGCAACGGAGAAAAAATTGGATTTAGCACGTTTTCAAATACCATTTTAACTTCCCATAAACTTTCTCATCATTGGGTTCATATCCATCATATGCTGCTTTGAGATTTCTTCATAAAGCTTGTAGACAATCATTACTGCTAGCAATATTCCAGTTCCAGAACTTAAAGTTCCTGTAATGTCTGCAAATCCAGATAAGAATCCAATACTTAGGCCGCCCATAACAGTTAAAGGCCAGATGTATCTGTTTAGCAATCTTTCAAGTACTCTTTCATCCCTCCTAAAGCCAGGAATCTGCAAACCAGAAGACATCATTTGTTTTGCCTGTGAGCGAGCGTCCATTCCAGCTGTTTGTACCCAAAACATACTAAACATCATAGCGCCTAACATAAGAAATGTCAGATAGACAATTGCTTGTAAATAAGGAGCAATACCAATAAATATTGTATGTTGCTCAATAATACTTCTAATAATATTAGGGCCTTGCAGCCAAAAAACAAAACCAGAGATGGGCTGCCCACTGGCTTCACTAAATTTGCCTAAAAGAGGAGTTCCTACATTCTGCAGAAACCTTCCTAACAGCTGGAAATTTGCAATTAATGCAGATACTAGAATAACCGGTATAACACTTGTATAAATAAATGATAATGGCCATCTTACCCCATGTCCTCTGACCATACCAAAAGACAATGGGATTTCAACTTTCATTGCTTGAGCATAGACAGCTATGATAAAAATTACGACTGTGGATATTAGGGTAGCTATCATAATACCAGCAGTAGTTGGGTCTCCAGCAGCCAGGCTCTGGAATAAAGCAGGTACAGCTCCTGCAGAATATGTCACTCCAGCCAGACCTGTAGGACCGGGCAACCAATTAAATGCCTGAACAAATATGCCTTTGCTGACACCAGCTACTATAAACAAGCCAATTCCCGACCCAAAGCCCCATTTACTTACTACTTCATCCATAAATAAAATCATTATGCCACCTAAGAAAATCTGGAAAATAAGGATTAATTGCAGTTGGCTATATAGCGGGGTACCTATGAATTGAGGGTCAGGAGCCATACCTCCCATTAAAACATAAATAACAGATTCAAATATTATGAAGAATATAGCCAGTAATTTCTGAAGCCCTTGAAAAGTTTTTTTCCCTTCTGACTGTGTAAGATCAAGCTTTAAAATTCCAGAGCCATTAAGCAGCTGTAAAACAATTGATGCAGTAACAATAGGACCTATACCAAGACTTATTAAACTGCCGAACTCTGCACCAAGGATGATAGACAAGGTTTCAAACCTTTGCAAAGCATTAACTCCTAAACCGAATAAAGGCAATAACCCAAGAATAAAATAAATAATCAAAATGATAAGAGTCCATTTTAACTTTTCCTTGAAAGAAAGGAATTTCTGAGATGGGCCCTCTACTTCTGGAAGATTATTTAATATCGTGTTCCAAACAGACATTTTATCTATTGTTCTCTTTTTTTATTGTTAAGATAACTTCGCCACCATTACTTTTTATTTTTTCAATAGCCTTTTTAGAAGCATAGGAAACCTTTATTTTGTATTTATTTAAGACTCTTCCGCTGCCTAAAAGCTTGTTGAACCTGAGTTGTCCTAAATCAACAGAAAAAAAATTATTTTCTTTACTTGCTTGTTCTTTTGAGATGAGCTTATGTATATTTTCTTCAAGATACTCTATATTTACTGTATTAATTGATTTTGCGCTTTTACTCTTAAAGCCGTGCTTCCCAAAATATTTTCTTTTCCAAATTGATGGTTTTTTTGTATCTGCCCTTTTACCAGAGCCAGCAGCGCCCTTTCCTCCTCTGTTGCCAGCGCCTCTTCTTTTTTTCATTGAGCCGCAGCCATGAGTCTTGCTGCCACGATACTTTACAACTTTTTTTCTTTTGTTTACTGTCATTCAAATCATCCTTTTTATAAGTTCATTAATTTTTTCTGCTCTGTATCCCAGCGCTCCCCCTTTGTTGAATGGGACTTTTATTCCCTTTCTTCCATAACCTTTTCTTGGGCTGTTTAGCCTGAAAAATTTCTTTATCTTTTTACCCTTAGCATCTAAAAATCTATTGTATTCTATTTTTTGCTTTCTGTCAGTAAGCCGGTCTTTGTATTCTTCACTTTTTTTGTCTATCAAAATATCATATGTTTCGTTGTCAATCTCCCCCCATGTAACATAATCTTTAACTTTAGTAACCATGCCAAACGATGATTTATTATTTGCAATAACAACACAAAAATTCTTTTTATATAATTTAAGCTGATTAAGGGTACGTTTAATATCTCTTTGTATGTTAATCAGCCCCCTAATCCTGATAATTGCAAGCTTTCCATTACTCGCGGACAATGCCTTTGAAAGTTCTTTGTTTTCCTTATTTTTTTCTTGAACCATTTTATTAAGTGCTTACCTGACCTTCTGCAATATTTAATTTTTCAGCGGTTTCTTTTTGTATTTTTATCTCTGTAAGCTTTTTTAATGCATTAAAACATGCATTAATGAGGTTAAGTTTTGTTCTTGTTTTCCCGAATGTCTGAGACCATACATCTTTTACTCCTGCAATCTTAAGAATTTTTTTGCATTCCCCTTCAATACACAACCCAGTACCCATTGGAGCTGGGATCAACCTGACGATTACTGAGCCACACTTACCTTCAGCAGTAAATGGGACGCTATGCGGTTTCTTGCAGCCACACTGCCAGCTTCCACAGCCTCTTTTGACCTTTACAATGCCGAGTTTCGCGTTTCTCATTGCTTTTTCTCTTGCAGGCACAGTCTCTTTGCTTTTTCCATATCCAATACCTACATACCCTTCTTCATTTCCCACTATTGCAAAAGTCCCAAATCTTGGCTTGTTGCCTTCTCTTGTTTTCTTTTGTGTTTGTCTGAAAACACGCCTTTGTCCGCCACCAAATTTCCCTTTTGATTGGCCTACAAGCAAAAGTTCTGTGCTTAAATTAGGCATCAATATATCAACTATCCCTGATTCTAAAATTTTAAATTTGTTGTCAAGGATATGATCAATATCATCAATCTCCCCAGATTTAACTTTAATGCCTATAGATGTCTTTGGCTTCCAGCTTTCCTTATCAAATTCCCTTACCATTCTAGCGCCCCTTTCTTTAGATATCTTCTTTGGCGGAGTTGTCTCTTCAGATTTCTCTTGTTCCTTAATTTCTTCTTTTTTAACCATTTTTATTTACCTTGATTTTTGCTGATATTGTTCTTTACATCTTCAAATTTCTTGGATATATTTCCCAAGTCAATGCTATTTTTCAAATAACCGCTAAATTGTTTTTTAAAGAGCGATTCATCTTTTTTGAGTGCCTGCGCATAATGATTTATATGCATTCCAGTAATTCTTTCTTTACTTGGTAAGATGTCCTTGCTATACGGGATTTTTAGCCCAGCATCTAATGCCCCTGCAAGCACAGCATAAACTCTTGAGCCTTTTACTGATTTTTGGGATCCTATATCCAAAACAACTTCTCCCAAGTTAGTATCTTTTGCTTTTTTTCCAAGTAAAAACCCAACTAAGTAAGCAGCAGGAATGTTTCCGGTATTATAAGTCCAATCGAATTTTTTTAGATTTTTCGAGTGGAAACTAACCTTAACAATGTCTCCTTTTTTATCATATACTACTATGGATGCTTGTATATTTTTTAGAGACTTTCGGACAACAAGGCGCGGTTTCTTGGATGATAATATCCTCAATCTTCTTCTATAGTCTGTCAGACCTTTCCTTTTCCTCCTGAATTGGATGTTATAAATGTTGCTTCTTTTCATTTTTTAATAAATTCATGCTCCTTCATGTATATCTTAAGGTGTCTTTTACTCCTAAAAAATCCCCCTTTGCTTTTCATGTAAAGGGACCTGTAAGCAGACCTCTCAATAACCTCTTTATCTCTCAAATTTTGTAAAAATTCTCTTTGTACCCTAATATGGTTGATCCATCTTCTTTTTTTGCTTATTCTTGAATTTAGGCTGCCCTTTCTGGATCCAGGACCTCTTCTCCTTCCCTTATTTTTTTGAATCTGATTTTTTCTTATCCTATACTTAGATGTATTTCTTATTTTCTTGGCCTTAATAGCCTTGTCTTTTATTAAAGATTTCACATCTGCTTTTGTTATTGCCTCTTTTATTTCATCAAGCCTGTTCGAATCAAGCCAAATATTACTTTCAGATGATTTTAGGATTTGCGCAGCAAGCCTTTTTTGTATTTTGAGTTGCATCTTATCTTTCCCTCGTTGTCAGGAGCTTGTCTTTTTTCTTTTTTTCAATCTCTTTTTCATCTTCTTCACTTATTTTCTCTGCTAATTTTTCCTTCTTCTTCGCTTTTTCTTTAACGACCTTCTTTTCCTTCTCTTTTGCTTTCTTCTTCGCTTCTATCTCAGTCTCTACTTTCTTTATGAATCCATCTCTATCTATATTTGAAACATTAAAATCCAACTCTTTTGCCTTCTTCAAGACAACAATCTTATTCTTTTTCCCCAGTGTTGATGGGATAATAAGGATGTGTTTTTTTGCATCCAGAGTTTCTAAATCTTTTACAGTTATTACTCTTTTTTCTTCTAATCCTGATTTATGCAAGCCTCTAACTTTTTTTGGGCTTCTATAACCTTGTGAAACTGATTTTGCTTTACCTCTGATTTCCAATCTTAACTTTGATTGCAATCCTTTAGGCTTTCTCCATTTTTTCTTTAAACTACATTTTTTATGAAAGTCCTGCCTAATAAAATCCGGCTTCTTTGCCTTGCTCCTTTTTCTTATCTCAAGCAGATTTTTTATATCCATTTTTATTTGATTTCCTTTCCGTCTTTATTAATGATCCAAATCCCGTCCTGAAAAATTCTCGAATCGTATCCTGTTCGTCTTGTAAGCTGCTCAATGTCAGCGCTTACCTGCCCTGCAATCTCTTTGCTTGCGCTTTCTACTATTATTTGGTCACCCTCAACCTTTACAGTTGCGCCTTCTTTTAATTTGAGAGTTCTTGGAACCTTTTCCCCTAAAAAATTTTTAACAACAAGTTCATTATTACCTACTGCAACATTCATGGGAAAATGACCCGAGCATATCTTTAAAACGTATTTATGAGCTTCTTGGACTCCTTTTATCATGTTCCTTACGTGGACAGCATATGCCTTTATGAGCTTCTTCCTTACTTTACTAAACTTATGAGCCTTAATGATAATTGTGTTATCTTTCTGCTCTATGGTCGTCTTTTTATCTGAAAAATCTCTTTTTACCTCTCCTTTTTCCCCTTTTAAGGTTAATATTCCGCCATTTAACTGAGCATTTACTTTGTCCAGTAATTTTATTTCCTCGCTTAATTCTTTACGCTTACTTTCTTTCTTTTCCATTTTTAATAACAATAAGCCAAAAGCCTGCCACCAATGTTCTTCTTCTTTGCTTCATCATGCGATATGATGCCCAAAGGAGTAGAAACAATAAGGATTCCCATACCTCTTGCTAATAGATACCTTTTCTCAAACTTCTCATACTGATCTTTTTTTACGCTGTATCTTGGCTTTACTACTCCGCATTTGTTTATATTTCCCAACAGGTTTACTTTGATTATATTGCCTCTTCCATTCTCAATTTCCTCAAAGTCACCTATGTAGCGGTTATCTTTCATAATTTCAAGCACATTCTTAATTATCTTTGAAGATGGCTTGATGCTGCTTCCATTCTTTCCTATTTTCTCGTCATTTAATATTAATGACAACGCATTTGCTAATGGATCATTCATTGACATTTTAACCTCAGCTGTATTTTTTAAATCCCAGATTTATTGCATTTTTCCTAAAGCACTGCCTGCATAAGTGCAGCCCATACTTGCTTATGTGGCCTCTTATCCTGCCACACCTATTGCATCTCTTTAAGCTTATTCCACAGCTCCTTTTTTTTGGCGCATTATGCTTGATGTATTTTTTTAGCTTTTCAGGTTTGGATTTAAGCTGCTTGAATTCCTTAACATAATTACTATACGTCATTTATTCACCTACCATTAAGTTGAATGTTTTTTTAATGAAATCCATCGCTTCATTTTGGCTTATGCGATGCTTTCTTGGTATCACTTTTTTTTTCCAAGCTCTATGCTTTATTCTAAAGCCACTCCTTTTTAAGGTCACACAAACCTGCAGGCCCATTATCCCTATCTCCGGTTCATATTTCACTCCGGGAATATCAATATATTCGGGTATACCAAAAGATATATTGCCTTCGTTATCAAAATTACCGGGTTGCAGTGTATTGTCTTTCGATTCAAATAATCTTTTTAGCAGCTCTAAAGCTTCTTTCTTTCTTAGAGTAAGCTTGCATCCTATTGGAAGCCCGGGCCTTAAGCCCCATTCCTGGATTCTTTTTCTTGTAAAGGTTTTTACAGGAGGATGTCCTGCTATATTATTGATTAGTTTAATGCCCTTCTCTAACTTAGTCTGGTCTTTACCAGCACCAATGTTCAAGGTTACTTTCTCTATGCTTATTAGTTTCATAGGATTCATTTTATTTTGCTAAAGTTATCAAAGGCTTGTCTTTTCCCACTGGGAATGCATATTTCTTTAGTGTTTCAACAACATTATCATCTTCAGTTTTGTATATAATCTTCCTACCTGCTATATCCTGGACTTTTCCTATCTGCCCAATATGCTTGCCTCCTGTAAGGTATATTAAGGAATTTTTGTCAAGCTTCACATGTTCTTTTATCTCAAATTTTTTCCCTAAAACAAGCAAAATAGTATCTCCTACTTTGAAATCCTTCTTTTCAACAAGAATGTTTTTGCCGTCATATAAATTCAGTTGCAGCTTTCCCTTGACGGATTTTTTCCCGGTGATCTTGCATAGCTTAATGGCACTTTCCTCTTTTTTTATCTTAATCAAATCAAGCTTTCCTTTTTTATCTAATAGGACTCTAAAATGCTCATTTGTATCATTTAATGATAAGACATCAAATAAACCAACAGGAAACTTGCAGTCTTTTTTTCTTATACCATCAACTGTAATATTCTTGTTCGATACTATGAACTTAACTTCTCTGTTGGTGGCCGCATAATTGAGCATGTCTCTCAGAATAACATTCAAAGGCAAGGAGAGAGCAATCTTATGAGTCCCAGGACTGGGTTTAGTAACATATGTTCTTTCTTTCCTCATTATTTTCCATGTTTTTGGCGCAAAATATCTTTTTAAGTGTCTTGTCATTGTTACTTCCTCTCTAAACTTTTTTGCCTCATCTTATCATCCATATTAAGTTCCGCAATCATTAAATTTGATGGGTGCAGGGGGTAGCGGGTTTTAGTGCCATCTTTTTTGGTAATCTCTATTCCTTCAACATAAACTTGTGTTTTCTTCAGATTTACCTGGTCTACTTTTCCTTCTTTATTTTTGAATTGGCCCCTCATCACTTTGACCTTATCTCCCTTCCTTAGCCCTATGTTCCTTTTATTGTGTTTTTTTCTAAGCTCAGTTGAAAGGTGTACATTGACAAATTTCTGTTTAATATGCAAGGGAGCATTATATCTATACTTTCTTTGTTTTCTTGGTTGTATGCTATTTTTCCATGAAGTTGAAAATTTTGTTCTCATTTACACCACAACACTCGCTATTTTTGCAATAGCAGACCATCGATCTGTTACTTCTTTTGCAACAGCTCCTTTGAACGTAGTTCCTTTAGGATTGCCTTTCTCATCCTTTAAGACAACAGCAGCATTATCTTCAAACTTTATTCTTGTTCCGTCAGCTCGCCTGTATTCTTTTTTCTGCCTCACAATAATTGCGTAAACAACCTGTTTTCTCATGTCTGGACGGCCACGCCTTACAGATGCCATTACAAGGTCAGAGACGCCTGCTGCTGACATCTTACCTTTTGTTGTCTTGCTGCCCACTACTGTAAATATCTTAAGCACCTTTGCCCCTGAATTATCACAGGTTTCTACCTCGCTTCCAACAGGAATTGCCTTGGTTACATTAGCTTTTATGGCCTTCATTTTATGCTGTCACCTTTTCCACTTTCTCCTCTTTTTCAGCTTGTTCTTGTTCTACTTTGCCTTCTTTCTTGACTTTGGATTCTTCTTCTGCTTCCATTCTTTGCGCAAAACCCTTTTCCTTGCCTAAAATTTCGACTACAACAAAATTCTTAGATTTACTTAATGGCCTGCATTCCATGATTTTAACAATATCCCCTTCCTTTGCATTTATACAGGCTGGATTATGAGCCTTTATCCTGCCTCTCCTTTTTTCGTACCTTTCATATTTCCTTATGTAATTCTTCCATTCCCATTCCATAGTTACAGTTTTCTGCATTTTTCCAGAGACTATAGTCCCGGTAAAAGTCCTTCCCCTGCATTTTAAACTACCATGGAAGGGACAATTACTATCCTCGCATTTGCCCTTAGGCTTCTTTACATCCAAACCAATATTTTTCATTTCCATGCTTAAAAATTTCCTCCCTAAATTTTTGGCACCCTCTGCGCGGGTTTTCGAATCTTTATCCTATCCTCTGGTTTCATTAAAATTGAGTTCCCATCTATCAGGGCATTACCTGATTTCAGTTTTAATTCAAATAATGCATTTTGCTTTAGCAATCTTTTTTTCATATTGTTTTTTGTCCTTATCAAAAAACTATTTTTACTTTCATCAATGATCTTGCCTTCTGTTCCTTTATTTAGGGCCTTAACCTGTTTTCCTATAAACTCACCGCGCAAAATATCGACATTTTTTTCCATTTTATTTGACCTCAATTGTATCCGGCGAAAATCCTGTTTTTACCAAAATGTCTTTGATTTTATTTTTATGATCCCCCTGTAATTCTATTTTACCTTCTTTTGCAGTACCCCCGCAAGCAAGCCGCTCCTTTAACTTTTTTGCAAGGTCTTTTATGTCAATTTCTTTTTCATCTATTCCCTTAATTATGGTGTAAAACTTCTTGAACTTCTTCCTTTCAAGGTAAACTTGTATAAGTTGTCTTTCTTTTGCGATTGTTTCGCAAACACATAACTCTTTCACAAGTCCGCATTTAGAACATATTTCACTCATGTTTTTTCACCAACCCCCTTAGTTTTTCTTTTGCTCTTGATTTTCTTTCCTGCTGTATTGTTATTACTCTCGCTATTGTTTTCTTTATTTTTTTTACCTGGCCCGGACTTTTTATTGCAGTCCCTACTGCTATCTGCGCATTCATTTTGACTAATTCTTTTTTTAACTCAACAAGCTTATCGTTAAGCGTAGTTTTCTCGCTGCTTCTTATTTCCTTAGCTTTCATTTTTTTCGTCTTCCTTTTTAGCAGGTTTTTTTGTTTTTGATTTTTTTTCGTCTTTCTCTGCCTGTTTTTCGTCCTTTTTCTCAGTTTTATCTTCTTCCTTGCTTTCTTTGACTTCCTCAATTTCCTCTTGCTTTGTATCAATAAGCTCCACTTTATCCGGAAGTTTTGTATCTGGAGGCATAATACTCACTTTAATGCCTACAGTCCCTGTTTTTAATTTTGCCTGTGTCTGCGCCTTATTGACTCCGGTTAGCGCTATATCCCCGCATTTTTTCAGGTAACCTTGATAGAATCTCCAAGATTTAGCTCTTGAGCTGGGTATCTTTCCACTAACTATTATCTCAACACCTAAAGCTCCAGCATCCATGACATTTTGCATTGTTTTATGTCCTACTGCCTTAAACTTTTCAGCTCCAAATCGTTCCAAAGCTCCCATAATCCTTTCAGCAACTATATTTGCATCTAAGCTTATGTTTTCAACCTCGCTTATCTCTATCTGAGGATTTTCAAGCTTGAATTTTCGCTTTAAATTTTCGGTCAATTCCTTTATATTCTGGCCTTTTCTTCCAACTATTAAGCCCGGCCTTGAAGCATAAATGATAATCTTCTCTCCAAGAGGAGTTTTTATCATCTTTGTGCGGCTATGACCCACATTTTTGAGACTATTAACTATGAATTCTTCTATCTGATGTTCCTTGATTTTCTGCGCTACAAATTTTCTTTCTATCATTTTTGAGCTTTATTTTCTTCTTTTTTGACTGTTTTTACTTCCTGTTTTTCTTCTGTTTCCTTGCTCCCTTTGGGCTTGTCTTTAATATTCTCCGTCTTTTCCATTTTTTTCCCTTTTTTATCCTGAGCCTCAACTTCTTTCTTTTCTTCCTTGCTTTCTTTTTTTACCGATGACTTTTTTTCTGTAACTTTTTCCTGTACAAAAACTTCTATATTGGTTCTCTTGGCTTTTCTTCCCCTCTTCCTGCCAAAGCGTGTTACTGAAGAAGCTTTATTCGGACTTATGCTCGTTATAATAAGGTTGGAGGTATTAAGCCCTTTAAATTGCGCATTGGCCTCAACAAGATTTATGATATCCAGGATCTCTTTAGAGGCCTTTTTTGGGTATCTGCCAGCAGCCATCTTCTTTTTATGACCTACATCATCGCTAAATCTTTTGAATGGAATTGCCCGTTTTTCTTTAATAACATCGTTTAAAACATTTTTTGCGTAATTGACATTTTTACCCCGTATAAAATTACATATCTCTATGCTGTGCTTAAATGAAACTGGAATAGATTTTCCACTAGCCCTGGCCATATTCTCCTTATTGTAGTTTTTGAATGAATAGTTTTTTCCCATTTTTACTTTACAGATAATGCAGCGCTTGATCTTGTAGCGCCTATTCCAGGAGCAGAGTGCTGAACCCTATTTCTTGTCATTGCGAATTCTCCAAGGTAATGCCCTATCATCTCCTCTATGATAGCTACCTGGACAAACTCTTTTCCATTATGCACTTTTATTATCTTACCAACCATTTCCGGTAAGGTGACCATATCCCTGCAGTGCGTCTCGATGTTTTGTTTATCTTTCCTTAATTTTCTGAGCAAAATCTTTTGCTGTTCAGTAAGGCCCCTCTTCAAACTTCTTCTCTGCCTTGCGGGCAGCAATTCTGCCAGCTCTGTTAAACTTAAGTTTTTCAATTCATCCAGCTTCTTTCCTTTGTATGTAAATTCTTTTTTTGCCATTTTTTATCAGCGTTTCTTCCTTCCTGTCCGTTTAGGCGCTATCTTCCCAACTTTTCTTCCTGGGGGAGCATTTCTAGCAGCTTGAGTAGGCCTTCCTTTATGAGCAGAACTTGAGCCTCCAAAAGGATGGTCAACAGAGTTCATTGATGTTCCAGAAACTGATGGATAAAGCTTGTTTTTTGCTTTCATAGCATAATGTCTTGTTCCGGCTTTGAGGAATGGTTTTTCTTTTCTTCCAGAGCCGGCAATTATGCCAATTGTGGCCCTGCAATCAGGTAAAAACCTTTTTGTTTTTGAGGATGGCAGCTGCACAACAACCCCATTCTGCATTTTGGCGACTATTTTCGCAAATCCGCCTGATGTCCTTACAAATTTGCCACCATCTCCTGGCGAAGCTTCAATATTATATATAGCAGTTCCTTCTGGCATGCTTTTAAGAGGCATTATATTTCCTTTCTTCACTTCAATTTTGTCACCCATCTGTACTGGGTCTCCAATCCTTATCCCTTCAGGAGCCTGCATCAAAATAACGCTTCCATTATCATATTCTATCTGCGCAAGGGGGCTGCTATGCCCGGGACAATGAACTAAATCAATTATTTTTCCTGTTAAAATTTCCTTTTCCTGTCTTGCATACTTACTTTGCCCTTTATACCTAAAACTAGGCGCTCTATACCTAGGACTTCCTTTTCCTCTTGCTTGTTGTATAAGGTTTTTTCCCATTTTTAACCACCTACATTAAACCCAGCTGAGTTGCAATGTCAATAGCAGGGTTTTTGTCCGAAAATTTTATGTATGCCCTTTTTTGCCCTTTTTGCACATGGGTCTTTACATTTTCCACTTTAACTTTAAACATATCCTCTATTGCATTCTTCACCATTTTCTTGTCGGCATCTATATCTACTACAAATACCAGCTTGTTCTGGCTTTCCATCAGCCTTATTGATTTTTCCGTTGACAATGGATGTTTGATTATCTTGTATGAATCCATTTTATTTCAAAAATAATTTTTCTTTTTCCAAAAGTTCTATTGCAGCTTTTGTCCAGAGAGTTAGACGGCCTGGAATAGCTCCAGGAGCAAGCAGTTCTGCATTAAGGTCTTTTACATTAACAACTTCTATTCCCGGTATGTTGCTTGCAGCCTTTGTCAGGTTGTTTTCTTTCGAAACAACAATTAATGGCCCTTTCTTTGTTTTGTATTTTCTTCCCCTTGCTTTTCCTTTTCCTGCCCTTATGCTCTTCTTATTTGTTCTTTCCAGTTCTTTTTCAAAACCAAAATTCTTTAGAGTTGCTAATACCTCTTTTGTCTTGCTAAAGTCTTCAAAATTTTTTCCTAAAACAAGAGGATAATTTTCAGGCAGTATGTGACCTCTGCTTTTTACTAAATCACTTATTACAGTAGCTGAGATTGCGCTTCTTATTGCCTTTCTTCTTTCTTTCTTGTTGATTTTTTTTGACAATATCTTTTCTGCTTTTGGCGGATGCGCTCTTCTTCCACCGACAGTGTTAGGCGCGAAAGCGCCAACCCAAAACAGTCTTCTCCCTCTCCTGGATAATACTTTTCTGGGGGTTCTTGAGATGCCAAAACCATAACATCCCCTGTAAGCTCTTCTTCTTTTTGAAAGCATTGCAGATGATCTTTTTCCAGCTTGAGGAGAGGCGCCATATGGCTGCTTGCGGTTGCTTTGCAATGCAAGAACTGCCCTCTTTATCAGGTCTGGCCTTACCTCTTCATTAAACTGCCTAGGCAGACTAATTTCCCCTGTTTTGCTTTTTGATGTTTCAAAGATGCTTAATTTCATTTTAACCTGATTTTAGATTTGTATATTGTATTGTTGGAGGATCCTGGGGAATTTTTTTATCCGGCCTTGTTGCCTGGTTCAATCTTATCAATCTTTTTTTAGTCCCTATTATCGACCCTTTGAGAATAATACACGGATTTTTTATGATGCCATAATGCTCAAAGCCGCCTTTTTTTTGCAGTTCGTTAGTCTTATTTATCTTAAGAAGCCATTTATTATGTTCTGTTCTTGTATGATAACCCATCTTTCCTGCCTTTGCTTGACGCCACATGATGTGGCCTTGGGCTATCCATCCTCCCAGGCTTCCAGGATTTCTTCTGCTTTTCTCCCCTTTATGCGATTTTAATGATATGCCAAATCTCTTTACAGGGCCTTGAACACCTTTTGCCTTTGTTACAGCATGAATGTCTATTTGCTGGCCTTCTTTAAAAATCTCATCTATATTTATTTCCTTGCCAAGTTTTTCCTGGGCATACTTTAACTGCTCTTCTTTATTTCCTCCTAAAGCGATTTCAAAAAGCTCTGGTTTTTTCTTTCCTATCTTGGTGAGCTTTGGCTGGGTGTAAACCAATAAATGCAGAAAATCAAAATTGATTTCTTTTGACTCTTTTTTAGATTTTTTTGGCAATATTATTCTTCTTGCTAATTCTTTATCAAGTTTTTCAGCAAATGTTTCAGAAATAAGTTTTGAACCGTTTATGGTGTTTTTGTAAAATCGGATAGAAGCAGTTTTTAATGGAGGACATTCAATAATTGTGGCAGGACAAAAAATGTCCATGTTTTTTGTTGTGGATGTCTTGCGGTTGTCATTGATTATCAGATGAGTCATGCCTACCTTGTAGCCGGCAAAACCCAGCGGCTTTGGTTCTTTAGATACAGGCCAGAACCTCACTCTAGCAAAAGCTCTCTTTGACCTCTTTCTTGGCCAAAACTGCAAACTTCCTTTTCTTGGAGTCCTTTTCTGTGGCATGTTATTTTTGCTTGTATCACCTCAAAAACCATTTTTATGGTTTTTGATGACCAGAAAATCCTGTGAGTTGTGAGCGAGTTCGCAAAAACGAGTTCACTCGCATTTCACTGGATTTTCGTTGCCCTATCCAACATAGATAAGTGTGAATATATTGTATTTTGTTTATGCTAAAAAAATAAGCCTTTTTCTAATATCCCTTTGGAGAAAACAGTTAACCCAACTGTACTGAAAAAGGATATTTTTTCAGGCTGTTGTAATCCTCTGAGAAAAGGTTTTCTATTTATAAAGGTTACTGTGTTTTTACTGCCTTTTTTGACGAAAATCCTTTTCTTTGGCAGTAATTTACAGGATTTTTTATTTTATTGCAAAGGTTATCTGGCTTGCAGATTCCAATGTCTAAGTAATATGATTCATTGCTGCAGTTTGGAGGCAATATTTTCTTTTTTTGCTGTTTGTGGTATCTTAATTGACCTAAGACTGTAACTTCTCTTAATGATTCTGGATTTTTTTTGTTCCATTCTTTTAGTTTTTTTTCTATAGCGTCATAATCCCAGCCAGTAGAAACTAGAAAATTTATCAATATGAAAACAAAGCGTTTTCTTCCATCCTTAAGTCCCTGCAGGCCCAGTTTTATGCATGGTGGGAATAGCTCTTCCGGCACTGCGCTTTCAAAAGTTGTTAATGATTTTTTTTCTTCAGCTTTTGTTTCTTCTATGACTGGCTGGAAATCAAATGATTGGATAAGCAGATCTTTAGCATCGTTTCTTATAATATTTTCTTTATCTAAGAAACGGTATTTTGAAATAATAATGTTTTTTGGGTT
>CEPV01213660.1_pt1 | contig 16096 bp, 15 predicted proteins | sample 530451 | NCBI WGS metagenome assembly CEPV01 (sample SAMEA2620097, study PRJEB7988) | marine metagenome | isolation source: saline water (ENVO:00002010), including | reverse complement strand
CGAAGTGCCTGGCACGAAATAGTATATTATTTTTTTAATTGTTCTAATATATAAATATACATACTTATAATATACAATCCTAAACTAGAAAACAATCATTTCTTCATCTTTTTAACAATACCAGACAATTCTGTAACATTACTAGTTAGATCAGGCAGAACTTTCTGAAACACCTTTTCCATTGCTTTTATTTCTGTTCCAACATCTGTAATACTTTTGTCATAATCATTAATTTTACCAAATATTGCTTTTTGTAATGAAGAAAAATTATCTTTAATATTTTTTACTTCTTGCTCAATTTTAACAAACCTGCTTTCGATTTCACTTTTCCACTTAACAATTTTTTTAATATCTCCTAACAAATCTTCCCATTTTTCTTGGATTATTGTTTCAACTACTTCTTCCACTTCTTCTTTATCAACTGATCCAAAACCTACGCTTGATACTGGCTGTTGAAATGATTGTTGAAATGCCTGTTGTTGTGGTTGTTGTTGCTGTGGCATTGGTGGTGGTGGCATATTTGCATTAAAATTTTCAAAATTCATAGGAATGCTTGGGTTTGCATGATTATTATCACTTAATTTAACTGCATCAAATATATGTGTAGGATTATATCCCATTCTTTGCAAATCTTCGATTATCTTATTATTAGACATTCCGTTTGTCTTCATATCAAAAACTAAATCCATTGGTACAGAACTTGAATCATTATTAGTCATTATCATTCACCTTTTTTTCTTTATTTATAATTATATAACAAATATTATAACAGACATATATAAAAGTTTCTAAATGTGCATGGTTCGTTCTCACTTTCAATGTGTTTATTGTGGTTTCTTTTTAACCCTATCCTTCAACATTTGATCAACCATCTTCTCAGCATCCTGTTTTCTAATAAAATTCATAGGTTGCCATAATTCCATATATCTTCTAATCAAATCAACATCTTGCTTTTTAGCACAAAGACTTAGCTCTTTAATAATCAAACCAAACTTATAATCTAGTTCATTTAACTCTTTTTTTGCATCAATCAAGTCAGAATCAACTATTTTTAACTCTTTATTCAATCTTTTATGCTCTTGTATCATGTTTTGGTCTGTTAATTGTACTTTTTTCATAAGATTATTATACCTATTTTCCAAAGTCCTTAATATTCTTACAACATCTGTTAATTCATGCCTAACCATATTTAACTGTTCCAAACCTGGATCTTGTTTTTTATTATGAGAATAAGATCTATTGATAGGCTGTTTTTTAGAAGGATCTTTGCTCTTTTCCTCTTTTTTAAATAAATTCAGCTCCATTTTCTTATATTTTTAGGTAAATATTTATATACACTAATACAATAATCTATATATAAGTCAAAGTTTAAAAACTTAACTATAAAAAAGAATATTAAATACAAAAAAAGGTGAATAATGGCAGCAATCATGAACTACCAAGTAATAAGAGAAGGTGAAGACACAATTCTTCAAATAGATTATGAGAATGTTCTAAACATACCTTCGCTTGAAGACGATCCATTAGCAATGTCAACTGTAATTGACAAACTAATAGAAGTAAAAAAAGTAACAAAAATAGTTTTCACACAAAAAAGAGATTATGAATATGATTATACACAAACTCAGTTGTTAGTAGAGATTGCAAAATTATATGACCAGCTTGTCAAACAAAAACAAGTCTTTATATTTACAAGTGCAGTAACAGATGCTGTCTTCAAAAGACATATTTCATCACGATATGCAGACTTACAAAGATTAATATTTAGTAATTTTAAAAAAGATCCAATTGCAACATATGTTGAATTAAAAAGATTAATCAGGCACGAAAAACTTAATCTAGAAACTGCACCAACACCAGAAGTCTCAGTTGCAGAAGAAAGATTTATTTCTTTGATTAATTATTTATTAACAGCTCTTGAAAAAACACAATTAATTAAGATTGCAAAACCTTATCTTCCAGGATTTAAACCAGGAGACAGAACAGTCTATAGGATGATTTTCACACCGACTATAAAACCTGATTTCATGTTCACAAAATTAATGTCTTCTTATCCTACAAATGCAGTAGAAATAGATACTTATACTGTTAATGGTGACACAGAGGTTACTATTTTTAGTTTTCCAAACTCAGTTAGATATTTGTATCATATGATGCCACCAGAGTTTCAGTTAAGTGAACAAGAATATGATTTACTTGATTCTGCAAGAAATATTATGGCAGAACACAAACCTAGGAAAGAAGAATTTGTTGACCCTGAACGTATGAGAGAAGTTTTTTATAATATAGGTCATGATTTAATTGAAGAATTAGTTAATCACCAATCATTAAAAATATCTCAAAAAAACATTGACAAATTAACAAGAATTCTTGTTAGGTATACAGTAGGTTTTGGTTTAATTGAAGTTTTATTATCAGATGATAAAATTCAAGATGTTTCTATAAACTCACCTTATGGTCAAATTCCAATGTTCATTGTTCATCAAGATTTTGGTGATTGTTATACAAACATTATACCAACAGTTAAAGAATCAGAATCATGGGCATCTAAGCTTAGAATGTTGTCTGGTAGACCATTAGACGAAGCAAACCAAATACTTGACACAGAAATCCATCTTCCAAAAGCAACTGCAAGAGTTTCTGCTATCACCAGTCCACTAGATCCAACAGGATTAGCATTTTCTTTTAGAAGGCATAGGGATAAGCCATGGACTTTGCCTTTATTTATCAAAGCAAAAATGATTTCTTCTTTAGCAGCTGGTCTTTTAAGTTTTATTATTGATGGTACAAGAACAATGTTAGTATGTGGTACAAGGTCATCTGGTAAAACTTCGTTACTAGGTTCAGTATTAGTGGAAGTAATGCGTAGATACAGAGTTATTACAATTGAAGATACACTAGAATTACCAACTATTGCTTTAAGAAAATTAGGTTATAATGTTCAACCATTAAAAGTTTCATCTGCTCTTGGAAAAGAAACTGGTGAATTAACAGCAACAGACGGAATCAGGTCAACATTAAGATTAGGAGATTCAGCTTTATTTGTAGGTGAAGTTAGATCAAAAGAAGCAATTGCACTTTACGAAGCAATGAGAATCGGTGCTTCAGCAAATGTAGTTGCTGGTACTATTCATGCTGACAGTCCTTATGGTGTTTTTGACAGAGTTGTAAATGATATTGGTGTTCCAAAAACTTCATTTAAAGCAACAGACATAATTGTTGTTGCAAACCCAATAAAAACTCCTGGTGGGATGAAAAAAGTAAGAAGAGTAACACAAATCACAGAAGTAAGAAAAACATGGAAAGATGATCCTTTAGCTGAAAAAGGTTTTGTAGATTTATTAAAATATGATATTAATACAGATTCACTTCAACCAACACCTGAACTAATTAATGGTGATTCTGAAGTATTAAAAGCAGTTGCAGCTTCAGTTAAAGGTTTGGCTGGTTCATGGGATGCAGTATGGGACAATATTCAACTTCGTTCTAAAATAAAGCAAGCATTAGTTGATTATTCTATCAAAGAAAACAGGCCAGACTTATTAGAAGCAGACTTTGTTGTTACTTCTAACGACACTTTCCATAACATAGTTGATAGTGTTCAAGAAGAAGTAGGTGAGTTTGACCCAAAAAAGATATATTTTGAATGGGAAACTTGGTTGAAGAGAGAATGTAAGAGGAAAGTAATGAAATAAATTTAAAGTTAACACATTAACCAAAACATTTAAATACTTCTTTATTGTTAATATATTAACATGGCAGATATTTCAACAGATTTAACTCTAAATTATGAAGAATTCATCAAATCAGGAGATGATGACCTTTCAAAAAAAAGGTTTAATTCTGCTATAACTTGGTATTTTAAAGCTATTGTTGTCTATTGTGATCTTGAAATTTATAAAAAACAAGGTTTATTACCTAAAAATCATACAGAAAGGTTTTTATTCATGAAAATGCACTTTACAAAAGCAAATAGTTTAGTTTCTAAAATTTTCAAAAAATACACTGATACTTATAATCTAAGAATGTCTGAAAAAGATGTAAATTATTTCAAAGAAAATGCAAAGAAAATCAAAGAATTATTTATATAAAATAAAAAGAATTGTAAAGAGAATCAAATCCAAAGATATAGAGGACATTTTCTTATTTGGTTCTGCTGTTACAGGAAAATATAAACCTAATGATTTTGATATTTGCATAGTTTTTAAAGAAAAAGTAAATAGGATTATTTTACATGATTTAAACTCTGAATTTGAAAATAATAAATTAAATGTACATATAAGTTCTTTGACAATTGATAACTTTTTTAAAAAATCACATTCATTAGTTTCAACTATTTTAAGAGAGGGAATTAGTTTATTGACAAATAAACCATTTGCATCAAATTTTGCTTTAAAATCACATGTTATGTATAGTTATGATTTGACAAATTTAAAAAAGAGTAATAAAGTAAGGTTTGTTTATGTTTTAAAAGGTAGGAATAAAGAACAAGGTGTTGTAAAAGAGTTTAAGGGTAAATTTATTCAACCTGGAATCTTTATTTTACCTAATAAATTTGATAAAGAGATGTTGGATATATTTAAAATATGGAAAGTTAAATTTAGTAGAAAACCTATTATGTTAATGAATTAACAAAAGACCTTAAAATGAGCTTTTTTGTTAATATATTAACAAAAGTAAATATAAACTTATATAAAGAATAAAATTAAAAATATAAATTAAGGAAAATAGTATGCCAAAGATAAAAAAAGAGGAATTTAAAGCCCTGAAACAAAAGTATCAGGCTATGGTTAATAGAGAATTCTCTATTCCAGAGGGTGAAAAAATAGATAAACCAACTTATTCTAGAGAATATAACCAATTTAAAAAAGAACTTTATCCAAAACACTTATCATTATACGAAAAACTTTGCAATTTCTCAGAAAAAATCATGCCAATTAAGCCTGATAAAAAAAAACTACCAGATTTAATAGAAAACTTAGAAACATGTCATTTAAATATTACACCTGCTGGTGTTATGAGCTTTTCAATTTTAATACCTATATTTGTTGTAGTGTTTGGTGGAATTTTTGGATATATTATTCCTATGTTAATTGGTGAATCAACTTTATTTTTTGCATTACTTTTCTTATTAGTTGGTGGAATCTTGTTAATGATTTTACCAAAAGTTCCAGAATTTTTAGCAACGCAGTGGCGTATGAAATCGAGTAATCAGATGATAATTTCAATTTTTTATACAGTAACTTTTATGAGGCACACATCTAATCTTGAAGGTGCAATTAAGTTTGCAGCTGATCATTTGTCAGCACCTTTATCATTCGACTTTAGAAAAATTTTATGGGACGTTGAAACAGAAAGATTTTCTTCAGTTTCAGAATCTGTTGACAATTATTTATTTAAATGGAAAAAATATAATATTGAGTTTGTTGAATCATTCCATCTTGTTCAAGGATCATTATTTGAATCTTCAGAACAAAGAAGGTTGGGATTACTTGACAAATCACTTGAAGTAATTTTAGAAGGTACATATGATAAAATGCTTCATTTTGCACACAATTTATCTTCACCAATAACAATGCTTCACATGCTTGGTGTAATTTTACCAATACTTGGCTTAGTTATTTTGCCTTTAGTTGTAAGCTTTTTAACTCCTGGTATTGGTCCACCAAAACCAGATGCAACTGGTACTGCTCCTTTATTACTTGCACTTTATATTGTTACATTATACAATATAGCTCTTCCATTGGTAGTTTATTTTATGGGTCAGAACATTTTAGCAAAAAGACCACCTGGATATGGTGCTATGGACATTTCAAATAATCCTGAGTTAAAGAAATTCAAAAACTGGATTGTAAACTTAGCAGGATTTAAAATTAAAATAAGTCCATTATTGGTAGCAAGTCTTGTGTTTATAGTTTTATTTTCAATTGGAATGTCTCCAATCATACTTAATAATATAGGACCAACAACAACAGCAATGGTTGGTACACCACCTGATTTAACGGAAGTAGAGATAAATGCATTTGAAAAATTTGGTGTAATAGCCGGTCCAGAGAACCTTGTTAAAAATCAACATTGTAAATATGTGTTTTGTTTATTAGACTATAAAAGGGTAGGGAATAAAGCAAATGGTGATCCACAGATTGTAGGTCCATATGGTGGCTTAGCTTCATTCTTAAGTGTGTTTGTAGTGTTAGCAGTAGGTCTAAGTTTAGGTATTTATTATAAATTAAAATCAAAAAATATTATTAAGATACGGAACAAAGCAAAAGAGCTTGAAAAACAGTTTGCATCTGCAATATTTCAGTTAGGTAATAGGCTAGGTGACGGATTCCCAGCAGAGATTGCATTTAGTAAGGTTGCAGCCACAATGCAAGACACTGTTGCAGGCAGGTTCATGAAACAAGTTTCAGAAAATATAAATCATTTAGGAATGAGTGTTGAGCAAGCAATATTTGACAAAAAGCATGGTGCACTTGTTTATTTTCCTTCTAACATGATCCAAAGTACTATGAAAGTTTTAGTACAATCAATTAAAAAAGGTCCAAGAGTAGCAGCTCAAGCTTTGATTAGTATATCAAGATATATTAAAGAAATAAGAAGGGTAGATGAAAGATTAAAAGATTTATTAGCTGATGTTGTTTCTTCAATGAAGTCTCAGATAAATTTCTTAGCACCAAGCATTGCAGGTATTGTGATTGCTATTAGTTCAATGATGAGCGTTATTATTAATTATTTAACAATACTCCTTGCAGAAGGTGGTACTATGGAAGGTATGGATTTAGATTTTATGGGTGCTGGTGTTCCACCATTTTATTTCCAAATCATAGTTGGTTTATATGTAGTTCAAATAGTATTTATATTAACAATATTAGTAAACAATATTCTTAATGGTTCAGATAAGTTAAATGAACGGTTTTTAAAAGGAAAGAATTTGGTTAAAAGCACAGTTATGTATTGTTTTATTGCTTTTACTTTGATGATTATCTTTAATTATATTACTGTGACTATCTTGGGTAATTTGTAGAATTCTAGAATAATAAAGTGGGACTGCAGGGATTTGAACCCTGGATTTGGGTTAGCTAGTTAATTTCTATACTAATCACCCACGTCTTCAGCGTGGTGCTCTCCTTAACCGAAGACTTCATTACAATCTTCTCAGATTGAGCTACAGTCCCGTGATAATAATAAAATAAAAAAACTTTACTCAACTTTTTCTTCAGCAACTGCTTCTTCTGCTGTTGGTTCAGTTGGTGCTTCAGGTACAGGTTCAGCTTCTTCAGATCCACTAACAACTTCAAACTTACCAAACTTACCTTTTGTTATTTGTAGTTGACCTTGAAACTCATTTACCCATCCGTTTTCAATCTTAACTTTGTCTCCTACTTTCATAGTATCAATATCTTCGTTCCACAAAGTTATTTTTGTTTCACCAGTAGCATCTTTAACAGTTGCGTTACATACTCTACCAGTTTTACCGAATTTAGTAAACTCTCTAACATCTCCGATTTCTGTTACTTCTACTACCATATTCACTTTTCCTTGTTTTGCTTTTAAATCTTTTATTTCCATTTTGAACCTCTATATATTTATGTCATAAATTAAAAATTTATGAGCATGATCAAGAACATCAGTTCTTGACATAACAATAAAAAACTATATCTCATTTATAAACTTTGGCACGAATTTTGGTTTTTTCAAACCCTTTATTTTTGGCAATAATTTCACATGTTCTATGCCAATTTTCCCATAATAAAGCTTTGTAATATCACCTTTTTTTCTTATAAACTCATTAACTAAATCTTTGCCTTTAAAATAAAGATAATCTTTAGTAAATGCACCTGGCTTTTCTGTAAAAATAAGCCCTCTTTTTGAACGTAAAGCAATGTTCCATGCAATATTCTTAGCATATCCTCTTTCTAATACCATATTAAATACATCTCTAAATGAACTTTTTAGTGCAAGATTGATTCCTACTAATCTTAATGCAGATTGGTTGCTTAATTTTTTAATAGGACACACAGTTTCAGCATTAATAATTGCTAAACCTTCTTCAGTAACATCATAATTAGGAAATCCTGTTGCAAAGATTTTAAACGGCTGTAATAAACCATTCTCTGCTCTGAACACATGTGTTTCTATTTCATGAGCAATTGTTCCTTTCAACATTTCTTCAGAAAATCTTGCTTTTTTTCTTATAAATATCTTTTTATCATTAACACTTGCAGAAATTCTTGGAATCATATCATCTCTTAGAATAACTTTCCAGCTAAGTTTATAATCTTTGATAATTTTTTTTATTCTTTTAACAACTTCTTCTGTTGGTAACATATTTTTTTTAATTTTAAGGCTAACATTGTTAAGGTCATTTTCAGCCTTTTTAGTAAGCTCTTTACTTGGTTTTCCAAAAAACTTTTGTGATTGTTCTGAAAAATTATCTTTGCCAATACTTTGTATTAGGTTGACTTTTCCTTTAATCATCTTAATCTTTTCACATAATAGTTTACCAATAACAGAATCATCACATTTAATTTGATTTAATTTTTCTTTAACATTATTAAGATCTACACTTCTTTCAGGATATTGAAAAACAGGATTATAATCATTGCTTTTGAAGAACTTTCTTTTCTCGGTTTTTAAATTACTTGGAATAATATTAGCAATTATAACTACTTCCTGAGATATTTTGTTTATCTCTTCATCAATTTTGTTGATGTTCATGAATATTATTAATTAAGAGGAGGGTTTATATAAATGTTGTTGTTAAAATCATATCCCCCAATAAGACATATAACTTATACAATCACCGTAAGGATGTAGTACTCTTTTCATATTTTGATTAACTTCATTAATATACTGGGGATCTTTAGAAACAATATCGCATGTTCCACAGGTTAAAATACTCACTGATTTATCTGGTAATCTTTTTAAAAATTTCAGTGCATCTTCTGCAACTATTGAAATTGGTATTGAATCTAATAATTCTAAATCTATATCTTTTGCTAGTCCTTCTCCATATTCCTTATGTAATCTTATCCTATTTATCAGATGAATTATAGTTGGTCCCTCATCAACATATTCACCTAAGTCTTTAACTTTTTCAGTTAATCTTTTTATTAAAACATCAGCATAAAATGGTTCTACTCCAATATAAGCTTTTGCTCCTCCAATTAATGCAAGAATATACCCATCAGGAGTTTCTCCTGCACCAAGATCTACCACTATTTGATTTTTAAATTTATTAATATATATTTTTAATCTTTCTTCTTGTAAAATGTCTAAGGCGAAACAAGACGATACAGCTTTGCCAAAATCTTGACAAAATCTGTGTCTGTCTGAAAACTCTTCTGTATTTGTTTCAACCTTTTCTCCTATAGCAGGTAATCTCCCTTTTTCTATCTCAACCAATCTTACTAATCCCTCTACATTTGCATTGGGAATAATTTCTTTCAGTTCCACAGCTTTGGGATTTTCTATCATTTTTATTTACTTCCTACTATCTTTTCTATCAAATTATAAAATATTCTTTCTTTATAATTCTCAGCAACTAAACTCTTTAATTCCTCTTTTTTCAAAGACATTATTTCAGATGATAAATATTTCTTAGGGTCAAGTTCAGTGTCTACTAAAGTATTTACATAAGAATTACCCTGTAGCTTGAAATCAATTGTTAATTTAATACAGTGAAGATCAACCCTATCAATTACTTTTTTCACTACTTCTGTTAATGTCATAAACTTAGAAATTTCACCATATGCACCTAGAGGGATGTTTCTTGTTAAATGTTCTCTTAATTTTTTTGATTTTATGTTTTTTATATCTTTACGCATACCATATTTAAAAGGAGTAAAATAAGTATCACAGGAATACCTCACACCTAAAACTTGAATTTCACTTAATGCTATTAATTTAGACAAATAACAATGGTCTTCCCATCTGTAGTCTATACACTTGCACAATGTAATTGGCATTATGGCTGCTTTTATTTGTCCTTTTTTTCTTCTCTTATTATTTATTCCTAAATCTTCTTCAAGGGTATTTATAGCAGTCTTTACTGCTTTGTCTTCATTTTCTTGGTATGTCATGTCACTCTTTGAATAAATAAATAACACTGCTGGATTTTTATAAATTACTTTATTTAAAATATTTTTATTTTCCATCTTCATTTGCCTCCTAAATAATCATTACTCATATCTAAGTAGTAACTTATTCAACTATTTAAGTATCAGTGCCCCCTTATGGTGAACCAATAATAACATTTATATACTAAATAACATTAACAAGTAACATGAACACAAAGATACTCAAACAAATAGGACTTACAGACTCAGAAATCAAAGTATACTTAGCATTATTAGAACTTGGAAGTTCAAAAAAAGCACCAATTGTAAAAAAATCTAAAATATCTTCATCAAAAGTATACGAAGTAATAGACAAACTAATAGACAAAGGTTTAGCTTCTTATGTTATAAAGAACAAAGTTAAACATTTTAATGCAGCACCACCTTCAAGAATTAAAAACTATTTAAAACAAAAAGAAAAAACATTAAAACAACAAAAAAGAGAATTTGACAAACTTCTACCATCTTTAGAATTAAGACAAACATTAACTCAGAAAGGTTCTGATGCAGAAATATACAAAGGTTGGAAAGGAATGACAACTGTTTATAATGATTTATTAGAATCTTTGAGAAGAGGAGATAAATATTACATATTTGGAGCAAGCAAAGGTATAGATACAAAGAAAGTAAAATCATTTTACAGTAGATTTAATAAAAAAGCAGAAAAAAAGAAACTTAAAGCACACATTATATTCAATGAAAATGCAAGAGGTAATATACCTAATGTTGAAAAAAAATCTAAAGTTAAATATCTAGATCAAACAACTCCTTCGGAAATACTTATCTACAAAAACAAAACAGCAATAGTATTACTAGAAAAGGAACCTTTAATAATTCTAATCAGAGGAGAATCCATTGCAAGATCATTTAGATCTTATTTTAATGTTATGTGGATGATGGCAAAGAAATAAAAAAATATAAATGTTTTTGTTAAAAAAAGAAAAAAATTAAATAATTCTTATGAAACCCTTTCCAAAAAACTTTCTAAGTATGTTCTAGGATTATCACTGTTATTATTAATTATTTCTTGAACATTTTTAGGATCTAAATCAAGTTTTTTCATGATTGTTTTTGCCCATTTATCATGTTTTTCTTGTGTTTCTTTATGCCATCCTTGTCCTACAAATGCAGCATATTTCTCAAAAATATAAGGTACTGCATAATCTAAATAAATTGGATCTATTAGTGTTTTAACTTCTGGATTCTCGGAGATCAATGTGATTCCTCCTATCGGTCTAGCGTGGCTTTCATTAAGAGCCAATCTAAATGAGAATTCTATTAACTTTTTGAAAAGTTCTGGTTCATTTTCATATACTTCCATTCCAATCTCTGGTAATAATCGGAAAGTTTCACTATCGCCTAGGTAACATAAAATTTTCAAATTTTCAGCAATTATCGGATTTTTTATTTCTTTTAAAGCTTTGTTAATTGTATTGTAATCTCTACAATGTCCTTTCTCTACTTTTATCATCTCTTTTACTGCGTGATAATTAAGGTTTCCACTTCCAAGAACATAGTTCATTTCTAAATGTCTTGAAACAATTTGCGATATATTGTCCTTATTCAGATCATCCATACTAAACCATTGAAAAATTCCTTCTTCAAAAAATGAATCTATACGAAAATTACAATCCCATCCAGAACCTCCTGAATGTCCTAGGGCTTCTCTTCCTGAAAGAAGCAATTTAAATAAATTTAAAGACTTAAAAAAATATTGGCCTGAAATTAACGCATCTAGAGGTTTCTTATACTCTATGTTATCTCTTGTAGCATCTGCAATTATTCCTTTATTTGGACCTATCACACATTTTCCTAGATTATCTAATTTTTTTTTTGTACTATTTATATAATAATTTTGCCTTTCTTTAACATATTCTTTTATTTCTTCTGTTGAACTCATTTTATCTTCCTCCGTACAATTATTCTTTAATTGTCCTAGAAGAATGGTAACCAAATCAGTTATTTAAACATTTATGCTCCACTAATGGAATACAACACAAAGATTTATATATAAAATCAACATTATAATCTCTATGAATGAACAAATATTCCAAGAAATAGGATTAACAAATGCTGAAACTAAAGTATATTTAGCTTTGCTAAAAACAGGATCTACTACTGCAGGTCCTTTATTAAAAGAAACAGGATTACAAAATTCAACATTACATAAGACACTTCATAGTTTAGTTAGTAAAGGCTTTGCTTCATTCATAATAAAAGGAAAAATTAGACATTATCAAGCTTCTGATCCTGAAACAGTTCTCAAATTCATACAAGAAAAAGAAAATAGATTTCAGAAAATGCTTCCACAACTTAAATTATTACAAAAACCAATAGAAAAACAAGAAGCAGAAATCTTTGAAGGTTTTAAAGGATTTAAAAATATGGTTTATGAGTTTATTAAAGGTGGAAAAAAAGGTGATGAATATTTATTCTTTTCTTTTTATGCAAAAAATCCTGATGATTATGAAGATTTATATAATTTTTATGGAGATTTTGCAAAGGAAAGAGAAAAACTTGGTATTATTATAAAAGGGATTGCTCCTAAAAATAGAAAAGATAAATTCAAAGGAAGAAATATAAAAAACATTCTTTTTGTTGATTTCCCTATTCCTTTAAATATTTCTATTTTCAATAACAAAGTTATTTTTACACCTTGGGAAGATAAAAAGGTTTCATTTTTAATAAATTCAAGACAATTAGCAGAATCTTTTAGACAATATTTTTATTCTATTTGGAAACAAGCAAAGAAATAATCACTCAACAACCACACCAGCTTTCTCAAACTCCAAACCACAATGTAGCAACCTATGCAAAGTATCAACCAATGCACTAACCTTAACTCTTATCTGTTTAGTACTATCCCTATTTCTAACAGTCACAGATTCATCTTTTTCAATATCAAAGTCAACAGTTACACAATAAGGAATACCAATTTCATCAGCTCTAGCATATCTTCGACCAATACTTCCGCCTTTGTCAAACTGACAAACTGTGAAAACTTTTAATTGATTAAAAATCTCACGAGCTTTTCCTTCTAATTTATTTACTAAAGGAAACACACCTATTTTAATTGGAGCTAAATCAGATGGTAAATGTAAAACAATATTACCTCTTTCTTTATCATCATTATAAGCATTAATTAATACAGCTAAAAATACTCTCTCCATACCAAATGTTGGTTCAATTACCCTTGGTACAACTTTTTTACCAGTCTTTTCATCAAACATTTCCAATTTTTCTTTACTTTCTTTTATGTGCTGAGTAAGGTCAAACTGTCCTCTGTTCGCAATACCTGCAACTTCTTTTGAACCAAACGGATATTCATAATCAATATCAAATGTTGCACTTGAATAATGTGATAATTCAGATTTTTTATGTTCTCTAAGTTTTATTTTGTTCATGTCTAAACCAAGTTTATTAAACCAAAGTATTTGTTCAACTAACCAATAAGCATGCCATTCACCTAACCTACCATCTTTAAGCATCTTTCCCATTGTATTCTTTTTCATATCACTGTTTCCATTATCTTGAGTTTCTGCGTCTAACAAATCAACATTAATATCAAGATGTTTTTTATTAAGTAAAGAACATTTCTTTTCTTCAGGGTGTATAAAAAATTCTAATTCACCAATTGTAAACTCTCTGTCTCTAAATAAAAAATCTCTAGGTGCAATTTCATTTCTAAAACATTTACCTACTTGTCCAATTCCAAATGGTAGCTTAACTCTGCATGTATCAGTAATAAGTTTAAAATCCATAAACATTGATTGTGCAGTTTCTCCTCTTAAGTATGCAGTTACACCATCCTCTGGCCCAACTGTTGTAGGAAATAATAAATTTAATTTTTTAGAAGTACTTTCATCTAACTCTCCTTCACAAAACTCACATTTAACTTTACCAACATCGCATTCATCAATTTTATTAACTTTTTTACAAGCTTTGCATGTAATAGAAACATCACTAAAGTTTTCAATATGTCCAGAAGCTTTCCATGTTCTTGGGTGTGACACAATGCTTGCATCCATTCCTACCATATCTTCTCTGTCTTGTATGAAATATTTCCACCAATGTGCTTTTATATTATTAAAAAGTTCAACACCAAGTGGACCAAAGTCCCAGAATCCAGAAAACCCTCCATAGATATCAGAGCTAGGATAAACAAAACCTTTTGTTTTACAAAACTTTGCTACTTGTTCTATGTTTAGAGTCACCATATCACCTATATAAGATACATAATACTCATTATATATAAAAACTTTCTTATTTATTTACTACTCTTTATCTCAAGAACATCCCTATGCTTCAACTTATGTTCTTTACCAACTGCTTGCTTAGTTTTAGCATCAATCGCCTTCACAAAACCTTCACCAATATCAGAATGAATCTTATAAGCAAAGTCTAGTGCAGTTGAATCAGGTGGAAGTAAGAAACAATCTGGTAATATGTTTCCATCTTGGTCAGCTAATTTATTAACACCGCCAGGGAAAATTGCAATATAATGCAGTAATTCAAATACAGATTTATTAAGAACTTCTTGTACACCAGTGCTACCCATTTTGTCAAGAACATTTTTCTTAACAAAGTCCAATGCATTCTTTTGTTTATCACTTAATTTATCACCAACCAAAATTTCAAACTTATTTTCCCCAGAAACATAATCAATTAATTTATGTTTAGCAGCTTCTTTCAAAGCAAGCTCTGATTCAGCTGAACATGGAATCATAATATAATCAGGAAATAATTCAACTAATTTTTTATAATTTTCATAACCAACACTAATATCAGTTTTATTGCAAGCAATTATCATTGGCTTTGTTTTTCTTCTAAAAAATATTGCTAATTGTAACAAATCTTCATCAGACCATTTATCTGGCCTAGCTTTGTCTAGTTTAAGTTCTTTTATACCATCATCAACCATTTCTTCAGTAACTTTGAAACCAGACAATTGTGTACCTAATGCTTTTTGTATTTGTTTTTTTTCTTGTACAACTTGCCTAACAAATTTAACCCAACTTTTTTTCATGATTCCTAAGTACCACATATCAATTTCAGTTTCTAAAAACTTTACATCATTAGCAGGATCATATGAACCAACATCAACAGTTTCTCCTTTTTCATTAGTACCACCTGAACAATCAATTACATGTATTAAAGCATCTGCTTGCCTTAGATCATCTAAAAACTGGTTACCTAAACCAACACCTTCGTGTGCTCCTGGTACTAATCCAGCAACATCTATAAGCTCAACAGGAACAAAACGAGTACCATTTGCACAATGACCTTGTCTAGGGTTACATTGAACATCAAACTCTTTGTCAACACATTCAATCTTTACATATCCTACACCAGAATTAGGTTTTATTGTTACAAAAGGATAATTCCCTATCTCAATTTCTGCTAAAGTCGCTGCTTTAAAGAATGTTGATTTTCCACAATTTGGCTTGCCAGTAATTCCAATAATCATTTTATCATATTAATCCATATTTGTAGTTTCCATATTTTACAATTAATTTAATTTCAATTTTATTCTCTTTTAATAGTTTTTTAATCAAATATCTTGCTCCTTGCCTAGTCATATTTAATGTGTTAGCTAATTCGTTTACTGTTAATTGCTTTTTTGAAAGTAAATTTAATATTTTGTTTTTATTTCCTTTAATATATCTCTTAGGTTTGTTAAGCCTATTAATAAATTCTTCTATTTTTTGGCCTTTATATCCTAAATTAACTTCAGAATATTTATTTAATAAATTTAGATAATCCTTGTAAAATTTTGAAATACTCTTTGAGAGTATATATAAATTAAACATACCATCTTTGGTTTTTCTTAAGGTGGTATCATAATTAAAATCATTACATATAATCTGTAAATCTTCTATTAATTCTTTATTTTTCAATCTTATTAAAATTAAGTTTGAATCAATATTACCTTCATCTATAATAAATGCTATTAAAACAGCAAGTTTATATTGTTT
>CEPV01094234.1_pt1 | contig 16108 bp, 17 predicted proteins | sample 530451 | NCBI WGS metagenome assembly CEPV01 (sample SAMEA2620097, study PRJEB7988) | marine metagenome | isolation source: saline water (ENVO:00002010), including | reverse complement strand
TTTTTTTAGAGCCGCCGTTAATTCTGGCTTAAAAATCACCGAACGATATGCCCATTCCATCCCCATTGAGTATTATAGCCCCCAGGGCTTTGATGCGACTGTTTATGATCCAAAACCTGATCTGCGTTTTATTAATGATTGGCCCGGCCACCTTTTAATCCAAGCTTTTGTTAACGGCCATCAAGCAATAATTAATTTTTATGGAGCTAGTGATGGCCGCCAGGTGAAAATAAAGGGTCCTTATATTCTAGAAAAAAATGAAGACGGCTCCATGAAAGCCGTCTTGACTCAAGAGATTTATAAAGATGGAGAACTTTCTTCTGAAGAGATTTTTTATTCTAATTATAAATCACCTGACTTGTATCCCGTAGAAAATGGAGAAAACGAAGAAGAATAGATAAACCTAACCAACAAAAATAAAATATTCTTCAGTCAATACTGAAGAATATTTTAGTTCTAAGTATAGTGCGGACGGTGGGAGTTGAACCCACACGAGATCACTCTCACCAGGTCCTAAACCTGGCGCGTCTGCCAATTCCGCCACGTCCGCATAATTTTATTCTAATTCTCTTTTTTAGCTTAGTCAAGCTTGACTTTTTAATATTTATCATATATAATATAGGAAGGAAATTAAGATCTTTTAAAATAAAATAAAAACAGAAAAGGAGGACAAGATGAGTACTTTAATAGGCATGATTGTTGTATCTACAGGACTGTTCGGAATACATAAAATCTTCTTTTTAGGAGAACATTTCTGGGGCTGGATATTTTTGGTATCAAGCCTATTGGCAGGTGTATTTACCTTTAGGTTTATCCCAGTTGTTCACATAGGGATAATAGCCATATTTGGACAACGGATAAGGAAATTCAAAAAGAATGGAATCGTTCGCAGATTATTCAATGAAAGCAAGGGTGAAGGGCTCACTTTTTTTATCCCCGGCGTCTATAATGCTATGCCGATAAATGTTACAAAGAAAAATAAAGACATAAATCCCATCTCTATCAAGACTCCAGACTTGGCAGACCTTAAAGTACCCATCTCTGTCACTTGGGCTCCAGATGGAGATAATCTCTTTGAATATCTTGAAAGCGGAGAAGAAAAGGGTGTTTGGAAAATCCTTGAGCAAATCGTTATAGAAAGAGTTAGAGGCTGGGCGATGAATACTCATGAAGGTCCAGCTACCTTTCAACAAGCTTTAGCTGCGCGCGAAGAAGCCACTGAAGTTCTTTTTAAAGCAGTAGCAGGAAAAGAGCTAAAAGAAGTTAGTTCCAAGGTGCCAACACCAATCCTTTTCAAATATTTCAACGAACCACAAATCCCCCCAACCAAAGAAGAGATGGAATCGTGGCACAAAGATTGGGCGAAAGTTGAACAAATTCTTCGGAATGAAGATAAAGCACTTATCGAAAAGGAAATCAGAATTAGGAGAGAACAAGTAAAAGAAATCCAAAGAGGTAATGGGAATCAGACAATAGAATCTTTGGGCATCATCTTAAAACGCCTCAATATTGGCGATATTACCCTCAAAGAAGGAAGCCAACTTGAAGCGGCAGCTGAAAAAGAAGTCAAAGAAAAAAGAGAACAAGCTGCTGAAGAAGTTGAATTGGAACATGTCGGAAAAAGGATCGAAATACTTATGAATGAACCGTATAATTTCACCAAAGAGCAAGCTCGAGATATTGTCCAGGTAGAAAGAGAAAAAGTAACTAAACAAATTAAAGATATCCAAGGGTTTGATCCTGAAAAGATTGGCCAGGGGATAGGTCTAATCATTAAAGAATTAAAAAAATAAACTAAAAAGCCGGGTAGGCAAAAGAACCTTACCTGGCTTTTTTATTTTAATAATAAACAAAGATTATAATATATCAGTGATTATAATATATCCGTCGTTGTCCCAAATCCAAAATACGTAGATACCAGATTAATCAAAGTATAAACTCCTCCAATAATAAGGATGCCGACTAAACCATACATTAATCTTTCTCGGGCTACGCGTGTTTTTTCTTCATCTCCACCGGCCGTCATCCAACCTATTCCACCCCAAACTAAATATATCACACCTAAACCAAAGGCTATGCCAAAAGCATATTGAAATATCGTAATTATGTCATCATAAATACTATCAACATCAGCACTACCGGGGTCTGGAATAGAAGGTGCTGCAAAAACAACACATGGCAAGACTAATAGAGTAAAAGCTAAACAATATAGTGTCTTTTTTATTTTTCTCATTTTATTCACCCCCTTTCTTTAATAATTATATTTAATAAACATCCTATGGTAAATTAACCTTAACTCCAAAATAAGTAGCTACCACAGTAATCACAGTATAAACTCCTCCGATAATAAGAATACCAATTAAACCGTACAACAACTTTTGTCGAGCCACCTTTGTTTTTTCTTCATCTCCACCAGCCGTCATCCAAGATAACCCTCCCCAAACAAAATACATCACAGCTAAAGCAAAAATTATCCCAAAGAAATACTTAGATAAATCAACCAAATTAGTATAAAGATTATCAACTGGAACAGTGCTACTCCCTTTCACTCCAAGAAGACCTCCAAGAATAGCTACCCAGCCCTGTCCAATAAGTATAACAACCAAACCAACAAAAGTCCAAGCTAGGTTTTTTTTGGCTTGAGCAAGCTGTTCTTCATTCCCTCCAGCTTTAACAAACATAAAACCAGCCCAAATAACCATAATCACCACAACCACCGTCAAAATGTTAACTACCCAAGTAACAAGGGCGCTAACTAAAGTTGCAAAATCGTCTGTTGGATCAAGTGGATTATCTATACTGGCTGCCTTAACTTCAAACATCGGCAAACATACCAAAATTAGGATAATCAACCAATAAAAATTTTTGTATTTATTTCTCAACATAAAATTTTAAAACTATAAATCGTACATTATCTGTGAACAAATAGGAATTTCATTCCAAATAGTCTTAAATGTCCCACTAGCTATAGTTTTAAATAAAGTATCAATTAAAAGCCAACTAACAAAAACAATCAGCAAGCCAACAACCGTGTTATAAAAAATACTTTTAGCCAAAGCAACTCTTTGTTCATTACCCCCCGAAAACAGGAAAATGCCACCAGCTACAACAAATAAAAGACCAGCTATAGGTAGAACTAACTGAATAGTAATGAACTTAATAATCTTATCACCTAATTCCCAAAGATGACAAAGTGTACATGGATCACTTCCAATGCAAGGCACTATAGCAGCATTAACTAAACTGAATCCAAGTAACCCACCCAAAATCAGAAAACCAATTATAATTTTTTGAAAGTTCCACATTTTTTATTCCATTAATAAAGTTGTTTGCTTGGCTGCCTTATTAATCGCCTCACTAATAGTTGCATTACCTAACACTACTGATTCTACCATATCAGCTAGAATCGTTTCAATAGCTGAGCTATCTTTCTGATACCAAGAACGACTAGTTAATGATTGTTCAGCAAAAACACCTAAATCTGAATCGCTTTTCTGCCAAAGAATTAAATCGCGGCGAGCGGCCGGTCTTTTAGCTAATTCCAAATATTTCTGACTATTCTCTTTATTAGTCAACCAAGTAACAAATTGCCAAGCTGCTCTAGCTGATTCAGAATTATGCGAAACAGCCAGACCCCAATAATTAGCATAATCAATCTCAATAACAGTTGAGGTGGCGATTTGAGGCATAGAAGTTATTCCAAAGTTTAAATAAGGCGCTTTGGCTCGAATAGTTGGCAAATGATAAGAATAATTAAACATCATCGCCGCCTTGCCTTCATAAAAAGCATCAATCGAATAATGCATTCGCGTGTTCCAAGTATAAACTGACTTTAAAGGATCAGCAAAATCAGTGTAAAATTCTAAAGCTCTTTGTCCCGGAGAAAAATCTTCTCCATTAAGGTTAATTGACTGATCAAAAACAACCCTAGCCTTATCCTCATTAACCTCAACCATTTGGGCGCCGGACTGAATCATTAAAAGAGACAAGATATCAATAGAACGATTAATATTACGAGCCGTGCCCAAGGCCGCGCCGGCTTGAATAATATTCCACCGTTCATCTTTAATGGTTAGCTTTTCTACATCAGCTAAAACTTCTCTCCAAGTTTGAGGCGGCTGAGGAATGCCAGCTGTATTAAACAAGTCTTTGTTATAATAAAGAGCAAGCGTATCAACACTCAAAGGAAGGGCAACCACCTGACCATCAGTTACAAAATCATCATAAACTACATCAACAAAATCATCTTGAACAATTTTAGATGTAGTTAATTCCAAAGGAGCTGCATAAATCTTATCTTCATATCTTGAAGGCCAAGTATGATGAAGCATAAAAATGTCAGGCCCTCGCCCACTAGCCATTGCTTCTAACAAATCTTTTTCATATTCTGAAGAGGTTTTTTTATGATATTCAATTTTAATATGAGGATAAGCTGCAGTAAAGTTATCGATCAACTCTTTATAAACATCTGAATCATCAAAAACTCCCCAGAACTCTAAATTAGCTTCTGGGGGAGCCTCAGGCTTACAGCCAAATGAAATAGCCGCCAAGCTAAAAATAAAAACAGGCACGACTAGTGTATAAAGATTAATTTTTCTAATCTTAACCTCCATAATGTATATCTTTAAAACTTTTTGAAAACCATTCCATAATGTTGATTATCTATCTCCAACTCTACATCTAAGGTCCAACCTTGTCTTTCCACTAATTTCTGAGCTTCTTCTTTAGAAATCAACCAACCCTCTTTAGGTGCTAAAGAAGCACCAACAATCCATTCAATTAAAATCATTTTGCCTTCTGTTTTTAAAATCCGATCCGCTTCTTTGATAATTTCTTCTTTTTTTTCTGATTGAAATAAGATATTACGTAATAAGACTAAATCAACTGATTGATCATCTAATTTTGAATTACCTGGAATCTCAAGGTTAGCATGGACTGTTTTAATGTTAGAAATTTTTTTCAATTCAGCCTGGCTATTAACTACTTCTAAAGCTTCTTTAATTACATCAAAAGCATATACTTTGCCTTGGGGCGCCATCTTAGCTAAAGGCATACTAAAATGCCCGTGACCACAACCAAAATCAGCCATAATCATATTATCACGAATCTCTATTTGTTTTAAAATTTCTTCTGGCTTAAGCAAGCCATTGACTTCCTCCATAAATTTGAGTTATTTATATACAAGCCACCGAAGCTACTTTATCCCCCTTAGCTACATTCATAATTTTCACTCCTTGAGTGGCTCGGCCTAAACAAGAAATACTCTTAAGTTTAGTTTTAATTGCTTGACCTTTTTGAGAAATGACAATTAAATCTTCTTGCTCTGGTCTTAAAATCTGACTAGCTACAATATTACCTGTCCGACCAGTAAGATTGGCTGTTTTAATTCCTGAACCGCCTCTTTTTTGAACTTTGTAATATTTTAAATCAGTTCTCTTGCCAAATCCGTTTTCAGTTACTACTAACAATTTTAAGCCTTTCTGGTCTACTTCGTTCTCTATAATACTCATTCTAACTAATTTATCGCTTTCTTTCAAATTTATTCCCCTTACTCCAGCTGCAGATCGAGACATTGATCTAACATCACTCTCTTTGAAACGAATACTTTGGCCATTAACCGTGACTAATATGATTTGGTCTTGACCAGAAGTTAATCTAGCCCACTTTAATTTATCCTCTTTGCCTAATTTAATAGCAATGAGGCCATTGCGACGCACATTATTGAATTCCTCTATTTTTGTTCTTTTAATTATACCATTTTCTGTAGCCATTACCAAGAATTTAGCTTGTTTTGACTTGCTAACATTAAGAACGGTTGTAATGTGCTCTTTAGGACCGAGTTGTAAAATATTAACAATCGCCTGACCTCGGGCTACCCGACTAGCTTCAGGTAGTTCATAGGCCTTAGCTTGGAAAACTCGACCTCGATCAGTAAAAAATAGGACGTTATCATGGGTAGTAGCTGGGACAAACCAACCAACCGCATCTTCTTCCCGAGGAGTAATAGCAATAACTCCTTTACCACCTCTTCTCTGAGATTTATAGGATTGGGGGCTAACTCTTTTAATATAGCCACCCTGAGTTAACATAATGATGCATTCTTCTTGAGGAATTAATTCTTCTCCCGTCAATTGCCCTAAGGGTCGACTAAAAACTTTGGTTCGTCGTTGATCTGCATATTTTTGCTTTAATTCTTTAAGTTCTTTTTTAACAACAGTTAGAATTCTTCTAGAGCTTTTTAATAAGGCTTCTAATTCTTTGATTAATGCTTTCTTTTGCTTTAATTCTTCTTTAATCTTTTTCTGTTCTAAACCAGCCAATGTCTGTAATCTCATTTCTAGAATAGCCGTTACTTGACGATCAGTTAATTTGAATTTCTTCATCAAATTCTGATGAGCCTGTTCCCGAGTAGCTGATTTCTTTATGGTGCTAATAACTGCATCAATGTGATCAAGTGCTTTATTCAAGCCCATTAGAATATGGGCTCTTTCTTTAGCTTGTTTTAATTCAAACTTAGTTCGCCGGGTAATAATCTGCTGACGATGATCAATATATTCCTCTAAAATACTTTTTAAGGATAAAACCTGTGGTTGCAATCCATCAACTAAAGCAAGCATGTTTAAATGAAAAGTCTTCTGTAAGTCAGTTAGTTTAAAAAGCAAATTAAGAACTCTTTGAGGAACCGCATCTGCTTTAAGCTCAATAACTACTCTAACCCCATAACTACAATCTCTGTCTGTTTCATCTCGAATGTCTCTAATTCCCTGAATTCTCTTATCTTTAACCAGGTCGGCTATTTTGGCAATCAAATTAGCTTTATTGACCCCATAGGTCATCTCATTAATGATAATCTGGAATTTACCTGTTTTTTGTTCAACTATCTCTGCTTTAGCCCGAGTAACAATTGGCCCTCGGCCAGTACTATAGGCCTGAATCATGCCTTTACGGTCATAGATTTCCCCGCCGGTTGGAAAATCTGGTCCTTTAATAAATTTGAAAAGATCTTTAACGCTTGCCTTTTTATTATCAATTAAATAAATTATCCCATCAATTAATTCACCTAAATTATGGGGGGGGATATTTGTAGCCATACCAACCGCAATACCCATAACTCCATTTAAAAGCAATTGAGGCAACCTGGTTGGCAGAACCACTGGCTCTTTTCGGGTCCCATCATAATTATCCATCCAGTCAACAGTTTCTTTATCAATATCAGCTAACATTTCCTCAGCAATTTTAGCTAATTTTGCCTCAGAATATCTCATAGCAGCTGCGTTATCCCCGTCGATGGAACCAAAATTTCCTTGCCCGTTAACTAAAGGATATCGCAAAGAGAAATCTTGAGCCATTCGTACCATAGCATCATAAACAGACGTATCGCCATGAGGATGGTATTTCCCTAAAGTTTCACCAACGATGGTGGCTGATTTACGAAACTTAGCTGAACTACTTAAGCCCAGCTTATGCATGGCATATAAAATACGGCGATGGACCGGTTTAAGTCCATCACGTACATCGGGCAGAGCCCGGGCGACAATCACACTCATGGCATAATCCAAATAAGACTCCTTCATTTCCTTGGTGATTGGTTGTTTTTTGATATTCCCTATTTCCATATATATCTATTTTAACGACTAAGCGGCAGCTTAACTGGTTCAATAATGTCCTCTTCAACTTCCTGAACTTCTTCTTGATTATTCAACTCTTCAAATTCCTTTTCTAAATCCTCTTCAAAAAATGAACTAATACTAGCTTTAAAAGCTTGCATCAAAGAAGGAACATCTTTTCTAACCTGTCTTAAAGATTGGGAAAGGCCCCCAGCTTCTTTTGATCCCTGGTCAGCAACTGGCGAGGAGGATTTAAGAGAAAAAACCCAAAGAGAAACAATCAAAAACATACAAATAAAAACGGACAGCCAGAGAACCTGGATGCGGACATAACGAGGCTTGTTTTGAAGTTTTTGGATAAAATCAATTAAAGACATGAATTTAATTCTCAATATCCAATAACCAATATTCAATTATTGATTATTAATTTATTGGGTGTTGAATGGGTGTTGAGTATTGATTATTGATTATTACAATTATGGTTTCATAACCACTACTTCCATTTCTTTCCCAACTAAATCTTTCTTTTTCACGACTAATTTATCAATAGCTGAAATGCCATTTAAACCCATCTCCTTTAAAAATTCTTTTAAATCAACCAGATCAACTTTTAAACCAGGCAGCTTGTAATGCATGGGGATAATTAAATTTGGTTCAAGTTGTTTAGCAATCTTAGCCGCTAATCGAGCACCAATAGTATACTTATCACCAACTGGAATCATCAAAATATCAACTTGACCAATTTTTTCTAACTGTTTGTCAGTTAACTTATCCTGACCCAAATCTCCTAAATGACAAATTCTGATTTTGTCCATTGCTATCAAATAAATATTATTCAATCCTCTTTCTTGCCCCTGTTTTGAATCATGAAAACTGGAACAGCCGGTAATCCTAACGCCCTTAATTTCATATTCGCCTGGGCTGTTGACCACAAAAGGGTCGCCTCCAATTGTCTTAATATTATCATGATCAAAATGATCATGAGAAACAGTAACAATATCCGCATTGCCTCGAGGCGGTTTAAGTCCGATCTTTTTATCAAATGGGTCGGTAATTATGGTTAAATGACCGCCTTGATTTACAATTTTAAAACAAGAATGGCCTTGCCAAGTAATAATCATAATTATATAATAGCATACTCAACACCCCTTGCCAAGCTAATAATCTTAAGTTATACTGCCTTTATGACTAATGGAAATAAATTGATGAAAAAATTAATAGCTGATGAATCAAAGACTCCTCGTCTTCCGCAAACTGGAGATCTAATTGAAGGTCGTATCATTAAAATAGGCAAAACTGCCCTTATTTTAGAATTAGGAGCTATGGGTACGGGTATTGTCTATGGCGCAGAATTAAGAGAAAATAGCTCTCTTTCAAAATCATTAGAGGTTGGCCAAAAGATCTCCGCTCTAGTTATAAATCCGGAAAATGAAGATGGTTATGTTGAGCTTTCTTTAAAAGAAGCTAATTACAAAAAAACCTGGGCGGAATTAGAAGAAAGCAAACAAAACGATCAAACCATCGCCGTCCGAGTAACTGAAGCTAATCGAGGCGGTTTAGTCATTGAATTCTCTGGTCTGATTGGTTTTTTGCCGGTTTCTCAACTATCTCCCCAGAATTATCCCCGAGTTAGGGGCGGCGATAAAAGCAAAATTCTGAGTCATCTTAATCAATTCGTTAACAAGGAAATACAAGTTAAAATTATTAGCTTAGATAAAAAAACAGATAAATTAGTAGTTTCAGAAAAGGCCGCTCAAGAAAAAGAAATGAAAAAGAATCTAAAGAATTATAAAAAAGGAGATATAGTTGAAGGTATTGTTACTGCTTTGACTAATTTTGGCGCTTTTATTAAATTTGACGACAACCTAGAAGGGTTAGCCCATATTTCTGAACTGGACTGGCAAATAATTGATCATCCCAAACAGGTTCTTCAAGAAAATGAAAAAGTTAAAGTCCAGATTATCGACATCCAGAAAGAGCAAATCTCGCTTTCCCTTAAGGCTTTAAAAAAAGATCCCTGGCAAAACATTGAAGACCAGTTGCAAATTGGCCAAACAGTTAAAGGCAAAGTAACTAAATTTAGTCCGATTGGCGCCTTGATTCAGATAAATAAGGGCATCCACGGATTGATCCATCTTTCAGAATTCTCTAAACAAAATCAACAAATAGAGGATATTCTTAAAATAGATCAATCTTACGACTTTAAGATTATCTCCTTAGTACCAAAGGCTCATAAGATGTCTTTGGGATTAAAATGAAATAAATGAAATATTTGTTTAAAAATCTACTCATCGCTTTTTTGATTTTCCTAACTATTGCCGGTTTTTTCACTTTGGTGAACAGTCCAGCTGAAAAAGCAAAAGAGGTTTCCTTAAGTCAGTTAGTTGAACAAATTAATCAAGAACAAATCTCAACCATTACTATTCGAGGCGACCGGTTAGAAATAGACCTAAAAGACGGCTCTCAAGAAAAAGCCACTAAAGAAAAAGAGGCCTCTTTGACTGAATCATTGAAAAACTACGGCCTTGAGACAGAAAAGCTTAAATTAATTAATTTGGAAATAAAAGGAGAAAGCGGTCTAGCTTTTTGGGTTGGGTCCATCCTTCCTTTTCTTTTGCCTTTAGTTATTATTGGATTTTTCTTCTGGTTTATGCTGCGGGGAGCTCAACGAGGCCAAACCCAAGCTTTTAGCTTTGGTCGTTCCAAGGCTCGTTTAATTAATCCTCAAGATAAAAAAGAGAAGATCACTTTTAAAGATGTAGCTGGGCTTAAAGAAGCTAAAGAAGAATTGCAGGAAATAGTTGAATTTTTAAAAACTCCTAAAAAGTTTGTTAATTTAGGGGCTAAAATTCCTAAAGGAGTCCTCTTAGTCGGAGCGCCCGGCACTGGGAAAACACTTTTAGCTCGAGCGGTTGCCACCGAAGCCAATGTTCCTTTTTTCAGCGTTTCTGGTTCAGAATTCGTAGAAATGTTTGTCGGAGTTGGGTCTAGCCGAGTTAGAGATTTGTTCCAAACAGCTAAAAAACAAGCGCCTTGTTTAATTTTTATTGATGAGTTAGACGCTATTGGCCGCCAACGAGGCGCCGGCATTGGCGGCGGCCATGACGAGAGAGAACAAACTCTTAATCAAATCTTAGTGGAGATGGATGGCTTTGATCCTAATACTGGCATTATCTTAATTTCAGCTACTAACCGACCAGATGTTTTAGACCCGGCTCTTTTAAGACCGGGCCGTTTTGATCGCAGAGTTATTCTAGATTCGCCTGATTTAAAAGACCGCAGACAAGTTCTTAAGATTCACACCCGCAATAAGCCTTTAGATGAAAAAGTTAATCTCAAGGAAATCGCTGAAAGAACACCGGGATTTACTGGAGCTGATTTAGCTAATTTAGTTAATGAAGCAGCTATTTTAACCGCCCGCCGAAACAAGAAAAAAATCGGGCAGGAAGAATTAAGAGAATGCATTGAAAAAGTTCTTCTGGGTCCAGAAAGAAAAAGTCATGTTCTTTCCAAGGAAGAAAAACGAATTGCCGCTTTTCATGAGGCCGGTCACGCTTTAACCGCCGCTTCCCTGTCTAATATTGACCCAGTTCAAAAAATCTCAATCATTTCCCGCGGTTCAGCTGCCGGCTATGTTCTTAAATTGCCGGTTAAAGATAAACATCTTCATAGTCGTTCTGAATTCATAGATGAATTAGTTGTTTTATTGGGCGGCTATATGGCGGAAAAAATAGTCTTTAATGAATTAACTACCAGCGCATCCAATGATCTGCAAAAATCAACTGACCTGGCTCGACGTCTAGTAACCAAGTATGGCATGAGCGAAAAGCTAGGACCAAGAACTTTTGGCGGTAAAGAAGATTTAGTTTTTCTAGGTCGAGAAATCGCTACAGAAAAAGATTATTCTGAAGAAACGGCCGCTCAAATTGACAGAGAAGTAACTAAACTTATTGATGATGCTTCTCATACTGCTAAGAAAATCCTTACTAAGAAAAGAAAAAAACTAGATCAAATTGCTAAAGAATTAATCCTCAAAGAAACTATTGAAAGAAAACAGTTTGAAAGACTAATGAAAAAGAAAGTTTAGTGTATTAATTAGGAATATCCGCCAAAGGCGGATACTGAATTTTTTAACTAAATTAGAAATTTAGAAAAAATTCGTACGGGCGTGTAGCTCAACGGTAGAGCGTCTAGCTTATATCTAGATGGCCGGGGGTTCGACTCCCTCCACGCCCACCAGACACTAAGGGCGATTAGCTCAGCTGGTTAGAGCGCTACCTCGACACGGTAGAGGTCATCCGTTCGAGTCGGATATCGCCCACACGGTTTTTGTCTAAATTTTTAATTTAGTAACAAAAATCAGTGCCCGCCTCTGGCGGGCTTTCACCTTGCTTTTTGGCCTAATTCCTGTTATTCTATGATCAAGGGCCAGTAGCTCAGTGGTAGAGCACCTGTTTTGCAATCAGGAGGTCAAGGGTCCAATTCCCTTCTGGTCCACATGGAAAAAATTATCTACCAAGATAATGATATTATTATTATTAACAAACCAGCCGGATTAACTATTCATCCGACCAAGCCAGAACAAAACAATACTTTAGTTGATCAATTAATTAAACATTATCCAGCCATAAAAAAGATTGGCGATGACCCCTTAAGGCCTGGTATTGTCCATCGCTTAGATAAAGACACTTCTGGTTTAATTATTATCGCTAAAAGCAATAAAGCATTTAATTATTTAAAAAAACAATTCCAGGCAAGAAAAGTAATCAAAAAATACATGGCTTTAGTTCATGGCAAAGTTAAAGATAATCAAGGAACGATTACTAAATCAATTAGTTTTTCTAAAAAGGATTACAAGAAAAGAAGCGCTCTTTTAGATGAAAAATCAAAATCAGCTTGGACTGAATACAAGATTGTAAAAAGATTTGATAATTATACTCTTTTAGAAGTTTATCTTAAAACAGGCCGAACTCATCAAATCAGAATCCATTTAAAATCAATTGGCCATCCGATTGTTGGAGATAAACAATATAAATTTAAAAGACAAAAAACACCCCAAGGACTATCTCGGCAGTTCTTACATGCTCAATACTTGAAATTTAGAAAATCAGATGGTAAAATAGCAGAATTCAAATCAGAGTTGCCAGAAGATTTAAAAAATATTTTACTTAAAATAAATCATGGATAAAATTCAAAAATTTACCAAAAAACAATTAAAAACAGATCTACCGGAGATCAGGCCTGGTTATACAGTCAAAGTCCATCAAAAGATCAAAGAAGGCGATAAACAAAGAATTCAGGTCTTTGAAGGTTTAGTTATCGCTCAAAAACACGGTTTGGGAATTAATGGTACTATTACTGTCCGCAGAGTCACTCAAGGCATTGGCGTAGAAAGAATCTTTCCTATTCACGCGCCTTTTATTGAAAAAATAGAGGTGGTTAAAAAGCATAAAGTCAGACGAGCTAAACTCTACTATATCCGCCATAAATCAGCCAAACAAGCCCGACTCAAAGAAATTAAAACAAAATCTGATTCTAAGAAATAAGCCCAGGTGGCGGAACTTGGTAGACGCGCTGCCTTGAGGGGGCAGTGACCGTACGGTCGTGCGGGTTCAAATCCCGCCCTGGGCACCACAAAAAGACACCTTAAAGGTGTCTTTTTGTATTATCCAAAAAAATTTAACAACTAGGGCCAGGGATTGCCATCAACAAAGATTTGTTTAATTATTGCATTGCCGTTTTCATCCAGGATCACTTTGGCTAATACATCTTTGTTCCAAAAATTAAAATCTCTTCCGGCTCCTTCGGGAATAAAGTATTCTTCAATGCCATAAACTATATTCAAATCATCTTCAAAGTTATCTTCGGGAATCTGCCTGACGCCCTTAATCAAAAATGATTCAGGTTTTGGTTGATCTGCTCCGCTCTTGATTGCTCCCTTTATAAACACACTATTATTACTTGGCTTATTCTTCAAAACCTCGCTAACCCGCCACGACCCTCCGTAGCCACTCCTTAAAACTACATAAACCGTTTGGCCGTTTTGAACACTCGCATCTCGCAATTGATAAGAACTAATATTAGAAATATCATATTGAAAAGTAACATAATCACCTCGCAATGGATCCCTAGGATCAACTGGCTCAATTCTTAAAATAACTTCGGTGCCGCCGGTTAAGACGGCCAGCTTAAAAATAATCATGATTAAAATGATCAATACTTGAATTCCAATCGCTATAATAAATTTACTCTGTTTGGTTAACATAATTTTGAAATAACCCTTCGTCTGCCTTTTTCCATAAACCAACCAACAACAAATAACAATATACCTGCTCCAATGAAGAAGATGCTTTTATCAAGAGATTGAAAAAACCAATCAAAATACTTAACCAATATTAATAAGAAGAGAAATATCGCGCCCAGATTAATCAATCTTTTTTCTCGCCTGATATACCCAGAAAAAATTAAACCCAATATTGCAAAGAAAATTACAATATTATAAACTACAGCCCAGAAAACCCCTGCGCTTGTAAGCTGGCGCTTTTTAACAAACATCTCAGCTCCGCTAGTAAAAAGAATAGAGCAGAACAATATCGCTAGCAAAATAACCGCCATAACCTGATATCCGGAAATTAACTTACGACTTAATGTATAAAATAATGTTCCTATTAAGACCACGGCAAACAAAATCAATGATATACTAATCCTCCATTCTCCATAAAATTTAACATTACCATCAAGTTCATCTAAGAATTCTAAACCAGACTGGGTTGAAAGAAAGAATAAAGCTCCGATAACAGTGATTATCCCAAATATTAAATAGACCATTGCAAACCGCTTGTATTTTTCTTTTATTTCATGTAAATGTCCTAATACGTACAAAATCAAGAAAATTAACATCAAACCCACAAACACTGATGACATGCTAATATCCTTGCCGGCTGCCCAAAAAGCTGTTTGAGCGCCCCACCAGCCAGCAATTCCAATTAAGCTTAAACCAAGTGGCAGAACACTCTTGTAATAATAAGCGATAATCAAACCAAGTATGGAAGCAATATATAAAATAATTCGCCAAGATACAGGGCTTCCAAAATCATAATTAAAAGCTAAAAGAGTAGCGCTCAGAAAAACAATAGATAACAGAAAGAAAAACTGGCTGACCGCATCTTCCTTAGATAGAAAAATCTGTGAAAAACGATCTTCATCCTCTTCAACAACTCCTCTTTTTCTTCTAACCAACCGTCTAACAAAAGCAAAAATGCCAAAGATGACTAAACCAGCTATTATTAGAGGAAATAAAAAAGAAAGCATATGATTAATATAAATCTTTAAATTTTTCTGGTATTCTTTTATATATTAAAGCTCCAGAAATAAAGGTAATAATGGTAGCGGCTAAAAGTAAGAATGACGAAGTTAGTAAAAATGAATTAGCGATAGAACTGGTGAAAATATCAAATGGGTGAGCGATAATAGCAATCAAACCTAAGGGAATGGCTAAAGCAAAAAGAGAAAACTCATCAATGGCAAAAGTTATAAGAATGACTCCGATCATCCATAAAATAAATCCGTCGGGCCAATTAGCCCTGATATGGAATATCTGAGCCACTAAAAAGATTCCGGCTCCATAGATTATAGCGCCTAATAAAATCAAGGCTGTGCCTGTTTTTATCAATCCTCTTTTTTCTTTCAAATACCAACCGGCCGAATATGAAACAATCATAGACGCAACAATAATCACCACCTTTAGCCATTTATCCATAACCTGCCAATTAGCCGCCACAAAAGAAAAAATACCGGCCCCGATTAAAATAGCGCCGATGACAACGATAATTTTAATAACTCTTTTCTGAGCTTCTTCTTTTTTATCTTCTCTGGTAGCCAAAACAAAAGCTTGTTGAATATTCTCAAGCGATTGGCCCTCACTTAATAATGTTCGGTAAATAGCTTCTTTTGTTTCGCCTTGAGATAAAGAAGTTTGAATACGATTAATAATTTTCTGGTCAATCATATCTTTAGTATAACATATCCCTCAATTAATAACTAACCCGTTCTTGTCTTATTCCTTTAAGTAAATTAACAACCACCGACGCTAAAGCGGCTAAAATAAAGACCCATTGAATAGAAAAATACAAAGAAACAATAACAACTAAAACAACCATCAAGGTTTTACCAAAATTAATAGCCATCTCTTTTAAAACAGTAAACTCATCAACATAATGCCCTTGGTCAGCCGCTGCTCCATAAGCCATATAGGCAATAACTATTTTCCTTCGTTTTTTTGAAAAAAACTGGCGCTAGGCTTCTTGCCAGCTCCAGGAAAATTTTTCTCTAGTTCGAGGAATAGTTAAATAGAAAATTCCAGAAACGGAGAAAAGAATCATGGCCAGTACAAAAAGCGCGTCAAAATTAAAGCGACTAACAATAAAACCGGCGATTAAAGGAGCAAATATTTTCATGACGGAACGGGTTGCTTCAATAATGCTTATTTGTCTGCCTCGATC
>CEPV01001086.1_pt1 | contig 16134 bp, 13 predicted proteins | sample 530451 | NCBI WGS metagenome assembly CEPV01 (sample SAMEA2620097, study PRJEB7988) | marine metagenome | isolation source: saline water (ENVO:00002010), including | reverse complement strand
GGCGGGCCGCCCGGGCCCGGGCGGATGCCGCACCACCGGTCTCCAAAAGACAGTCATCAATCTGCCGGCGAATGAGATGCAGGTCTTCTGCCGGCAGCCCGGGGCGGACCTTGCCGGTGATGCGGCTGAGCGCCTCTTGTTCAACCTCTACCCAGGCCCGGCGTAACTGCTTGAGGCCTTTAAGTCCAAAACTGGTTGATAGATCCATGTGCTAGGCCTTCACCACTGATTCAGAAAACATTCCCGTCAGCCACCGCCATTGCGCAGCGAGCGTTGTCATTACCACCACGCTGCGGCATTGACCTGGATATCTTCCATGGTAATGCCCGCGGCCGCATCCCTGCAGAGAAAGGCAATCAGCGCGCCGATCTCACCGGGCTGCACCAGCCGTTGCTGCGGTGACTGACTGATAAGCGCGGCGATCTCCTGCTCATAACTCGTGCCCTGCTCTTTCGCTTTGGCCTGAAAACTTCTGTTCAACATATCCGTCTGCACCCAGGTCGGACTGACGACCGTTGCGGTAATGCCATGCGCAGCGCCCTCGAGCGCCACTGCCCGGTTGAGCCCGAGAAGGCCGGATTTGGACGCGCAGTAAGCGGCGTGTCCGGATACTGCGGTTCGCGCTGCCGTGGAGCCAACGCTCACAATGCGGCCCCACTTGCGCGCCATCATGCCCGGCATGCAGGCCTTGACCATCCGGAAACAGCCGTTGAGATTGGTGTCGATCACATCGAGCCACTTCTCTTCATCATGCTCGCTGACGGTCTGCTGGGTTCCGATCCCGGCAGAATTCACCAGGATATCGACGGGGCCGAGTTGCTGCTCCGCTTCTGAGACAAACGCCCTGACGCTCTCGGTATCGCGAACATCCAGCACCCCGCCCCACACCGGCGGTCCGATCTCATCCAACTGGCGCAGCGATGCATCAACCACGGTTCGCGCACCGAGCGCAACAGAGACACCCTGCCGGGCGAGTTCAGTTGCGGCAGACAATCCAATCCCGGCAAACCCGCCGGTCACGATGGCGGCTCTTTTTTGCTTCCGGGAAGCTGCCTCAGTCATGCCCCAATGCTCTCGTTTCAGCCGGCCGACTGATCAAGGGCGTTCAGAATATCAGCCGAGAGGTCCTCGACATTCTCAAGGCCGACCGAGATCCGCGCGAGTCCCAGGCTGATGCCATGGGCCTGGCGCTCTTCTTCAGTATAGTTGTTATGGGTCATGCTGGCCGGGTGCTGCACCAGGGTCTCGGCATCGCCCAGACTGACGGCGCGCTGAGCCAGCTGCACGGCATCCATAAAGCGCACACCCGCTTCGTAGCCACCACGAAGTTCCAGGGCAATCATGCCGCCAAATGCTTTCATCTGCTCGCAGGCCAGGGCGTATTGCGGATGCGAGGGCAGACCCGGGTAGTACACCTTTTCGACCTGTGGATGGGACTCAATCTCACGCGCCAGCGCCAAGGCACTCTCGCAGTGGCGCGCCATGCGCAACTCCAGCGTCTTGATGCCGCGCAGCAGCAAAAAGGAATCGAACGCCGACAGCACCGCTCCGGTCATGTCTTTAAGACCGATGGTACGAACGCTCAGCATATCGTCAGCGGGACCGATAATGGCACCGGCAATCAGATCACCATGCCCGCTGAGATACTTGGTCATTGAGTGCACCACAAAATCCGCCCCGCACTCCAGAGGACGCTGCAGATAGGGTGTACCGTAGGTATTGTCAACAATCACCCGAGCGCCGTGGGCATGGGCCGCCTCGGAAACCTCACGGATATTGATGACCCGCATATTCGGGTTGGTAGGCGTTTCGAAAAACACAAAGCACGTTTGAGGCGTCATTGCGCTTGCCATCGCGCCGGGCTCGGTGAGATCGACAAAACGCACCTTGACGCCAAAGCGCGAAAGCCCGTGCTCCATAAAGGCAAAGGTGCAGCCGTACAGTGTCTTGTCCGCGATGATCTCGTCACCAGACTGAATAAAAGACCACAGCAGTGCGGTGATGGCGCCGATCCCGGACGCAACAGCAACCGCCGCCTCGCCGCCTTCGAGGCCCGCCAGACGTTTCTCAAGTACTGACTGGGTCGGATTGCCGACGCGGGCATAAATATAACCCGGTGCTTCACCGGAAAAGCGCTGCTGACCCTGCGCTATGGATTCAAAGGTGTAGGTCGCATTGAGGTAGACGGGCGGATTGAGCGCACCGTGATGGCCGGCGGGGTCGTAGCCGGCATGGATGGCTCTGGTGCTGAACCCCTGCGCGGCATTGTCCTTCTTCTTGCTCATACAGCGATTCTAAGGCTTTGAAGACCGATACCGAGGCCGGGCTTATTGGGAGATTTCCCAAATGGTATACGGATCGTGTTCTGACTTACGTTCTGGCTTCAGTCCAGGGTCACCCCCGCGCGCTTGGCGACCCACTGGTGAAACTGTGCCGTGGCGGGATCCATTACGGGCGTGAGCAGGCTGCGGTCAAACCAACTAAAGCCCCCTGCTGATTTGCTGGCCTCGGTTGCCGGAAAAGGGACCCCGCACCCTTGATGAAGAATGATCTCAGCAATTCGCCGGCATCCCTTTCACGATCGGATCGATAGATGCCGTATCAATCCATCGGCCAGCGAAACTCCCGGTCAATGCCCGCCATCTTGACTCCCGTGAACGCGGAGGCCTCGAATGACATAGCGCGAAGATCCTCGGTCTCCAGGTTGCGCACGCTCGACTTGCCGCAGGCTTTGGCCAGGGCGGTGATCTCCATCGTCATGGCCGTCAGATAGCGCGCTACGCGCTCGGCGCCTGCCGCCACGTCCATGCGCTTCTCGAGTTCGGAGTCCTGAGTCGCCACGCCCACCGGGCAGAGTCCGGTATGGCAGTGATGACAGGCGCCCGGCGAGGTGCCGAGACGGCGGTAGTCCTCTTCATAGCGGGGCGAATTGCAGCCCAGCGCGATCATCGCGGCGTTGCCGATCATCACCGCGTCCGCGCCCAATGCCAGGCACTTGGCAGCGTCGACACCGGAGCGGATACCGCCCGCGGCCACCAGGGTCACCTTGCCGCTCATACCGCACTCGTCGAGCGCCTCGCGGGCGGCGGGGATGGCCGTCATGCAGGGAATACCGGTGTGGTCCAGCAACAACTCCGGAGATGCGCCGGTGCCGCCTTCGGCGCCGTCCACCACGATCACATCGGCGCCGGCCTTGGCGGCAATGGCGACGTCGTAGCGCGGGCGGGTGGCGCCCATCTTGATGAATATCGGCACCTGGTAATCGGTCGCGATGCGCAGCTCCTCGATCTTGACGGCAAGATCGTCGGCACCGAGGAAGTCCGGATGGCGGACGGTCGAACGCTGATCGACGGCTTCCGGCAGGGTGCGCATCTTCGATACCCGGGGCGAGACCTTCATGCCGAGCAGCAGCCCTCCGGTGCCCGGCTTCGCGCCCTGCCCCACCACCAGTTCCAGGCCGTCCGCGCGGCGCAGATGGTCGAGATCCAGGCCGTAACGCGCCGGGGTCATCTGATAGACCAACTGCTGGCTCGCGGCGCGTTCCTCCTCGAGCATGCCGCCCTCGCCGGTGCAGGTCATGGTGCCGACCTTGGACGCCCCGTGACCGAGGGCCTCCTTGGCGCTGGCGGACAACGCACCGAAGGACATTGAGGCGATATAGATGGGTATCTTGAGCTCGATCGGCCGTTCGACCAGACCGGAACCGCCGCCCAGGACCGTAGTGGTGTCGCAGCTCTCCCGGTAGCCTTCCAACGGCAGACGTGTCATGGACGCCGGGACGAAGGTCAGGTCATCGAAGGTCGGCATGCGTTTGTTGAAGGTGTTATAGCCGCGTACCTGATAGCGGCCCAACTGGGCCAACGCGTGCACCTCGGCGATGGCGGCCGGTGTCCAGCGCGTGGAGCCGCCTTCGTCGTAGGAGGAGGGCACCCCGGGCGGACGACCGGCAATCGCGCCATCACTGAATTTGACGGCCTCCTCGGAGGGCATCTCGAAGGGGTAGATATAGGGTTTTGTCAGATCATGAGCCATGCGTTCGCATCCCGACTTTCAAAGTACCAAAGACGTTGACTGGATATGACCTTGCGCCAGTCATGGGCGCTGTCGTCCAGACCGTATCCCGCCAGCAGTTGTTCAACGGATGCCGCCTCTTCGGGCTCCGGTTCGACCACTTGGGTATCCACACCGAGGGACTCGATGTCTCCCAGCACCCACACCTGACCCTCCCACAGGGCATCGGCGCAGGAGGTGCCGGCGCCGCCCAGGGCGATGATGCGTCCGGCATGGGCCATGAATCCCGACTGGTAGCCGAGTTTCCCCTCGACGATGATGTCGCCGCCCTTCATCGCCACGCCACAACGCGGGCCGCAATCCCCCTTGACGTGGATGGTGCCGCCCAGCATGGAGGCACCGACCGACATGCCGGAATAGCCGTTGACCGTGATGTGGCCGGATGCCATGGCCTCACCGGTGCCCCAGCCCGCATCGCGACCGATCTCGATGGTTGCACCACTGTTGAGCCCGCCGCAGTAATAACCGACGCTGCCTTCGAAGCGGACCCGCGCTCCCGCCGGCAGGCCGATGCCGAGGTTGTGCCTGGACAGGGTCTCCTTCACGCACACCGCGTGACCGTCGGCCACGGCGGCCTGGATTTCCTGGTTGATGGTGCGGATGGACCGATCACCCACGGTGATAACAACTTCACTCATGCGGCTGCCCTCTGTGGCCCGACGGTCCAGGTGCGCGTGAGCGACGGGCCGTCGTAGTTGATGACATGACACTCGTCGCGCACCACCCGGCGTACCGCCTGCTCCTCGGTGGCGGCGGCCAGTTCGCCGCCATCCTCCACCGTGACCAGCGGCTTCATGGCGAAGCGATCCTTGGCGAATCCGATGCCCTGGGTGTCGCTGATCATGAAGGTGAATACGCCATCGATGGCGTCGATGGACTTGTCGAGTGCCGCTTCCCGACTGAGCCCCTTGCTCATTTGGTCGGAAACCCACACCGCGATCAACTCGCTGTCGTTCTGGGTCATGAAGCGGTAGCCCTGCTGCTGCAGGCGCTTACGCCACGAGTAGTAATCGGTGATCTGACCGTTGTGTACGATGGCGACATCGGGAAAAGGCCGCGCCCAGAACGGATGACTGGCAGTGGGCAGCACTGACGACTCGGTGGCGAGCCGCGCATGGCCCAGACCATGGGTTCCCATCATTTCCCGCACGCCGTGCTTGTCGGCGACCGCCCGGGCGTCACCGACATCCTTGATGATCTCCAGGGACTTGCCGAGTGACTGAACCTCGATGCGGTCAGCGATGAGATCCGCGTCGTCGATCCAACGCACCAAATCCGCCGGCTCGCTGATCAGCATGCGCACCGCGTAGTGGCGGTCGCCAGAGTCGTCGATAACGGGTTCGGACAGATAGTCGGCGCCGTGGGCGCGCAGTATGTGCGCAAATTCATCCAGGTCGCTGTCGAGGTGGGCCCTCGAAAACCCCATCAGCCTGAGCTTGTAGCCGGTCTCGCACAACTTCGAATAAACCGCAAAACCGGTGGAATCGGCGCCGCGGTGCGCTTGTGCATCCATCAATTCGACAAGATCGTTGCCGACGGCGCCATATCCGCGCAGGATTCTGCCCGCTATGCCACACATAGTTTGTTGTCCTCAGATATTATGTTCATGAATGGATGAGCGCGAGGTCTCGGATGGAGATTGCCCGCGCCCCGTTCCGGGTGTGGAAGACACCGGACTTTTTTTCGCCAGCGCGTTTTGTTTTCATAGCAGCTGGCTTGTTTCCGGAGTCGGTTGACGATCTCTCTTGCATACTGTATCCAGTCTCCATTTTTCATTCAAGCCACCGATCTCAGACCCTGTGGTGCGGACGATCAGGTCTCGGATCAGGACCGGCGTGAACACCATCGCAGGAAAACCCGGCGTGGGTGCAAAGACAACGAGGCATCTCATAAACACTCTTTCCAACCAGACCCCGCAGCAGTTGGCCAGCATCCAGAAATGCTTTTGCTGTGGCCCTGCCAATGCCTCTGGAAGATCCGGCACCCAGAATCCGCTTACCCGAAAAATCCATTGTGGGCTCCTGTTGGTATTGGCTTGCAGACATGCCATCTATCCGGCAGTGCCCAGATAAGCCGCCTGCACGGCCGGGTTCACTGAAATCTCTGCCGGTGTTCCCACTGCAATGATCCGCCCCTGATCCAGCACGTAGACGCGATCACAGATTCCGGTAATGAAATTCAGATCGTGGTCTATCACCACCACCCCGGCTCCGATCAATTCCGCCATCGAGCGTACCCGGTCGATCATGTTGATGGATTCATGGTCGCTCATGCCGCTGGTCGGCTCATCCAGCAGTAAAAAGTCCGGCCCCGCAGCGGCGGCCCGCGCCAACTCAAGCCGCCGCGCACTGCCATAATCCAGCTCAGAAGCCCGCCGATCACGGTGCTCCCACAATCCTGCCTGGGCCACCAGCGTATCGACCGGTGGCAAGGTGCGGTTTTGGCGAAAACGGGTCGCCATCAGGTGTACCACCCCGATGTTTTCCCGTACGCTGAGGGCGGAGAACAGGCGGAAGTTCTGAAATGTCCGTGCCAGGCCAGAGCGTGCAATGCCATACGGAGATAACCCGGTGAGCACAGCGCCATTAAGTTCAACCCGACCAGAGTCTGATTTAACCAGACCGGTGATTACATTCAGCAGCGTAGTCTTGCCGGCCCCGTTGGGGCCGATCAGGCCAACCACTTCCCCGGCCGTTGCCTCCAGCCCGGCATTATCCAGTGCCTGGTAGCCTCCAAAATGCACAGTGACCTTTGCCGCTTGCAGGACTGACCTCGATGCTGTAGCAGGGATCGGGGTTGGCGCTGGTGGCGACTCCGCCCGGCGCAGTCGTTGGTAAAGCCAGTGATCCAGTTCCCAGTTACCCAGCAACCCGGCAGGTCTGAGAATCATAAATCCCAGCATTGCACCGCCCAGGAAGATGTCGGTCAGTCCATCGCGTAACAGCCAGTTCATGCCCGACACATCCATGCCCGACAGATTGCGGGTCAATTCGCTGCCGGCGGTAATGATTACTACCCCGACCAGGGTTCCGGCCACGCTGTTGCGACCTCCAACGATGAGCATGGTCAGGGTCAGCAAGGTATAGTCAAAAAAGAACAATCTGGGATTAATACTGCCGAGTTCAAATACGCGAAGCGCCGATCCGGCAGATACCACCGCCACGGATAATAACAACGCGATCATCTGCTGTACTGCAGGATCGATTCCCATGACCCGTGCCGCCAGGTCATCTTCCCGGGCGGCCTGTGCCAGGCGGCCCGCCCGGGTTTCCTTGAATAATCGGGCCAGTGCGATCGCTCCCGCCAGGATCAGGTAAATGGGTAATTTGCCTTGCAGTGTGGCATTGCCGAGCGGGCTGAATGAGAGACCGGTCTTTCCGCCCCGGGTCAGATCGATCCAGTTGCGTGCGACTTCGTGGACTACGAACAGCAGCGCCAGGGTGATGACAACCGCCGCTACCGCGCCGGACCGTGCTCCCGAACGGGATAGTGCCAGCCCGATCACAAAGGCAACGATGATGGTCAAGGTCAGTGCAACCATTCCGGACTGCAGTGGCGTCAGGTCGATCTCGGCCAATCCAAACGGCGCATTGGGTATCTGTCGGAGTTTTCGCTCCGGGGAGATGGCACAAATGGCAAAGGTGTAGCCGGCGATAGCACCAAAGCCGATGTGCCCGAAAGACAATACGCCGGTATTGCCAATGTAAATCTGGAGTCCGAGTACCACCACTGCGTTAATCAGCATTTGAGTGACAAGGCTGTTACTTGAAGCCTCACCATTGGCGCTGTACAGCAGGCTGCCACCCAGCAGTAACAGAAACAGAGAAACTGAGCCCAACGTGGGCGCGATAGCGCGCCGGAGGGGATCAGTCTGCATTAAACGCGCTCGACCCGGCGTACTGTGATCAAACCCTGTGGTCTGAATACAAACAACAGGGCGATAAGAAGAAACACGATGCCGTCGGTCAGTCCGGCGGTCCCGCCGGGCAGGCGGGAGATCAGCAGCACTTCGACCAGGCCAAGGGTGATGCCGCCCAGCACGGCGCCACTGAGACTGCCCAGGCCGCCAATCAAGGCCGCCAGCACCCCTTTAAGCATCGGGTTAAGGCCGGCAGTGGGCCCGGCCTGTCCGCTGCGCATCAGCCAGAAAATTGCGGCAACTCCGGCCAGAACCCCCGAGAGTACGAAAGCGCCGCGAATCACCCGGTTGCTGCGAATACCCATCAACCGGGCCGTGTCGAAATCTTCTGCAGCGGCACGCAGGCTGACGCCGAACATGGTGCGCTGCAGCAGCCAGTAGGTACCCAGCAGCGTCACCAGGGTGGCAGCGATGACCGCCAGGTCGAAGACCTCCAGGCTGAGGTCGCCGATGCGCCAGGTATCAAAAATCCAGCCGGGTCTGGGGAACTGTCGAAAGTTTGCCGACACATACATCACGAACAGTGCCTGCACCAGAAAATGCACGCCGAAGGAAGTCATCAGCATGGTGAAATCAGGCGCGCCGCGAACCCAGCGGAAGGCAACGAACTCGATAATCACCGCAGTGAGAACCGCGACAACAATGACGGTGGGTGCGATGAACCACCAGTTGAAGCCGCTGGCAAAAAGCCAGTAACTGGTATATGCACTTACCGTGATCAGTTCCCCATGGGCAAAGTTAATCAGGTGCATCACGCCGAAGATCACGGCAATACCCAGGGCCAGCAGGGCGTAGATGCCGCCCCGGCCGAGGCCGTCAATAATCTGCTGGATGAGTTCGATCACGCGTTGCCTCCAGACTGACCCAGGTAGGTTTCAAACAGGTCCTCGCGGGCTGCGAGTTGTGCAGCGGGGCCGTCAGCGACGATCTCGCCCGAGCGCATGACGTAGGCCCGGTCGGCTACCGCAAGCATCCGCTGCGCATTCTGCTCTACCACGAACAAGGTGCGACCGCTTATGCGCAGGCGGGTGATCAGGTCGAATACCTGCTCGACCAGCACCGGAGCCAGGCCCAGCGATGGCTCGTCCATGAGCAGCACGGCCGGGTCACTCATCAGCGCACGGCCGATGGCGAGTTGTTGTGCTTCACCGCCGGAAAGATAGCCGGCCTGAGCTGAGAGCCGCTCCTTAAGCACCGGAAACAGTGTAACCATTTCATCCAGCAGTTCCTGCCGCCGACTGGCCGGTTGGGTGACGCCGCCGACCAGCAGGTTCTCGCGGACTGTGAAGTCGGAAAAGATTCGGCGGTGCTCGGGTACCAGCGCCAGCCCGGCCCGCAGCATTCGATCGGGCGCCCAGCCGGTGACGTTCTTATTATCCAGGGTGACCCGCCCGGCCGATGGCTTCAGCAGACCCGCGATCGTCGCGAGCAGGGTAGTTTTTCCGGCGCCGTTGGGGCCGATGAGGCACACGACCTCACCGGCCTGAACGGTTAGCGCAACGTCCCGAACGGCTGTGATGGTGCCGTAACGGGTGATCAGTGACTCGATATCGAGCACCTTGGCAGGCGCTGTGGATCAGTCGTAAGTCGCCGCCAGCGTAGGTGCTCCGTTTACGACCCGGTGAACGTATACCGGTTTGCTCGGTGCTCCGTTAGCGCCAGAGTAGGATAAGGTTCCGGTGGCACCAATGACCCCATTCAGCCCACCAATCGCAGCCCCTAGAACTGCCGGATCCATTGAGCCAGTGCCAAGGTATGCCTGGATGATCACGGCAATGGCATCAACAGCAAGACCACCGAAAGAGGCATTCTCCAATGGTGCGCCTCGGGCTGCTGCGTAGCCATCCGCGAGTGCCTTGACGCGACTGCCCTCGGCGGGGAAGGAGTGGGTGGTGTGGTAGAAGCCTTCAACGCCCTTGGTGAAATAGCCGCCCGTCGCTTCGAAGGCATCGGTCACAAGGTAGTTTGTTTTTACCCCGGCACCATCGAGTTGGCCACGCAGCACGGCACTCTGAAAAGACAGCATAGCTGAGTAAACAACGTCAGGTGCGGATCCCGCAGACGCCATGGCATTTGCCTGAGCCGAGAAATCCATATCGTCGATCGGTACGAAGGCGTAGTCAGTTGTTACTTTGCCGCCGCCCGCTTCAAAAACTTTGGTGAAGATAACAGGGTTGTAGCCGAAATAAGGCCCGGGAGCTGAGAAGGTAACAGCGGTTTTCCAGCCCTGGTCAAGGGCGAATTTGGCCGCGGCGGTAGCCTGGGCCGTATCATCAAAGGCAACCAGGAATGACATGGCTGAGGCATCAGCCAGCGTCGGTTCGGTTGAGGCGACAAACAGCGTGGCAACCTTGCCCGCAGTAACCTGCAGCAAGGGCTCGCCAAAATCCGGGAACGGTGGGCCCAGGATAGCGGATACACCGGCATCAACGAGTTCCTGCCCGGCCCGTTGGGTCACCTCCGGATCACCTTCGATATTCTTGACAGTGAATTCGATTGGGGATCCATTGACGCCACCGGCGCAGTTGACCAACTCAACAAAATAGATCGCGGCTTCACTTGCGGGCTTGTCGGCAAATCCTCCGAGGTCAGAAAAATCAGCAGCAAAACCGATTTTCAACGGCGCGCCATTTGGCGCCGCTTTACAGGCGTTGAGGTTGGTTGCCAGTACCGCATCGATATCAAACGATCCGGCATGGGTTGTACCGAGCATCAGCATCAGTGCCGATGCGCCAAAAGCAATCCTACGAACGGTCTGTTTCATCGTATTCCCCCTTTGGTGTTCAGGTTACGCGTGCCGCGCACACCAATTTGCTGGTATGACTGCCTGGCAGTGGCGTATTCCTTTGGTCAGGTTGTTTATTTTCCGTAGAAGCGACAAGGTAATTGTCAGGAGCAGACCTGTCAAGGTGCTTGCCCTTCTCCTATCAGCAAGTGGTCAAACTCGTTTACAGGCTGTCAACCCCCGGCGACCGGTGGCCAGAGGGCAACCCGGTCGCCTGCGACCAATGGCTGGTCCAGAGCGCATTTGATGCCGTTGACCATCGGGAACGCGACCTGGTTCGGGGGGATCTGTAGTATTTGTGTTAGCAGCTCGCGCAGATTCGTCCCGCTGGGGATGTGCAGCGGCATGACCTCGCCCACATCAAGGCTGGATCGGTAATGACGCAGGCCGGCGTTAAGAGTGACAGTGACTTCGATCATGTGCGATGGATTGCGTCATTTATGCATCGTTGCACACACCCCACCAATCTTCCAGGCCCAGTTCCTCCAGCTTGGCGCGTGTTGGGCGGCCTGACTCATCCCAGCCTCGCAGCAGGTAATAGGTTTGCAGGTGTTCTTGCAGTATGGCCCGGCTGCCGGCCCGCGGTCCGTCAACCGCAGGTTCACTGACGCGTTGTGGCAGCCGGTCGTCTTCACACGTAAAGCCGGCGCGTAGGTTAAACATTCGCTCCAGGTTCCAGATCCGGTCACCTTGTTCAATTGAGCGATCAAAATTGAAATCGAGCCCCGTGGCAGGAGCCAGCAGTGCACAGATTTCCCGGTGGGTAATGGCAAACTTGGTAAACAGGCAAATGCCTGTTGAGTCGACGAACGCGGTCGAATTCTGGAATGGGCGCCGTACCATTTCTTCTTTTTGCTCCAGTGCCTCCGGCGGTAGATAACGGGGAATGCCGTACAGTTCAGCGGCGACCGTGTTGCCCCGCACGTGGCACGCGCCGCGGTTCGAGGTCGCATATTGCAGGGCCATACCCTGAAAGACACGTGGGCTGTAGGCGGACATCTCCAGCTTTTTCGCACCCATGAAAAACTCGGGGTGGCCGTAGCGCACAGCCAGTCGGTAACTGCCATCGGCCAGAACATCACCGAAGCCTTCTCGTTTTCCGGTCATCTCAACCGCGCGAACCAGGGCGGCTGCATCACCGAACCTCAACGGAAAGCCCAGTTCCTGTTCCGGGAGGGCGCCTTTCTCGAACAGTTCCATTGCGCAGGCGATCGTGGCACCGGTGGAGATAGTATCAATGCCATAGTCGCCGCAGATGAAGTTGGCTTTGCTTACCGCGGCCAGGTCAGCAACGCCACAAAGGGCGCCCAGCGCCCAGATTGATTCATATTCGGGCCCCTCGCCACGGCCCTGGTAGGGTCCTTCCTTGACTTCAGAGACACGGGTGCACGCGATTGGGCAGGCAAAACAGGCGCGGTTGCGTTGCAGAATCCCATCGACAAGTGCTTCTCCGCTGGTGTGGGCAGCCCCTTCAAAGGTATCAGACTGGAAATTACGGGTGGGATACGCTCCCATCTCGTTGATCAGGCTTACCAGGCTGGCGGTGCCATAGGCACGGAAACTGCCAAACGAAACCGGGTCTGCCGTTATCTTCTGATGCATGTCCAGGGCAGCTTTCCAGAATTGTTGCGGATCCTGCAGGCTGACACTGCCGGTGCCATGAACAGCAATCGCCTTGAGTTTCTTCTTGCCCATCAGCGCGCCAACCCCGCTGCGTGCGGCAAGGCGGTATCCATCGTTCACTACGCCGGCAAGCAGAGATAGGTTCTCACCACCCGGGCCGATACAGGCAACCTTGGCACTTGGATGGGTCAGGCTGCGAAGCGCCGATTCGGTTTCAGTGGGAAACTTGCCCCAGAGTGATTCTGCCGGGCGGATCTGTACCGTCCTGTTGTCAATCCACAGGTAGACGGGTTCGGCAGATTCGCCCTGGATGATCAGGGCATCGTATCCTGCGAATTTCAGTTCCGGGCCGAAGAAGCCGCCCGAGTTGGAGCAGGCGATCGTCCCGGTCAGCGGCGCTTTACATACGACCACATAACGGGATGTTGCGGGTGCGCCGGTACCGGTGAGCGGGCCGGTGCCGAAAATCAGGGGGTTTTCCGGGCTAAGCGCGTCTGCTGCAGGGTCAAACTCCTGGCACAGCAGGCGGGAGGCCAGCCCGCGGCCACCGATAAAGTCCTCGGCCATCTGCAACTCCAGCAGCTCTCTACTGACAGTGCCCGTGCCGAGATCGACCCGCAGAATGTTTCCGGTATAGCCGTAGTACATGATCGTTTGTTACCTCGCTGCCCGTGATGGCAGGTGAGTTGTCATCAGGGTTGCCAGTTCGTCAGAAGCTGCTGCATCGATATGGCGAAAGGTAATTGCCTCGGTAGGACAGTAACGAACACAGGCGGGGTCTCCGTCACACAGATCACACTTGACCACGGCTGATTTGGCCGGGGAATGCGTAACGCCGCCTGTCGGGCAAGCAAAGATACACTCCATGCAACTGGTGCAGTTCTCACGAATGATACTGACAGCGCCCTGCTCATTTACTTGCATCGCTTCATGAGGGCAGACCTTCAGGCAGTGCCTTTCCTCACAGTGGATGCATACGATGGGCAGGAAATAATCATCGCTGGGGTAAACCACCTGGATGCGCAACTGGGCCTGGGCTGTTTCCTGCTCGTGGGCGATGGAGCAGGCAACCTCACACATGCGACAGCCGGTGCACATCTGCGGATTGACTGCAAGTTTGGGTTGCCCGCTTGGCTCGTCCGGCTCTTCATATTTTGGGGGTGTCATGAAAGGAACCCTCGCGTCCAGCTCGCCCGCACCGGCGATCTGGGTATCTTCGGTTGCCAGTACTGCAGCAACAGATCCCGAAGGCGTCCACTTGGTTTGCAGCCACCCGTCAAAACGGTTGCGGTTAAAAGGTGCCAGTGCCTCGGGGCATACCCCGTTCTGCACCCACTGCGCCAGATACTGGCCGACGATCGGCCCGGTTGCCAAGCCGTGTCCACAAAAGCCCGAAGCCAGCAGCACGTTTTCATTCAGAAAATCGATGATAGGCATGCCGTCGGGAGTACTGGGATCCAGCCCGCCCCAGGTACGGAGCAATTTGGCTTTTTCGAGATCCGACACCAGTTTTGAGATGTGCGCGACCGCGAGCTGCAGGTTGCTGCTGGTAGTGTGGGTATCTTCCTGGCCAGTCTCCTCGAGAATGCCTCCACCAAAGTGGACACCACCATTAGCGGTTTGCCGGAAAAAAAGATCGCTGCTTGCAACGCCGAACATCTGCCGGAACAAGGGGGGCAGCGGTTCGGTAATCATCGATTCGTAGCGGACATTCGCGAGCGGCAGGTCATAGCCGATTTGGTAGCACAGTTTCTGAGAACCAAAACCTGCAGCGAGAACAACCACCGGCGCGGTCGCGGTGTGAGCAGGCGTTTCGACTTCAGCCAGCCCGCTGTCTTTCTGGACAATATTTTGTACTTCGCAATTCAGCAGTACCCGGGTACCGCCTTCAATTGCTTTGTTATAAAACCCCGTCACCAGCCGTAACGGATTGCAGTGGCCATCATCCGGGCAATAACTTGCCCCAATGATGCTCTGCCAGCGCAGTGTCGGTACCAGTTCCAGCACATCGGCAACCTCCAGCCAGGAGACGTCCAATCCATGTGACTGCTGGCGTGCAACATCTACCTGCATCGCGCGGCGATAATCGAGTGACTCCACCACTCGCAGGTTGCCCGCCTGGACATATTCGATATCAACTCCGAGCTCATCGGATAAGTCTGGGAACAAAGCAACACTGGCTTTGGCGAGTGGAATCTCCTCAGAGACGCGGGCAGATTGCCGGACTCCGCCCCCGGAGCGACCGCTGGCACCGCTGCCTATACCGTCGCGGTCCAGCAGCAGGACATCAACTCCCGCACGGGTCAGCTGGTAGGCGGTGGTACAGCCTACGATGCCGCCACCGATGATGATCACGTCTGCCTGGTGGTGGGCCATCGTCAGGTCCTTGCCACCCCATATCCGCCAACGTGATCCTCCCAGGTCAAGGTATCAGTCTCGGCAACCGGGCCGCCGACCACTTCCAATGGCACGGGTTTGACCGGCGCACGTGCCGTAAAGGGCTGGATCTCCGAGAGCGGCAAACCGGTTTCTGCTGCCACGATCTGGCGGAGTATGTCGCCACAGATTCGACCCTGGCAACGTCCCATACCGGCGCGGGTCCAGGGCTTTAGCTGGTTCAGCTGTACCACGCCATTGCGTATAGCGGCGCGTACCTCGCCGGCACTCACTTCCTCGCACCGGCAAACCGGCACATCGTCGGCGGCCAGTGCGCAAAGCCCCGGCTTGAGCTGAAACATTTTTCCCAGTGAGGCGGCCACGGCGCGCGCCTGCAGCCGTTTGTCGGATAACCCGTTCTGGTCAAATGGCGGGCTGAACCCGAGCTGTTGCGCGGCCACACTGCCGGCCAACTGGCCTTCAATAACGGCCACCTCAGCCCCGCCCATACCACGGGTTTCGCCGGCCGCAAGAATTCCGGCGATGCTGGTTTCCAGGCTGTCGTTAGTGGCGGTGGCATAAGTGGCGTAGTCCTGGTCGAAGTACTGCTCGCAGCCTGCAATCCGCGGTAATTCTGTAGCCGGAGTGAAACCGTAATTCAGGCAGATGGTGTCAACCTCGAAACGGGTTTCGCTGCCGGGAATCGGCTGACCATCGCCATCCACCCTCATGATCACGGCCCCGGATACTTCGGTCTCACCCAGCGCCTGGGCGATGGTATGCCCGAACTTTATCGGTACCCGTGCTTGCAGCAGTTTCTGCAGGGTAGCGAAACCCTGCCCCAGTTTGTCCGGATATCGCCACAAGTGGGCGGCGCTCTTAAGGAATTCCGTGCGTGACCGCAATTCCACGAGCGCGGCGATCTGGGCGCCGGCTTCCAGCAGTTGCACGGCTGCAAGTTGCAGCAGGGGTCCGGTTCCTGCCAGCAGGAACGTTTTCCCGGGCAGCAGCCCATGCGCTTTCAGCATCAGTTGGCCCGCACCGGCCATGATCACGCCGGGTAATGTCCAGCCGGGAAAAGGCACCGCTCGCTCAGTGGCGCCGGCGCAGAGGATGATGCGTTGCGCTTGCAGTGCCCGTGCACCCGCGGGGCTATACAGATCAAGCACCAGCTCATCTGCCGAGATGTTCCAGGCCAGCGTATTGCACTGAAGATCAATTCCCGGATGGCTCAACCCCTCAAGCAGTTCTCGGCCCTGCTGAATAGTCGAAGCCAGGGAGTGTGGGTAGCTCGGCCCACCGTCGGTGTGCACGGGTTGCTTGTAGTACTGTCCACCGGGTCTGGCATATTCATCCAGCA
>CEPV01213661.1_pt1 | contig 16155 bp, 18 predicted proteins | sample 530451 | NCBI WGS metagenome assembly CEPV01 (sample SAMEA2620097, study PRJEB7988) | marine metagenome | isolation source: saline water (ENVO:00002010), including | reverse complement strand
CAAGGAAACAAAGCAACTATGTAAGAATTCTCATACCGTCTTTGATTGTAAAAGCATCAGCTTTAGGAAATTTAAAAAAGAATGATGAAGCATTTGCAACATTGAGTTATGCAAAAAGTGCCAATCCATCTAGGCCCGAAATTTATGCCGCTGAGGGTGGACTTCACTACAATCAAGGAAATTTTGAAGAGGCAATTGAAGCATTTTCACAAGCAATTGAGTTAAATCCAAAAAAACAATTAGCCTATCATTGGAGGGGCAAAACTTATTCAAGATTGGAAAATTATCCTGAAGCGGTAGTTGATTTGGAGCATTCTATAGCTTTAGGCAAGCAAGTAGCTTTAGGCAAGCAAGACCATGATGCTTATTTCGAATTAACATTTGCTTATATAGGTTCTAAAAAGATAGGAAAAGCAATCGAAACTCTAGAGATTATGAAAAAGGTATTTCCAGCTAATGCTCAGGCATATGCATTAGGAGCCAAAGCATATTCTTTGGACGGGCAATATGAACAATCAATTTCTGACGCAACAAAAGCTCTAGAAAGAGGCATCCGTTCCAAATCAGTTTATAGGTGGAGGGGAGTTTCACATCTTCGCTTGGGAAAATTTCATGAATCTTTTAATGATCTTGAAGAAATACAATCAGAAGATCGAGACACATTTGACCACGCCAATTTTGGGTTTGTATTGGAGAAGTTAGGGAAAAAAGGAGCAAAAGATTCTTATGAGGAAGCATTAAGACTATTACTACAAAAAAAAGTAAGAAATCGGCTAGATTATGTTGGTGCAGTAGTTGCCCAAGACCATTTAGAAAAAATGGATGTTGAGCCTACATTTGATTTTAAGTCGCAAGCCATTGAAAAAAAATATTTAAACAAAATGAGCTTGAAAGAATTCTTTTAACTTATTCCTAGTGGGTAAAAATCCAATTAATTTATAATATTGCAGCATTTCAATTATAATGATGGATTTAAAATACACCAAAATTATTTATATCATCCTTACATCTCATTCTAAAAATGCCAAAAAGACTAGAAAAAGCCAGATCAGCTTACGAAAAAAAAGATATAGAAGCAACAAAAAAAGCGCATGCAGTTGAAGCTATAAAATATGCTCCAGAAAAGCATAAAGGAGCTGGAACTTATCTTGGTGATTTTGTTTACGGAGCAATCGATGGTTCTATAACTACTTTTGCAGTTGTTTCTGGTGTTGCAGGAGCAGCTTTGTCTGCAAATATTGTAATAATCTTGGGCCTTGCAAACTTAGTAGCAGATGGATTTTCAATGGCTTTAGGCAACTACTTAAGCTCTAAATCAGATAAAGAATTTATTCAAAGGGAAAGAAAGAGAGAAGAATGGGAAGTAGACCATTATCCTAAAGGTGAGATAGAAGAGATAAGAGCAATTTTCCGAAAAAAAGGTTTCAAAGGAAAAGACCTGGAAAAGGCAGTTAAGACAGTTACATCAGATAAAAAAGTGTGGGTAGACACCATGATGATTGACGAGCTTAATCTTATAGAAGATGACACATCTCCTTTCAAAAAAGGCTTAGTAACTTTTATTTCATTTGGATTAATTGGAGCTATACCTCTAATACCTTATTTCCTTTCATTTTTCTCTGAAACAATAAAAGAAATCGTCTTCCCTTTATCAGTTATAATGACTTTTATAGCATTTTTCTTTATAGGCAGCGCAAAAATTTACATAACCGATAAAAACTGGTTTAAGTCCGGATTAGAAACATTGCTAGTGGGTGGTGCAGCTGCTGTTATTGCTTATAGTATCGGTTATTTGTTAAGAGGATTGGCATAGTTTTATTTCTTTAAAGTAGTAACAAAATAGAAAGGTTTATATACTATTTATGCATAGTTCTGTCCTAAGAAAATGAGTGTTAATTATTCAGATAGTAATACAAAAAATTTACCGAGTTATGTTAGTCTTGATTCTATTAAAGGAGCTGGTCTTGTTGGAGGTCCGATTTCTGTTCTATTGAGCAAATCACCGGAACAAGGACAACCTCTATCTCAATCTGATTTGGAAAAAGCACTTGGATTAGTAGCTTTAGGTGATTTACCAACTCATTTTACAGCAAGTCCCGTAATTCAATCTGGTCCAGGGAGTTCTCCAAATTCTTCTGGTACTGGACATACATTGTCTCTTCAATTCTATCAAAAAACAGATGGTGAAGGAGTTTCATTTATAGATGGAGAACCATATATGTTTAACAGGAATCCGAAAACTAATGGAGGAGATGGAATAGGGAATGTTTTTCCAAGATTTTTGGTTTATACTCCAAAAAAAATAGCAGTTGCAAATGAAGATGGGAAAAAAGTTTTTCTACCAGCTACTAGGGATCCTATACAGCAGCCAAGATCAAAAGTATTTGTTGTTGATGATGGACTATACTTTCCAGATAATGCTAACAATTTTCAAGGATATCCAATAGATTCTAGCAAACCTCTGTATGTTGCAGGGATGGGCGTATTTACAAGGGATTATAGTCCAGTAGAATTAAAAGTTAAAGAAGGCCTAATTATTTTAGATGGAATGCAAAGAGGCTCGCCTAGACAACTGGAATCTCGATTGTTAACTTTCTTCTCTGATGATGTTCTAACTAAGGTTAGGGAAATGGAGCAACAGGAAGGAGATGAGATTAAAGCGTTAGTAATCGGACCTATGACAGATGAATTTGCATTAGGTTTACGGGAAATTAGAGAACAGAGTCAAGGAGATCCGGATGAATTTCAAAGACTGCTTACAGCAACTAGTAATCCAGATGGTAAGAACCTGAGAGATATGTTAGACAGCGATGAAGAAAGAAGTTTGATGGTCGGATTAACCTTTTTATCTGAAAAACAAGTATAAATTTTTACTTTAATAATCTGAAAACCCCAAAAAATTATAAACATCAAAAATTCTAGTTCTTATATGAAAAACACTCTCGTAGCAGAACTATTAAGAAACATAGCTCAACTTCTGGAAATAAAAGGAGAATTAGTTTTCAAGATAAGAGCATATGAAAAAGCAGCATTAGTAATTGAAAATTTAGAGGAGGATATAGAAGATATCTGGAAAAAAAATAAACTAGACGATATTCCTGGTGTTGGAGAAGCGCTAACAAAAAAAATTAGCGAGTTCTTAGAAACAGGAAAACTAGATTATTATGAAAAACTAAAGAAGGCAGTTCCTGTTAATATGGAAGAGCTAGGAAAAGTTGAGGGATTGGGGCCAAAAACAATTCTTAAATTATACAAAAAATACAAAATTAAAAATTTAAAAGAATTGGAAAAAGCAGCAAAACAAGGAAAAATAAGAGTAATAGAAGGTTTAGGACCCACAGTTGAGGAAAACATACTAAAAAGCATTGAGTTTGCAAAATCTACTGGCAATAGGTTTCTTTTAGGACATGCTTTAGATATTGCCGAGGAAATTAAATCAAAATTAAAAAAATTAAAAGAAGTCAATAAAATAGAAATTGCTGGTTCTTTAAGAAGAAAAAAAGAGACTATTGGGGATATTGACATTTTGATTACATCAAAAAACCCGGCAAAAGTAATGGATTTCTTTACCAAAATGGATAATGTTGCAGATGTTTTGGCTAAAGGCCACACAAAATCATCTGTAAGACTAAAAGAAGGCCTGGATGCAGATTTACGTGTTATAGGAGAAAAAAGCTATGGAGCAGCTTTACTATATTTTACAGGAAGCAAGCAGCATAACATAATATTAAGGAAAATTGCAATTAAAAAAAGAATGAAACTTTCTGAGTATGGCATTTTTAACAAGAAAACCAATGGGCTTTTAGCTGGAAAGACGGAGGAAGAATGCTACAGAAAATTAGGATTCCAATATATTGAGCCAGAGCTCAGAGAGGATGAAGATGAGATAGAGCTAGCTCAAAAAAAGAAACTCCCAAAACTAATTTCCTATAAAGATGTTAAATCCGATTTGCAGATGCATACAAATTGGTCAGATGGTAATAACACAATTTTAGAAATGGCATTAGCTGCAAAAAATCTAGGCCACAAATACATCTGCATAACAGATCATATTGGCATGACTTTTAAAATTGTAAATTCACTGGATGAAAAGCGCATTAAAAAACAAAGAAAAGAGATTGATAAAGCAAACAAGCAGCTAAAAAACTTTACAATCCTGCAAGGTGGAGAAGTTAACATCAAAGCAGATGGAAGCTTAGATATGAAAAACTCAGCCTTAAAAGAACTTGATATTGTTTTAGCTTCCATACATTCTGGCTTTAAGAATCCAAAAGAAAAAATCACTAAAAGAATGATTAAAGCAATGGAAAATCCTCATGTTGATATAATAGCGCATCCTTCTGGCAGATTAATTAATGCAAGGCCTGCTTATGAATTTGATTTTGATAAAATACTGGAAAAAGCAAAGCAAACAAAAACCATTCTGGAAATAAATGCCCATCCTCAAAGATTGGATCTGAACTATATAAATGCCAGAGCTGCACTGAAAAAAGGAATCAAGCTTTCAATAGGAACTGATTCCCATGATGCTGAACAATTAAGACATTATAAGTTGGGAATTGCAGTAGCAAGACGTGCCTGGGCAAATAAGAAAGACATAATCAACACTTATTCTGTTAAGGATATGTTGAACTTATTGAAATCATAAAAATCGAAGATTTTTAGGATGCCAAAAAAGACCAAATCTTTTTTGTGCATAAATTTCAAAAACTATTTAAACTAATTATTTACCTTCAATTTAAAAAATGGTGAACATAGCTATTAACGGTTTTGGCCGTATTGGAAGATTAGTTCTAAGGATTGGAATGAAGGAAAAAAAACTTAATTTCGTTGCTATTAATGACTTAACTGATGCAAAAACTTTAGCTCACTTACTTAAGTACGATTCAGTGCATGGCACTTTTGATGCTAAAGTTGAAGCAGGCAAGGATTTCATAAAAATAAACAACAAAAAAATAACAGTTCTATGCGAGAAAAACCATAATAAGCTTCCATGGAAAAAATTTAAAGTTGATATAGTTGTTGAAAGTACCGGAATATTCAGAAAAGAAAAAGACCTTAAAGATCATTTAAAATGCGGGGCAAAAAAGGTTTTATTATCAGCACCTGCAAAAGAAGGCAATGTAAAGACTGTAGTTCTAGGATCAAATGATAAGGATTGTAAAAATGTTAAGTATGTTTCAAATGCATCCTGCACAACTAATTCATTAGTTCCAGTTGTGGAAGTGCTGGATAAGGAATTTGGAATAGAATCCGGTTTCATGTCAACAATACACTCATACACAAACGACCAAAGATTATTAGATTTACCTCATAAAGATTTACGAAGAGGTCGCGCAGCGCCTGTCAATATTATTCCAACAACAACAGGAGCAGCAAAATCTGTTGGAGATGTCTTACCCCACTTAAAAGGCAGGATAGATGGTTTATCTTTCAGAGTTCCAGTACCCTGTGGTTCTATTACTGATTTAGTCTGCGTAGTAAAAAAGAAAGTTACAGTTCAAAAAGTAAACAAAGCAATCAAAAAAGCATCTCAAACATATTTAAAAGGAATCTTAGAGTATTCAGAAGAACCACTTGTATCAAGAGACATCATTGGCAATAAACACTCTTCAATATTTGACTCTCAACTAACAAAAGTGCAGGGAAAATTAGTAAAAGTAGCAGCATGGTATGATAACGAATACGGATATTCTGCAAGAATGGTTGATATGCTGAAGATGATGGCAAAATAAAACAATTTTTATTATCTTATTTATTCTCCTCTTAATATGCACAAAATAAAACAACTTCCAGAAGATTTTATTGTTAAAGAAATAAATGAAATTAAATTAGGTGATAATGGAGATTATTCCTATTTCCTTCTAAAGAAAAAAAATTATAACACATTAAGAGCAATTGAATCAATAGTAAATAAACTCAACATAAATGAAAAAAATATAGGTTTTTCAGGAAATAAGGACAAAAATGCAATAACAGAGCAAGTTATTTCTATCCATAAAGGAAGCAAAAAAATAGAAAATATAGCAATAAAAGATATTGAATTGAAATATTTAGGAAACGGGAATGAAAAAATCTACCTTGGAAACCTAAAAGGCAATAAATTTGAAATAACAATAAGAAATTTAACCAAAAAAGACATAGGGAAAATAAGCAATAAAGAAATCTTGATGCCAAATTACTTTGGACCGCAAAGGTTTTCTAAAAATAACCATCAAATAGGAAAAGCAATTGTAAAAAAGAATTTCAAAAAAGCAATTAATTTAATTTTAGAAACAAATTCCGATTACAATGAAAAAATAAAACAACATTTACAAAAAAAGCCAAATGATTTTGTTGTTGCATTAAAAATGATCCCATTTAAACTATTAAAATTATATGTTCATGCTTACCAATCTTATTTATTCAATAAAGCATTGGAACAATATATCAGAGACAATAAATTAAAAATCAATGATAAAAAAAATAATTATAATACCAAACTTCCTATTGTTGGTTTTGGCACTGAAATAAAAAATAATAATATTGATAAAATTATAAAAAAAATATTGAAGAAAGAAAATATTGGTTTTAGAGACTTTATAATAAGGCAAATTCCTGAACTAAGCTCAGAAGGCGATGAAAGAAATACATTCATAACAGTAAAAGATTTTAAAATTATTAATCAGGATAAAGATGAATTGAATAATATCAAAGAAAAATTAATTGTTTCTTTCTCATTACCCAAGGGTTGTTATGCAACTGTTTTTATTGATTATCTCTTTACTTAAGAAATATCCTCAACTACCAACTCAAAAACCTCTTCCGGCGTACCGGAACCATCAACATTAACTATTAATTTTTTATCTTGATAATACTTTATCAAAGGTTCTGTCTCTTTTCTATAAACTTCCAATCTATTAATAATAGCATCTGGTTTGTCGTCTTTTCTTTGATGTAATTTTCCACTGCATTTATCGCAAATACCCTCCTTTTTAGGCTTCATATATTCGAGATGATAAATTGAGCCGCATTCGCTGCATATTCTTCTCCTGCCCAATCTTTTTATGATAAGCTCATCACTTACGTGCAAGTTAACAACTTTATCCATTTTCGTAAAACTACCAATTTGATCTGCCTGGTTAATTGTCCTTGGAAATCCATCAAGAATAAATCCTTTTTCACAATCCTTTTTTTGCAATCTTTCTTTAATCATTTCAATTACAACGTCATCAGGAACCAAAAGCCCTTTATCCATGTGATTTTTAGCTTCCATACCCAATTCTGTTTTCTGAGCAACATTTTCCCTCAGCATATCTCCTGTAGCTATATGCGGAAAACTAAATTTTTCGCTTAATTTTCCTGCAACAGTCCCTTTTCCCACTCCCGGAGGTCCTAATAAAATTATATTCATCTTAGCCAAAATAACCTAAATTTTCCTCCATTGTTGTTTCCTTATCCCATGAATCCTTCATTTTACCAACATAAACAAGCAATTGCTTTTTAATATTAAGCCATTCAATTAAAAAATCATTTAAAAATTTTGCTTGATTTTTTCCATCATGTTCAAGCGCCAATACAATCGCATTTCTATGAACTTTCATCAATCTCTTAAACAAATCATAAATATTATTTTTTTCTTTATCTGCAAAAAATCTTATCTCATGCATACTGCTTAGGGAGGATGTATCTGGCTGCAGTAAATCATTAATCAAATTAGCATAAAATTCGATCTTTTCTCCAACTTTTCTTAATATGTTGCTAAGAAGAAAATTAGTATTTTCTAAAGAACTTATCTCAAATTCTTCATCAAGCTCTTTAAACTTTGGTAGCTTGTATTTTTTACATAGTTTGCTGTATTCCTTCTCTATATCATCTACCATTTTACACTGCTAGGAATTTGATAGTTGTATTTATGCTTTTGTATTATTCCTGCTGTCTCTTATACAAACCAACAAGCTCTGTTTTTTCTATTATATAGCCTTCCATTGCTTTTAAGAGATCTTCCTTTTTAGAGCCTTCAGGTAAATCTAGCGTAGTATCTAATGCATAAAGCTTGAAAAAATATCTATGTGTTCCAGACGGTGGACATGGCCCTCCATAACCTTTATCACCAAAACTTGTTGTACCTTGAACACCTTCCGGCTCATTTCCTTTTGCTATTGTTTTAGTTTCTGTTGGAATATTCCACACAACCCAATGGATCCAAGTTCCCATAGGAGCATCAGGATCATCCATTATCAAAGCCAAACTCTTAGCATTTTCAGGAACATCCTCTATGTTTAGCTCTGGGTTTATATTGCTGCCATCACATGTATATTCTGATGGCATCTCCTTATTATGCTCAAATACAGGACGTGTTAATTTCATATTCACCACCCCTTGTGTAGTTTTTATTTCTTTTTCAGTTTTAATATTTTCAACTTGAGTATTACACCCAATAATAAAAACAGTAAAAATAAATATTATTGGAATCAATAGTTTCATATTTTTTATTGATCCTTGTGGCCTTCTCTTAATACTCCGAACTTTTTATTCTTTATATCTACATCATAAATATTGAAATTTGTCCTTATATCAAAATTTTTGTAATGTTTGGCATAGTTTGTAGAAATGGATCCATTAGGACTTCTTACTCTATGGAAGACATGTGTTGGCCAACCAAGAATAGCAGCTCCTTTGAAAATAATTTTACTATTATGTTTGATATACTTTGAAGTTGCCTCAAACTTTTCAATTTTCCCATGTTTTACTGAATAAAGATCAACAAACCTTTTCCCTTCATGAACCAATAAATTATCTTCCTGGCATGGGTGCATGTACCATGGCCTTTTAACTTTAGACCCTTTAACACTTGGAGAGACTGCATTTTTTTGATGGATTACTTTATCAACTGCACTTAAATGGGATAATACTCCTTGAACATTATAGAACTCAACCTTAGGTGTTTTTCTTAGAAGTTTAAGTGGTTTAATAAAAGCCAAACCTTTAACCGCATCCCTTTTTTTACCTATCTTAAATCTCATTTAGCTGCCCCTCTTTTTCCCCTAAACCTGCACCAAAAGGATAAAAGCCTCCGATGGGAGTTGAACCCATGATCTTCGGTTCTTTTGAGAAACAAAAGCCAGAAACCTTTAGTTTCGCTGTACAAAACCGACGCATTAGCCACTATGCTACGGAGGCATATAATTTTATCTTAAGAATAAAAATTCCATTTATATAATTTTTGAATTAAATTTGTTGTGACTCTTCCCAGCCGTATGTTTTTGGATGGAATAGCTCAGCAGTTGGTGCCCAAGTTCTAAAATTTAAGTAAGCCTTTACCTTGCTCTGCAATCTATAAACTTCTCTCCATAGCTCTTTCTCTCTTTTTTCTATGTTTGCATGTTGAATTCTACCTTCATAAACACCTTTGAGATGTCTCAAAAGCTTATGATTTTCCCAGCTATGTCCAACATCAGATATTATTCTTGCTTTAAAGAATACCTCAAGCTGTGCAAAATCAACTTTCATTTTTTTGCCCTGATGCACAATTTCTCTGTCCTGTAAATAAGCAGCATGCCAGTCTATATCTAATGTGTTAAGGAAATACATATTAGTTCTTCCTTCATGATGTTTTCTTGCTCTCCACCAAACCCACAATTCTTTTCCCCCTCTATGAATTCCTCTTTGGTAAGCATTTTCAGAATACAATGTTTCCAAATCTGTATGTCCGGTCAGTCCTGTTTCCTGACCTTCAAAACCAAGCCACCCTTCTTCCAACAACATCTCATGCATCATAACATATAAATTTCGTAAATGAAAAACATCGGTATATTTAACAGAAAAAATAGGAATTTCTCTACATAGGTCTCCTTCATTTCCTCTTTCGAATATAACCATATTCTTTCTCTAGTGAATTGGATTTATAAAGTTTTCTATAAACTATACAGGTATAGCAATTGTTATACTAACTAATCATCCTCAAAACAAAAATAATTAAATCAAAGCAAATTAGTAAAAGTAAAATGCTAATAGGTGTAGTAGGAAAAGCAAATATTGGTAAAAGCACTTTCTTCAAAGCAGCTACTCTTGCAGAAGTTGAAATAGCAAATTATCCCTTTACCACGATAAAACCAAACCATGGAACTGGCTTTGTTAAACTTGATTGTGTTGATAATGAATTTAATATTAAATGCAATCCAAAATTTGGTTATTGCTTAGATGGAAAAAGATTTGTTCCTGTTGAACTCTTAGATGTAGCTGGCCTAGTACCAGGAGCACATGAAGGCAAGGGAATGGGAAATCAGTTTTTAGATGACCTAAACCAGGCTGATGCATTAATCCATATAATAGACATTTCCGGCTCAACAAATGAAAAAGGAGAATCTGTTGAAGCTTTGAGCTATGACCCGGCTAAAGATATAGAATTCTTAGAGATAGAACTTGATATGTGGTATTTGCGCTTAACAAAAAAAGGATGGGAAGAATTTGTTAAAAAAACAGTGCAAGAAAAACCAGAATTAAATAAAGCATTAGCAAAGCATCTTTCTGGCTTAAGAGTAACGGAAAAACTTGTTGAAGATTTATTGAAAGAATTAAATTTTGATGATAATATCACTAATTGGAATGATGAAAATCTAAAACAAATTGCAACAGGATTAAGAAAAGAAACAAAGCCAATGTTAATAGCATGCAATAAAATAGATATTCCGGGAGCTTATGAAAATTACGAAAAACTAAAACAAAAATTTCCAGACCTTTTACTCATTCCATGTAGTGCAGAATCAGAACTGGCATTAAAAGAAGCAGCAAAACACGAATTAATAGAATACATTCCGGGAGAAGATAACTTTACAATAAAAAGTGAGCAATTGAATGAAAAACAGAAAAAAGCCTTGGAGTTCATCAAAGATAATATTCTGGATAAGTATAAAACAACAGGTATCCAAGATGTTTTAGATAAAGCAGTTTTTGAATTATTGAAGTATATAGCAGTCTATCCTGTAGCAACTCCAAAGCTAACAGACAAAGAAAATAATATTCTTCCTGATTGCCTTTTAGTCCCTGAGAATATAACTGCATTGGATTTTGCCTTTAAGATCCATACAGATATAGGCAACAACTTTATCAAAGCCATCGATTTAAAGACAAAAAAACCAGTTGGCAAAGATTATATCTTAAAGAATAAAGATGTTGTAGAGATTGTGACTAAATAAGCTTTATTCCACTTATTTTGGGCCATAAACCTTCCTTTGTGCAACTTGATGTTCAGTAATTGGTATAGGTCGTCCTATAACTCCACCATTAGCAGGCACTTGAGCATACCCTCTTGCAGCTTGCCCCTCTTCTGGGCGTGAGAAATAAGTGGCTGCACCATTAAAAAATACACGATTATGACTCCTGGTTGTAGGTTTGCCTGTAAAGACAACAAACCTACCATCACCTAGATCTACAACAGCATAGCTTCCAACATCATCAAGACTTTCAACCGGCCCAGTCTTATAACCTGCTAAAAGATAGTCTATAGCAGCATTAGCGTCTAGATATTACATTCAGTATGGGAACAATCAAAGTTTTAAAAATGTTTCCCTAGAACTCACTTCTTCCTAAACTTATCAAAGCTCTGCACTAAATCAATCATATACTTTCCATCTTCTAATTTAAATATCAAGGGCTCTTTCTTGAACAAATGAACCAAATCCAGTTCATATCTTCCAGGTTTTAGAATTCTTATTGCTTCAAGATCAAGTATAACTGGTTGGTCTCTGTCAACATCGCTTCCAACCAACTCAAATATATCTTGTTCAATCTGCTCTTTGTCTTTTTTAGATAAATTAGATTCTTCTGTTATCTTCTTAATATCATCAAGCTTTTCCTGCTTGATAAAGAAAAATAACCTGCCACCACAGCCGCATCCTTTCAGTAATTCCTCTGCTCCATCATCATAGAATGTATTGCATCTTACGCATTGGTGTGGCATTTTATTTTCTTCTGTTTCTAGCTTCTTTTGTCAGTAACTCTATTTTTGTCGGGTCTTTCTTGATGTCCTTTACTATCGATGCAGGGCCTATTATCGTTAATCCTTGCCTGTCTCCAAGCACCAGATTATAGAAATTACTTCTAAGTCTTTTTAGGCCTTCTTTGCTTTTTTCCTCAGGATTTATAACAGCTAATTCAATACCTTTAAACTTGCCTTTAATCTCTTCCATAGCAATCGCTATTAAATCAGCTTCTTCTTCTTCTTTTAATCTGCCCTGCAATAAAACAATCTTGTTTTGCTTGACAATATCTATTAATCTTTTAACCCTTCTTGCGCTGCCTAAGTCCTCAATTTCATGGTAAGGGACAAATTGAAAAGTTACCATCTTTTTTACAACCTCTTTTTTCCTTTTTATCCTGCAATAGCAAACAAGCCCTCATAAAATTTATCAATATTATTGCCATATTTTGCTGAAATGCCAATTACACTATATTGCGGGTAAGCAGCCTGAACTTTTTTTACATCTGATTTTTTCAAATCAGATTTATTTGCTACAATTAAAACAGGAATATTTCTTGCTTGTAAGTTTCCAACTATTGTTATATTGACCTGCGTGTAAGGATCTTTAGTTCCGTCTAAAACAATGATAACAGCATCCATCTCATCAAGCCATTTAATAGAATCTATGATTCCTTTAGTTGCTTCTTTTGCTCTTTGCTTTGCCTTTTTTTCCTTCATGCCAGCTTTCACAAACTCCTCATAATCAATTTTTGTTGCTATTCCAGGTGTATCAACAAGATTAAAATCTAGTTCTTTACCTTTTGACTTTATGCTTATCTGCTCTTTTATCTGAATTTCCCTGGTTTCGTGAGCAATATTAGAAACATCCCCCATATCTTCCCCTAACCAGTCCTTGCAGATTCTATTGGCTAAAGTAGTTTTTCCACCGTTAGGAGGCCCATATAGTCCAAGCCTGACATTTTTCTTTTTCTTAAATAAATTATTAAGAACTTTGCTGATAAAACTTTTTAAAATATTAATCATGTGTGCATCACTTTTTTACTCTTGAGTTGTTCTTTTAGGGTTTTAATTTATATACTTTTCTATTTCATCTCAAAATGTTTTATCTCAAAAGAAACTTTTATAAAAACAAAAACAAATTGTAATTTTATGAACGAATTAGTAAAAAAAGATGCCTTGGGAATTCTTAACAAAGTTATTGAAATATTAAATGTAAAAGAGGAAAAAGATATTACTGAAATTAAAGAGTTAAGCGACCATACAATTCATAATGCATCTGTGTTCCAGGATTATTGCTCTGTCTCAATAGCTGTCGTAATTTATGCTCTTTCAAAGGTTATTGAGAGAAAACAATACGGTAACTATCAAAATATCTTGAAAATTCTTGGAAAAGTGAGAAAATCTCTAATAAATGATGAAGAGCAGGATTTTAAATCTGCTATAAAACAGCTATTTTCTGAAATTTCAAGGATAGACAGCAAATTAAAGATTTATATGCAGGAAGTCATAAGCCAGGCAGAGGTAAAAAAAGGAAGCAAGCTGTATCAGCACGGTTTGTCTGCTGCAAAAGCATCGCATGTAATGGGAGTTTCACAATGGGAACTGATGAATTATCTTGGAAATATAAAGCCAGATGAAGCCATATCTGCTGTTACTGATGTAAGGGCACGCTTAAAATTTACAAGGAGTTTATTCTCATGAAAACAATTGTTTTTGACACAGGACCAATAATAAGCTTAACTATGAATAATCTGCTGTGGATTCTTGAGTCTCTGAAAAATAAAAGCAATGCCGGTTTTTACATAACTGGTAGTGTGGAGAAAGAGCTTGTTGATACACCCCTTAACAAAACAATGAGATTCAAATTTGAAGCTTTACAGGTTTTACATTACATAGAAAATAAAACTCTGGAAGTAATAGATAGTGCAGAAATCAAGAACCAGACTTCAAAACTGCTTTTTGCAGCCAATAATTGTTTTAGAGCATTTGGTCATAATATGAATATAGTCCATGATGCAGAGATATCAGCTCTAGCTTTATATTTGCAGAAAAATGCAGACGCATTTGTTGTTGATGAGAAAACAACCCGGCTGTTGATTGAGAACCCAAAGAAACTGCATAACATACTGAAACATAAACTGCATACAAAAGTGGAGATGAACCATAACAATGTCGATGATTTCAAAAAACTAACCAAAAATGTTAAAATGATCAGGTCTGTTGAGCTTGCTACAATAGCTTATGAAAAAGGCTTATTGGATAAATATCTTCCAAACATGGATGAGCCAAAAAAAAGATTATTGGAAAGCATCTTATGGGGAGTTAAACTCAATGGCTGTGCAGTAAGCAAAAAAGAAATTGAGCAGATAATACGCATGGAAACCAGATAATTATCCTTTACACAACTTTTATATACATTCCTCAAATATCTTTCTTTGGGTGGTACTATCACAAAAGGTCAAGTTATTGCTGGAGAGTTTGGAAAAATAGTTGTAAGACAAAAATCAGATCAAAAGCTTGAACTAGGAGAGCTTTTAATTTCTGAATCAGGAGAAAATAAAATTTTGATGCAGGTTTTTGACTTAATCTATGGCTCTCAAATTTCTCAACAGAATTTAGAATTAATTTCAGGAATGAAACTAGAGGAAAATGCAGATACAGAATTCTTTGACAAAAATTTAAGAAACTATATGCTTGCTAGCTTGAAAAATTTAGTTACAATAAATAAAGAAAAAGCATTTGTAAGCAAGCTAATGCCGTCATTTTTCTCAGAAGTAAGGGAAATAAATAAAGAAGATTTGTCATTCTTAACAAAACCAAGTAATCCTTTATTTATAGGAAATTTACGCTCAGGCAGCAAGATGCTTGATGTTCCTATTTTCTTGGAAGGCCATAAAGTTTTAAGCCACCATATTTTGATAGCAGGAACAACCGGCAAAGGTAAGAGTGTTTTAATATCAAATATCTTGTGGAATTTAATCAGCCAGGAATATTGTGGAATATTAGTCTTAGATCCTCATGATGAATATTTTGGAAGGAACAAACTTGGCTTAAAAGATCATCCAAAAAAAGAAAAAGTCGTTTATTACACTCCAAAAGAACCCCCCGTAGGAACCAAAACCTTAAAAATCAATTTGAGAACAATAAAACCGCATCATTTTGATGGCGTCGTTGATTTTTCTGACCCACAAAAACAAGCATTAATCTTATATTACAAATTTTTTGGAAATAACTGGATTAATAGCTTATTATTCGAAAGGAAAATGGAAGGTGTTGCTTTCCAGGAACAAACAATTTCTGTTGTCAAAAGAAGATTGTTGCAGTTATTAGATCTGGAGATTCAAGGAGAAAACATAATATCAAAAGGAATTTTTGATTTAAATGCCGGAATTAATACAGTTTATGATATTGCAAAAGAACTAGAAGATGGAAAAGTAGTTATTGTTAATACATCCAGCTTTTCCGGTGCAATAGAAATTTTAATTGGCAGTTTAATTACAACAGAGTTATTTAATAATTATAAATTCTATAAAATGAATGGTTCTTTGAAAGAGAAACCTGTTATTTCTGTTGTTTTGGAAGAAGCTCCCAGAGTTTTAGGAAAGGAAGCTTTAGAAAGAGGCCCAAACATATTTTCAACAATAGCAAGAGAAGGAAGAAAATTTAAAGTTGGCTTAACAGCTATAACTCAGCTTCCAAGTTTAATTCCAAGAGAAATTTTAGCAAATATGAACACAAAAATAATCCTGGGCATAGAAATGAAACCAGAGCGTACAGCAATAATTGAATCTGCCTCCCAAGACTTAAGTGATGATGACAGGACTATAGCTTCTTTAGACATAGGAGAAGCATTGATAAGCTCTAATTTTGCAAAGTTCGCTATCCCGGTTAAAATTCCTTTTTTTGAGGATACTGTTAAGAAAGATATAAATACTCAAAAAGAAGATATAAAGAGTGATTTTAGTGGAATAAAATTGAGATAATTAGAACAATTAAATGGAATCTAACTTTGAAATAAGCATAAGGAAGCAATTAGTGATAGTAGGTAACAAAAAAGCAGGATTAATGGAGAGGCTGAATGCAGCGAAAACTCTTGCAGATATACTAAAAACTGATGATAGTGTAACCGAATGGTTTAGAGTAAATAATTGTTGAGTATGGATATTATTTCGCCTTTTTTTCTCATACCACTT
>CEPV01007116.1_pt1 | contig 16173 bp, 12 predicted proteins | sample 530451 | NCBI WGS metagenome assembly CEPV01 (sample SAMEA2620097, study PRJEB7988) | marine metagenome | isolation source: saline water (ENVO:00002010), including | reverse complement strand
GGAACTAACCGAATCTCTCCCTGCCAAAGTAAAGTGAAAGCGGAAGATGCCGGAATCGTAGGTTTGAGCCAATCCTGAGGGGCGCGCAAATGCGGCTATGCGTCGCTTAAAATCGACACCCAAATCTGACAGCACCTCCTTTACCTCAGGTGAAAGAGTTTCTCCATGGCGGATGAGTGACTGGAGTACGTGAGTGCCGCACTTGGGATCGATTACACTTGAGCTGATCCCAGATAGTTCGGTTTGGGCTTTGAGGCTGGCAATCTGTTGCAGGAGGAGTTGTTCTTCAACCGCGGCATTCATCTCATTCGATGGCACTCCGCCACCCGTCACCACTTGAGCAACTGCAACAAGGAACAGGATTGGAAAGTGTATTTTCACGTGAGGGTAGATTTATGAATTAGACTAATCTTCTGCTGTGTCACGTCTGTGGCGGCGTGCGTCTTTTGAGATCTTTTTGGCCATCTCCTCGAAAACGCGTTTTTCTTCATGCTGTTCACGTAGCTTGCGTTTTTCTTCCAGCAGGCGTTTCTTACTTAGGAAGAAACGTACAAACAGTCCGAAGACTAGGATTCCAAGAACATAGAAAATGGCGAAATATGTCAGATCAGGATTCATTCAGGACTCTCTGGTTTACCACTCTTTATGTATAAGTAACCGCCTGCCAGAAAAACTGTTCCCACGATGAATTCCACCGCTTCGGAGCGCAGCAATCCTCCTGCCACCATGCCGGCCCCTGCAACCATCAGCAAGTACGGTGCGCGCTCTTTCAGGCTCGATACAGATTCTGTTCCACCCACGCTCACTTCATCTCCTGCCACGGATTTCAGTTTGTCGATGGCACCATAGGTCTCTGAAAGAGGAAGACGTAGCACGGTTACGATATCTCCCTGGGCGTCCGGGACGACGATTTCGTACGATTCCACCGGTTTCGACAGTCTAAAGTTCAACTGCACCGATTCAGGCATCTGGTGAGCCTGGAATTCAGTAACAAATCCCGTTCTGACGAACGGCCACTCCCTGGTAGTGTCTATCGAAGCATCCACCAGCGTCATATAGAACCAACCTGTTTCAGACGTCCACGCTGAGACCTGTTCGCGCTCAGTCTTGCCCCTTTTCTCGATAGTGATGACGGTTCCATTGACTTTTTGTTCAATGGCGATTCCTGTTATTTCAACAGCTTTCGGATACGCCGCAGAAGTGAGAACCATCAGGAGCGGCAGGACGGTGGAAAAGGAAAAGGATGTGACGAATCTCATGATTGTTGCTCCGGCTTCAACGGAATATAAAAATTTTGCTTCAATTTTTGGGAGAACATTGTATATTCAATGTAAGAGCTCGAGTATGAAGCGTATTCTAAGATTCACCGTTCAACTGCTGATACTGTTTTTATTGGCGTCCAGTCTGCCGCTGGATCTGTTCGCCGCGGCCGCGGCTGAACCGAACCTGAAATCGCCTCAGCAGACCAAGAAGAAACGTTCCTCCAAATCGAAAAAGAAAACGTCGGGAAAATCCTCCTCTAAGAAAGCAGCGCAGGCCAAGAAGTACTTTGATAGGGGGAAGAAGAGAATAAAAGCCAAAGATTATCAAGGAGCGTTGAAAGATTTTAAGGCAGCTGATAAACTGAAGCCTTCGAAGACGACCAAGTCTTACATCAAGAGATTAAGCGGGATGGTATCAAAGAAAAAGAAATCAGCGCCGGCGGTAGCGAAAAGAGTACCTGAGCCTAAGAGCGTATACCAGGTCTCAGATAATATCTATCGGATGACCTATCAGCTTGATGCTTCGACCCAGCGTATCCGGAGCGCCCGGCAGGCACTCAAGCCGATGGATACCCGGTCCGAAAGCCGTATGACTCTTGCGCGGATGGAGAAGTTGGAGAAGAAGGCTTTGAATGAACCGACGAATTCCAATGCACAGCGGGATCTTGCTCTGGAATACGAAAAAAAGGGAGCCTTTGGCAAAGCGAGAGATATCTATATGCGTCTGATCTCGTCTGCCCCCATGAACCCGGATTATCATTATTTTCTCGGCGCCATGTATGCGCGAATGGGGCAAGACAACAAGGCCCGTTATGCTTTTCAGGAAGTCCTGGAGATCGATCCTAATCATCTGGCAACAGTGAATGCACTGTCGCTTCACTCCGGGCGACCGGGCGGCAGTACGATGGCGACGGACTTGATGCAGAAAGCAGCCGCGAAAGCGCCGGAAGGGCCGGCTCAGATGCTGAAAGAGGTTCGCGAATATCTTGAATCCGGTGCCTACGATAATGTTATCTCAATGGCTCAAGAAGGCGAGAAGCGCTATCCCAAAAACGCCGTGCTTCCCTACATGAGAGGAATGGCCCACGAAGCAAAAGGTGACCTTGAGTCCGCCAAAAAAGCTTACAGGAACAGCATCGAACTCGACCCATCGGATCCGTCGTCGTCGGTGGCTCTGGGTGATCTCTATTCCAATCAGGGCAACTATCTCTACGCCGCCATCTCTTATGAAGGGGCCCTTGAAAAGAATCCCGCAGATGTGGTGCTCCGTTTCAAACACGGTCTCAGTTACTTCGAGGCTTATGAGTGGGCCAAGTGTGCAGCGGCGTGGGAAGATATATTGCACTACGCTCCCAATCATACCGAAGTGATCAAAATGCTGCCGCGGGTCTATTACATTTTAAGCATGGAGTACAACCGGAACGGATTCACCGATCTGAGCCGGCAGGCATTTGCCAATGCGATTTCAGTCAATCCTGCGTCCTCGGACTGGTTGGGTGATGCTTTGAACACCGCCGGCGAATACTACAGAGATAACGGCATGTACCGTGAGTCACTCAAAGCGTACCAGGAAGCGATGGAGCTGAGTCCCGAAAATGTACATCACTATAACGGCATCGGCGCCACATACTGGTATATGGGGGAAAAGGAGATGGCCGTGGCGGCGTGGGAGAAAAGTCTGAGCTTGAATTCCGGTGACAATGCAGCCCGCGGCTGGCTTCTCCTGGCAAACCGGTGATCTTGGACCGGATACCTGCTCCCAGATATTGCTGTTCTTCTGATTTACGATCCTTATCTTCTTCCCTGATTTTTCCTCTATGAAAAGACTTCTTGTTGTCGTCCTTTTGTTCTGTTTTTCTCAAGTTGCGGCCCGCGTCGATGTCGGTGAAATCCCAGTCGATCGCCCGGGAGATGACCTTGTCTGGCAGGGCATTTACGCTTTCTACAACTCGGAGTTTGAAAAATCGGTGACACTTCTTACATCAGCAAGAGAAAAGTTCCCGCAGCATCCCGCTGTTCACTTTACCTGGGCGGTATCCAGGTGGTTAAGGACACAGGCGTTTGTGGGAATCGAAGATAGCTACGATGTGCTTGAGAAGTCTCTTGATGAGATTATTCCCATCTATGAGAAGTACGCCGCTGACTATCCACAAATACCGGAGTACCGTCTCTATCTGGCGGCATCAAAAGGTCTCATGGCGAGAATGTATCTCGGCAAAAAAGAGTGGCTTGGCGTACTGGTAGAGGGCGTTAAAGGATATCGCGGCGTGTTGACGGTTCACAAGGAGAATCCGGAGCTGTGGGACGCCTACATGCCCATCGGTCTCCTTAATTTTTTCTCCGGAAACATGTCTCCATTCATCCAATTCGTGGCCGGACTGTTTGGCATGGAAGGTGACCGTGATCTCGGTCTGGATCAGTTGCGAGTGGCAGCGGAGAAGGGAGAATATGCCTGGATCGAGACGTCTCAACTTCTTGTATTCATTTATCTATGGATGGATGATGATTACGATGAAGCACTTCGTGTGACAGAGATGCTGGTCCGCCGACTGCCTGACAGCATTTACAATCAGCACCTCTATACGGAGACACTCATCAGGCTCAATCGTCTGGATGAGGCGGAGGCTAACCTGGCGCTCACCTACAATATGGCCCAAGAACTTCCCCCTCTGTCACGGGAGAGTTGGATACCGACACTCAAGTATCACGAGGCTCTGCTTAATTTTTATAGCGGCAATTATGATAAAGCTATGGAAATGATCACCCAATCCATTGATGAGTTCGCCACCGAACTGGATACGCCTCTCGGATTCGGCTATGTGCTGCGAGGACAGATTCACGATCTTCGGGGGGAGCGACGACAGGCAGTGGCCGATTACAGGGCGGCATTGATGCTGGATAATTACTCTTCGGCTATGGATAAGGCCAGGGCGTGCCTGCGTTTCCCCTACTCTGAATAGATCTTTGCATAATTGTTTCCAACCTCAGTTATTTCAGAGAATCACTTGGCCTAAGTGAAAAGACTATTTACTAGGAACGTGTATTCCAGCGTGGGGAATATTTTACTGAATTATAAGGGGTCAAAAGTTGACTCAATCTTGAAAATTGTGATATGGTAGATGATTTTTGGTCAAGTATAAAGATCGTGAAGATGGATATTGCTACATAATTCTTGCCCTTTATATTGGTATCATTATTCTATACGTTCTAACTAAGAAAATGCATAAATATTATTGTACATGTCTTCTGTTCATTAAACTTTTCACAGTAGTCTGTTTTGCGCTATTTATAGGAGTTCTTGGACCTGTCCTGGCCCAGACTGGCACTGTTAGCGGGGAGGTCAAAACAGCATATCATGAAGTGCCGCTCAGAGGAGCAAATATTATTATGGTTGGTGCCGGCATTGGCGCAACAACTGACAGCACCGGAATCTATACTATTACAAACGTACTACCTGGTACATATGACCTGAGCGTATTCTACATTGGCTATACACGGACTACCATCACAGATGTAAAGGTTATCCCCGGATTAACCACAACTATCAATTTTGAGTTACAGGAAGAGGTGTTAAAGGGCGAGGAAATAACAATCGTAGCTGAGCGACAATTAATCAAACCTGATATGTCTGCTTATGCTGTAAATCTGGATGCTATAAATCTGGAAAATCTACCAATTACGACGATTGAAGATGCGATCCAACTGCAGGCAGGTATTGAACCAAACTTGGCGATTCGCGGCGGTAATATCAATTCTACATCATTTATTGTGGATGGAATAAATCTGAGAGAAGGTCGAACAAATGGACCTATTACTGGTCTGAGCTTTACTGCTCTTGAGCAGATTCAGGTACAGACCAGCGGTTTTGATCCCGCCTATGGGAATGTTCGCTCCGGATTAGTACAGATTGTTACCAAAGATCCTCCCAAAGATCACTATAGCGCTGATGTTTTTCTCAGGAACCGACCTTCCCAGAGGTTGAATTTCCCAGGCAATTGGGAGGCAATTAACGATCCAGGTCATGATATTGATATGACAATAGGTGGTCCATTGAGCCAGCGATTTGGGATTCTTCGCTTTTTAGCATCCTACCGTCAAAATATTGATCCATATCTGGATACACACCACCGGGATGTGAGGCAGGATGAAACATTCCAGGTTAAACTGATCTCAAATATCAAACCTTATCTCAAGCTAACTCTTACGGGCTTATTGGTTAGCCAAGAAGGCATTACAGACTCTATCAGTACAGTAATGCAGGCCGGAGTTCCTCCCTACCCGTGGGGTTTTGAAAATGATTTCTTTAAAAGAGAAGGTCTGTTTAAGAACGCCAGTATTGGTCTTTCAGACATAAATCATAGACTGCTTGCAAGTACAATATCACGCACATTGAACTCCAATACATTTTACGAGATCAAAATTAATTATCTACAGTCCGATTACTTTTTGCGTCCTGACATTGATCAAATAATAATAGACAGAGACACCTCGAGCGTGTCAGTGTGGTCAGGTAGATTTGATATAACGAATCAGATAAGCACCAATACCCAACTGAAAGCTGGACTGGAATATATCTACAGCAATTATGATATATCCTCTCAATATAATGATGCAGTTGATACCAGGGTTATGGCAATCGGATCAATTTCCAACCTCATATTTGGCGAAAACATAGATTATGAATCACCCTATCATTTGCATGAATCCTGGACCGCTACGCCGCAGCAAGGTGCAGCATATGTACAGAGTAAAATGAAATACAAACAAATGACTATTAATCTGGGTGCACGGATGGACTATTTTTTTGCTGGGGGTGAACGTACCATATTCAACGATTTCGATCGATTCTTTACCCAGCAAAATTCTGATATGCGGAATGACTCTGCTGAAACCGTTTCTGTAGAAAAACAGGTAGCGTTAAGTCCGCGTATGGGTATTTCGTTTCCGATCACTGATAAAACAAAATTTTATTTCAACTACGGCTACTTCCGCCAAATGCCTCAGGCTCAATATCTCTACAGGATGCAACGAAAATCTTTTATAGCCAATCGCAGTGCTATCACTGGGTTAGGTGATCCAAATAGTCCAATGCCCAGGACAATTGCCTATGAGATCGGCTATGAACAGATCCTATCTGACAAGTTCTTGCTACAGGTTTCAGGGTATTCTCGTAGTGTAGATAATCAGGTCAGTTTTCAGGCCTTTGTCAGCGATGAAATGGTATATACTATTGCTGTACCCAACAATTATAATGATGTTAGAGGTCTTGAATTCACCTTAAGCAAGGTAAGAGGCAATTGGTTTCGAGGATTTCTTAATTATACCTTCATGGCCTTCAGTTCTGGGAATTTCGGAATGACAGGCACTATTCAAAATCCTTTGGATGAAGGAGAGTATTATAACGTAACCCAGGATCACTATCAAAATAAAGCTGTAGCCCAACCTTATTCACGATTTAACCTTGAATTTCTCCTTCCTGAAAAATTTGGACCAGAATACTTTGGATATAGACCACTCTCACACTGGCGCATGGACCTACTGGGCCAGTGGCGTGCCGGTAAGGTATTTACCTGGAGCGGACCTATCATTGATCAAGTGGAAGATAAAAATGGTGTACAGTATATTCCGCACCCGACAATCAGGAACAACGTTCAAACAAAAGACTTTTACAGTCTGGATTTACGCTTCATTAAGAAATTCAAAACAAAGCTTGGATCAATACAGTTATTTATCGATGTAAACAACTTGTTGAATCTGAAGTTTATGTATTTTGAACATCCTTTTGTGATATCAGGGGACAATCCTTTAAGCGACTACAATGATTATATGGCTTCGTTGCATCTATCAGCCAGTGCATTTGATGATGTTGCCTTCAATGAATATTATTATCCATTTATACCAGGCAATGATCAACCAGGAGATTACCCTCAGCAAGGTGTGAAATATGTACCTATATATCTCGTGCGAGGCAATTATCTCCTGCCGCCAGCGCTGGTCATGGAATCAAGAGATCCAAACGAGCTATATTATGTGTTCAACAGTGCAACATATCTACAATTTATTGACGGTGAATGGGAAGATGCAGACCCAGAGTTGGTTCGGCGTGTTCTGGATAACAAGGCTTACATCAACATGCCGGATAAAATTCAGAGTGCATTCCTGAATCCTAGAAGCGTTACATTGGGTATGCGGATAACGTTTTGATTAGAGCTCTTCTACTGTTTATTAATACTCATTTGGCAGGCGAATACCCTGGATAGCTTCCCGCCCTTTACTAGGTCAAGAGTGATTTTGGACCAATTCTCGTATCATCTGTTTTTGCCCCCGTTTCCAAGGGTCATTTCCATTGGTTTTTCTTGGACTGGGTCATAACTTTTTCGACGACATGGAATCCACGCGACCGATTGAAAGAGAAATGACACGCCAAGTGATGGTTGGCGATATCGCGGTTGGCGGAGGTGCTCCCGTTTCAGTACAGTCCATGACCACCACCAAGACACACGATGTAGCGGCCACGTTGAAGGAAATTCATCGGCTGGAAGAGGCGGGTTGTCAGATCATCAGAGTAACGGTGCCCGATGAGAAGGCGGCGAAGGCACTGCCCGAGATCAAGAAACAAATGACAGTTCCCCTGGTGGCGGACATTCACTTCAACTACCGAATGGCTCTACTGGCAGTGGATGCTGGAGTAGACAAAATCCGCATCAATCCGGGCAATATCGGCAAGAGGGAGCGGGTGGAGGCGGTGCTGGATAAGGTGAAGAGCGCTGGCCTGCCCATCAGAATTGGCGTCAACGCTGGCAGTCTTGAGCGAGAGCTTCTGGAGAAGTATGGCTATCCCACTGCCGAAGCTATGGTCGAGAGTGCGGAGCGGCATATCAATATCTGTAAAGAGTTCGGCTTCGATGACATTGTAATTTCCCTTAAATCTTCCGATGTGCGGCTCATGGTCGATTCCTACCGTCTCTTCTCGCAGAAGTTTGACTTTCCACTTCATCTCGGTGTAACTGAAGCGGGCCCCGCAAAAAGCGGCACCGTTAAATCGTCTGTAGGAATCGGAACACTACTGGAAGAAGGTATCGGCGATACCATTCGCGTTAGTCTCACTGACGATCCTGTGGAAGAAGTCCGGGTCGGTTTTGAGATACTGAAATCGCTGGGACTGGCGAGCCGCGGGGTGACGATCGTGGCCTGCCCGACCTGCGGTCGGCTGGAAGTGGACCTCTTCAAGATTGCCGGAGAGATGGAAGATAAACTTCAGCACGTTAAGAAGCCCATGTCGCTGGCTCTTATGGGATGTGCAGTGAATGGCCCCGGTGAAGCGAGCCATGCTGATATGGGTATCGCCTTCGGCAAAGGTGGTGGTCTCATCTACAAAGATGGCGAGAAGGTAGGGAGAGTCGAGGAAGCTGAAGCGATTGATAAACTGCTGCAGATGATTGAACTGGAAGAAGGAAATAATGGTGACGCTGTTACAGTCAGCGTGGCGCAAGAGGAGGATTAAGCAAATGAAGACTCGTTTTAGACCGATGTGGTCGGTGTTACTTCTCGCAGCCGTACTCAACGGACAGACAGATTATTCCCCTATAGTCCTTTACTGGAAGACGCTACAGCCCGCTGAGAAGGAGTTCTATCTGTTTGCCTATCTTACGCAGGTATACGAGACACATAAATCTCTTATCGATGAGACGGGTCGGGGAGATTTTACAAAATGGTATTATGAGAATCGGGCAGAAATGGCTTATACAATTCTGGAGTATCTTGAAGGCAAAGATGCTACCAAGTTCATCGAATGGGTGGACGATTTTTACAGGCAGGATGAATTCAGAGATCGCCCGTTTTACGAAGCACTGCGTTACGCCTATACGCGTTCTCAGGTCAAAGGCCAGACACTACTGGAGAAATATGAGAGTATCATGGGCCAACCGAAGAAGAAGCCAGACTGAGATTGAAATTTCTTGTCCCGAAAATTGTCAGAGAGTGGCGTGCAGATTTCCGCAAAGGTGGTTTCAAACTTCTCCTGAAGGAGAAGGGGTGGAAGATTCTGATAGCCTTCTTTATTTTCTATCTGATCCGTGATGTTTCCCTTTATGTAATCATTCCATATCTTGCCGTGACCGGGTTCATCTCGTGTCCGGGCTAAGACTACATTCTTTCAAATCAGTTGTGTAATGCACGCTCGTGTACTCAGCAGCGCCATCCTTGGGATAGACGCCTACGAAGTTGAGATTGAAGCGAATCTGACGCCGACCCCCATCCCCAAGTTCATCACCGTCGGCCTGCCGGAAGGGGCGGTTAAGGAGAGTAAGGAGAGGGTCATAGCGGCAATTAAGAATTCGGGCTTCCGTTTTCCCAACAAAAAGGTGGTTGTTAATCTGGCACCGGCCGACATTCGTAAGGAAGGAAGTGCCTTTGACCTCCCGATCGCTATCGGCATTCTGGCGGCGCTGGGTGAAATTCAACCGACATATCTCCAAAAGCTATGGCTTCTCGGTGAACTGTCACTGGACGGCTCGCTACGATCTGTTCGGGGAGCCCTACCAATTGCCATTTCGGCAGCTCAAACAGGTGTAAAAGGACTCATTGTGCCCGAGGAAAATTCGCGCGAAGCGGCGGTAGCTGAAGGTGTCAGGGTAGCCGGCGCCAAAACATTATTGGATGTGGTAAATGTACTGAACGGAGATTCGGAGCTCCGGTCGACTAATGTAGACATAGATGAGTTGTTCCGTGACAGCCGCCACTATCCTGTAGATTTCGAGGAGGTGAAAGGGCAGGAGCATGTCAAGCGAGCCGTGGAAGTGGCGGCGGCTGGCGGACACAACGTCATCCTCATCGGACCGCCAGGATCGGGTAAGACGATGCTGGCTAAACGTCTGCCGACGATCTTACCTCATCTGACTCTGGGTGAAGCGCTTGAAACGACCAAGATTCACTCGGTGGCCGGACTTCTGCCGGGCGACGCCGGCATTATTGCTATCCGTCCATTTCGTTCGCCTCACCACACCATCAGCGATGCTGGTCTCATCGGCGGTGGAACAATACCGAAGCCCGGTGAAGTGAGTCTGGCGCATCACGGTGTGCTATTCCTCGATGAGCTGGCGGAATTCAAGAAGAATGTGCTCGAAGTAATGCGCCAGCCCATGGAGAACGGCGAGGTGACCATCGCAAGAGCCGCCGTTTCAGTGAACTATCCCGCCAACTTCCAGCTTGTGGCGGCGACGAATCCCTGCCCCTGCGGCTACGCCACTGATCCCAATAATGAATGCACATGCACACCGCTGCTGATCCAGAAATATATGGGAAGGATTTCAGGCCCCCTCATGGATAGAATTGATCTCCATGTGGAAGTGCCGGCTGTACCTTTTGCCGATCTTTCAGAGAAACCGCCCGGTGAAAAGTCTGAGTCCATCCGGGAGCGGGTGGAGGCGGCGCGCCAAGTTCAACTGGAGCGATTCAATTCCATCGAAGGGAAGTACTGCAATGCGCATATGGAGACGAAAGATATCCGCAAATTCTGTGATATCAGCGAGGAAGGGAAGAGTCTGCTGAAATCGGCCATGGATAAACTGGGGCTCTCGGCGCGCGCCTACGACCGAATCCTTAAAGTGGGGCGGACCATCGCCGACCTGGAGGGCCGAGTTAAGATCGAACCCCAACATCTGGGAGAGGCAATCCAGTATCGTAGCCTGGACAGGCAGTTGTGGTTGTAGAAGAAACAAGTAAGGAAGAATTGATTGAAATGAAAGGAGATGATTCATGAAGTCATTGCCTCGAACGAAAAATCTACATCTTACTGCTGAACGCAAAGTTATGGTACGCTGATGAAGTACTCAGTCTTTACCCTCGAAGAATGGTTCGACCGCTACGAATTCAAGGTGGATCATCTGCTTGGATCCAGCAGCTGCGCCGGAATGACAGTGGATGAGCTGTTTGATCTCACAGGTGAGGCAATCGATTTCGGTAAAACTAAACTGACCTCGGCGCCTGTGGGCGGTCTGCCGGAACTTCAGGAAACCGTCGCTACGTGGTACAAGAGCACCTCGCCCGGAGAAGTGTTCGTCACCTGTTCCAGTACAGAGGCGATCTTTCTTCTGGTGGAATCCCTCGTGGGAGCGGGAGACTCTGTCGTAGCCATGTTTCCCATGTATCCTGCGCTCTATCAGCTCGCCGGCGATCTCGGCGCGGAAGTGCGGAAATGGCGACTGCGTCACGAGAATCAATTCCAGCCGGACCTTGCCGAGTTGGAGGATCTCGTTGACGAATCGACGAAACTGATCGTTATCAACAATCCTCAGAATCCCACGGGATATATTATGTCAGACGAAGAACTTCAGAGTGTCATAGCCATTGCGGGAGAGGTAGGGGCCAAGGTGTGGGTGGATGAAGTGTTCCGCGGAATCACGGTAGATGGCAAGCCGGCCACAGGCTCCGTACGGGACTTAGATCAGTCGGCGATCTCTACTGGCAGTATGTCGAAGTCGTTCGGCTTGAGCGGCCTGAGAGTGGGATGGATTGCGGCGCCCGAGGACATTCTCGAATCACTGTGGCATATCAACTATTATACTACCGTCTGTGCCGCCACCATAGATCAGCAGATAGCGGCTTTGGCTCACAGACACAGGGATAAAGTGCTTGCCAGGAATCAAGCTATCGTGGATGAGAATTTTGGTGTGCTCAAGGAGTGGATGGCTCAGAAGAACGGTGTCTTCGACTGGGTCAAACCCGAAGGTGGTCCAATCACTTTTCCCAAGTTTATCCCCGACATCCACACTGATGAGTTCTGTCTCCGATTGGCCGAGGAATACTCCGTTCTTGTACCGCCGGGAAACTATACGTTTGATGCGGAAGGATTTATTCGGATCGGGTACGGCATGCGTCGCTTCGCTGAGGCGATGGAGAAGGTCTCGCGGGCGCTAGATGAGTATCTCGATCAGTAGGGCGATGTGGGAAGACCTTGGAAACCTGTCATCTGAGAATAGATTTATAAGCGACTCGGAGAAGAAGATCGCACTTTCTCTCGCAGTTAATTGTCTGCTTGGAGTATCACTGTCAATCTTCCTTTTCATCATCGGTTGCGCGGAAATGCCAGACATCGAGCCTGTAGCTTTCACGCCCGAACCGGCGCCCAAATCCCAAGGTGCACTGGAACAGAATAATCGGCTAACTGAAGTGGAACTCCTGGCCGAAGGTTTGCTCATAGGACCTGAAGATGTAGCGCTAGATGAAGAAGGACTCGTCTATACGTCGGAAGAAGACGGTGCTATCAGAAGGATACTTCATGACGGATCCGTGGAAGAATTTGTGCAGACGGGCGGAAGGCCGCTGGGACTTGCCTTTGATCTCCAAGGAAATCTTGTTGCCTGTGATCCCGGCTTGGGTCTCATCTCTGTATCTCCCACCGGCAAGATAGATACCCTAGTCGCTCTCTCCCGGGAACTGCCACTCCACTTCCCCAATGATCTGGATATCGCTCCCGATGGAAGGATCTACTTTTCAGACGTCACCTCGGGAATCTTCGTGCACGATACCTTTCATGATATTCTCGTTCATCGTCCCTTCGGCCGGTTGCTGAGGTACGATCCATCGGTGGGAGTTATGGATGTAGTGGGCGAAAATCTATACTATGCAAACGGTGTCACAGTTGGCGGGGGAGGCCGTTTCGTACTCGTAACGGAGCTAGGCGCTTATCGTGTCACCCGCTTCTGGCTCAAGGGCGAGAGGTCAGGGGAACGGGACGTTTTCGCAGATAATCTCCCGGGCTATCCTGACGGCATCATGGCTGATGGCAAAGGCAACTTCTGGCTGGCAATCGTCTCTCCTCGCAACCGGACAGTGGATGAGGTGTACCACCCCAGAGTGTGGATCAAGAAGCTCCTCATGCGCCTGCCGGACTGGCTCCGTCCCGGCGCCGAAGCCTACGGTTTCGTGCTCAAACTGAATCACAACGGCGAAATCGTCGAGAGTCTCCACGATCCATCGGGCAAAACTTTCTCAAATGTGTCTAACGTTATCGAGAAGGAAGGCAAACTGTACCTCGCCAGTCTCTACGGAAATGCCATTGGAGTGTATCACTTACCTTGAAACCGATGCACACTCTCTACTTTGTTGGCCCAACGGTTATTCTCCAGTTGGTGCTTGTCGGCTGTGCTGCTGAACTGAAGACAACCGAAAAGACTCTCGCCGGTTACCGTACAGAAGTTCACTATCTGCAATCCAAGACTGATTCAATTGTGGTGAAGACTGTTTCTTACTATACCAACAATTCACCTTTGGAAGAGATCAACTACCGCAAGGGCGAATTCCACGGCAAGTATATAGGCTGGTATGAGAACGGAAAGAAACGGACTGAGCAGTCGTACGCCAAAGGACTCCCCCACGGCGAGTGGTCTGGGTGGGCCGCCGACGGCAATCTTGACTCCACGTGGAATTACAGGAAGGGGATAGTTCACGGCAGTAAGACCTACTGGGATAAAGCCGGAAACATGACGTCGTCATACAGCTTTCGCAAGGGCAGTTTGAACGGAGCATCTTTCACCTATCATTCCAACGGACGGGAGAGAGACGCTATAGATTATGAGGATGGCCTCATTGACGGTAAATGGATCATCAAAGATGAGAACGGAGCGCTCAGGGCGGAGCGCCGCTTTAAGAAAGATGTAGTGCACGGTAAATGGCGCTGGTGGAGTGAATCGTCGAATCTCGACTCACAGAAAGTCTATAAAGACAGTCTGCTTCATGGCAAGACTTTGAAATGGTATCCATCCGGTCAGTTGGCTGTAGAAGAACGTTACAGTGGGGGAAAACGGATAAAGAAGTGGACGCAATGGTACGATAACGGTTCTGTCAGAACCACCGAATTGTACAGGAAGGATGTCCTCCACGGTGAAGTGATACACTGGTCTGATGCTGGTGCGAAAAAGTGGATAAAAGAATATGAGGACGGCCTTCAGCACGGTCTGGAGCGGTCGTGGTATTCTATGGGTGGGGTGGCGTCGGAGATAGAGTGGGAGGCAGGACTCAAGCACGGACACGATAGGAGCTGGTCGCCCAGTGGAGAGTTGATTCAGGACAACGTCTATATTGAAGGGGAACTGTTGGCAGAATCAAACTATCACGGTAACGGGAGGTTAAGTCTGGTGAAGGGATATCAGTCTGGCGAACTGAAGTGGCAAGCGCAATGGGATGTTCACGGCCGCCGTACAGATATCAGGAAGTTCAGTGATCACCGTTTGGCGACTGAAGTGCACAAGAACGGGCGCAAGGCATCGGAGACAGAATACTTGGGGAAGAAAAAGCACGGCGTGGAACTCCATTGGGACGAGAGCGGGGCGTTGATCGCAGAGATTCTTTTTATTGAGGATGTTCCCTTCCTTCACCTGGAATGGGACAGAAGTGGAGAATTGAAGATGGAGAAAGTGGTGCGTGAAGGAGAAGTAGTCTGGGAAGGACCATGAGATCAGACAAATCGCTTAGTCTCAACTCCTCTCCTTTGTAAATTCGCCAAACTTTAGGAGTCCAAATGAACCTCGACACGCAGTCCATGACGGCATATCTCATCCCCATCGTCACCATCTTAGGTTTTACTGTGGCGGGGTGGATTTTTAAGACGTATATCCACAAGCAGTTGAAGAGAATCGCGGCACGGACGAAATGGCGCGGCGATGATGTCGTCCTCTCCGCTGTGGAGTCAAGTTCGATACAGTGGTTCTTTCTGGGCGGAGTCTATTTTGCCCTCGATGGGATTCCCCTGAGTCCCGAGTTGCTGGGATCGGCGCAGACCGTTATACTTATCCTCATCATCCTCTCCATTACGCTTTCCGTGGCAAGAGCCGGCGTTGGACTGCTCGAGCTGTTTGCAGCGAGCACTGATGCTTTGCCTTCTGCGGCCATGTTCACAAACCTCGTTAGGATCTTCATCATTACTATCGGACTCTTGATTGTCTTTCAGACATTGGGAATCTCCATCACACCCCTGCTCACCGCTCTGGGCGTCGGCGGTCTTGCAGTCTCGCTGGCTCTCAAGGATACCCTTTCTGACGTCTTTGCCGGCCTCCATATACTCCTGTCCAAAAAGGTAGTACCGGGGGATCTAGTGGAACTGGACAGCGGGCACCGTGGCACGGTTGACAATATTTCGTGGCGTAACACAACTCTCAAGGATCGAAAGAACAATCTTGTTGTGATTCCTAATGCCAAACTGTCGGCGGCGATCATGAAGAATTTTGACGCGCCCATTAAGGAGTTAGTCGTAAGGTTAGGGTGCGGCGTCAGCTACGATAGCGACCTTGGTCACGTGGAAAGAGTAACGCTGGAAGTGGCAAGAGATGTCATGCAAAATGTGGAAGGTGGTATCCCTGAATCTGATCCCAACATGATCTTTATGAACTTCGGCGAGTCAAGCATAGATTTCCGCGTTTCCCTTACTGCAAAGGACTATTCCGGCCAGTGGGCTGTGACGCACGAATTCATCAAGCGCCTACATAAGCGGTTTGGCGAAGAGGGGATCAACATCCCGTTCCCCATTCGAACCGTCTACCAGCAGAACGAGTAGCCTCGTTATTCATCTGGCACTATAGTTGGCACAGCGATTACTCTTGTGCGATGGTAATGCCGTTTTCTGTACTTAATGTCGCCGAATTGTGATGGCTGACACTTCCAAGCGTGTCGTAAGAACATTCGATGCCACCAGCATGGTGGCAGGGAATATCATCGGCTCCGGGATTTTCCTGCTTTCCGGGTACGCCGCTGCTCCAGTCACAGATAGTTCCTGGCTCATCTTTGCTTGGATCGGAGGCGGCGTAATGGCCATGCTCGGTGCGCTGTCTATAGCTGAACTCTCCACTACTTTCCCCAATATAGGAGGCGACTTCCTCTATTTGAAGAAGGTGTACGGCACCTATCCTGCCTTTCT
>CEPV01053310.1_pt1 | contig 16354 bp, 18 predicted proteins | sample 530451 | NCBI WGS metagenome assembly CEPV01 (sample SAMEA2620097, study PRJEB7988) | marine metagenome | isolation source: saline water (ENVO:00002010), including | reverse complement strand
GTTATTGTCGCCGTATCTCCTCCAAGCGAAAGAACAATATTTTCACCAATCGGTTTCCCGGTAAAGATACGATATATTGCATCTTCTTGCCCCGCTTCAGAAAGAAAGTATCCTTTTTTCCCAACTATTGTACTACCGGAAGATGCTTTTTCTTTGAGCGCAGAAGAAGCGGAGCCAACTGCCAAAACAAGCGTAGCCGCAACAAAGAATAACACAGCAGTAATTGCAGCCTGACCCCCTTGGGGATTTAAGATATAAGATTTAAGATTTAAGATTTTATTTTTTTTGTTCACTTTTTAAATTTTAAGTTAATTAATATATTCGCGTTTCTTAAATCTGAAATCATAAATCATAAATCTAAAATTAATTAGTAGCTTCTCCTCAACACCGATGTCGTATAAAACGTATGTGATTCCGTTAGCTCTTTAACTGTGTCTTCTGCTGTCATCTCTACCGTAACAGCCTTTGATGTTGTGGCGGTATCAATATGATAAAACACAAGACGGGTAATGTTAATATTTTCTGTAAACGGCACAGCGTCAGCGCTTCCTTCTTTCATCACGAGCGTACTCCCTGTCAAATAAAATTCACGAGTTATTGGTGTTTCATCACTTGCGCCCACAATTGTGTTCATTTTAAGCACTCCAGGATGTGCTCCTAGCGTACTTCCGAGTACATCAACGCTGTCCGCGAGTCGTATTTCCCGCACAAGACGCTCAAGCGACACCCCACCCTCGCCCAAAATATTTTGCTTAAGCCGCGCCTTGGCAGAAGTTACCGTCATTACCATCGCAGTATTAACTACCACAACCGTTAAGAGTGCAATAATCGCAACGTAAATGAGAGCTTCCAGCAAGGTAAATCCTCTGGATTTACCTGAATAATGAATTATGAATAATGAATTATGAATATTCTTGATTCTTGATTCTTGATTCATGATTCTTTTCTAATTTTGAAATATATTGGTAACATACGTACTTACCTCAACATTTTTTTCGGGAGTATCCCATACAACACGCGACGTTATTTGTCGTGTATCAGGATCAAGTGTTTTTGGATCAGTTGAACTTGCGCTGACAATCTCACCGTCCGAATCTCTCCTGTACACATCGTCAAATACAATTGTTCGTGTAAACAGATTGCTTATAATCGGTGTTGTCGTCGTGGCAAGCGACCACTCGTTTTCTGCGGCAGAAAACGTCGGATAAAGTATAACTTCTACGTCAAACGGAGCGATTTCCCTTGACCAGCTTATGTCACGAAGAGTTCTTGCTACTTCAATACCTTCTTCTGAAAGAAAACTGGCTTGTGTACGCTCAAGAGAATCCTTCATAATGCGAAACGCGATCTGCGTTGTTGCTGTAAGAGTCACAAGCGAGACAGAAAGAATAGCCGAGGCAATTAGTATTTCAATGAGACCGAAACCCCGCTTAAACTTAAAGTGAAAAGCGAAAAGCGAAAAACAACAACGCAAAGTTGAAAGTATTTTAAATTTTAAATTGTGGTTTTGCATTTTTCGTTTTGCGTTTTTTTATTGAACAAACGCCAGACCTGTTTCTCTAATAACAATGGTGCGTGTTTTTGATGTGTCAGACTTTAGATTCATGGTAATTGTGCCATCATTATCTGTTTCACCAGTCAATTTCTTAAATAATACATCGCTTCCACTCCCAGATAGTGAAATGGAGGAAATTTCAACTGTTACAGGAAGTATCAACTCCTGATTGTCTAGGTCACTTGGTGAATACGTTGCCCCCTTAAAAAAAGTGGCTCTGTCCACTTCAAAGTGGACACCATATTGCTCTCCATATTCTGCAGAGAGTGTTTTAGAACGCGCTTGTATCAGTTGCGAAAGCACTGTGTCAGATGATGATGTGATATCAGTTGCCTTTTTGAAGCTAGTGAACGCATTAAGCCCAAGTGTCGAAATAACAAGCAAAATACTTATTGCGATAATTATTTCAATCAAGGTCAATCCGCGCTTAAACTCAAAGCGAAAAGCGAAAAGCGAAAGACAACAACGCAAAGTTGAAAGTATTTTAAATTTTGAATTATGGTTTTGCATTTTTCGTTTTGCGTTTTTAGTTTATTTAGACTTCTCCAAGCACAGAATACAACGGCGTGATCAAAGAAACAGCAAATAAGCCGACAGCAAGACCAATGACAATCATGAGTATTGGCTCAATAATGGTTGAGAGGTCTTTAGTTTTCTGCGCAACTTGCTCTTCGTAAAACGAAGCTAAATTAAGGAGCATCTGGGACAGTTTTCCTGTCTCTTCTCCAACCGCAGTCATTTCCCCGACAAGAACCGGGTATAAATCCTGGTTATGATTAAACACAAACGAGAGTGGTGTGCCCCGCTGAACTGCCGCATGCGCGTCTTCAAGAACTTTTTTATAATATGAATTTTGAACAACATCTTTCGTCGTATTAAGCGCATCAAGAATAGTAACACCAGCCGTAAGGAGTGATGAGAGTGTTCGCGCGGTGCGCGCTGAATTAATCTCTTTGGTTAATCCACCGATAAGAGGTATTTTTAAAAAAAGAAAATCAAGAATCCGTTTTCCGCGAGAAGTTCGCACTGAAAAAATAATTGCAACGATAAAAGCAACGACCAGGGATAAAACGAGGATCGTGTAATTAACCAAAAAACTACTAACTCCAATAACGACTTTAGTTGCAAATGGAAGCTCAACACCAAGTTCTTTAAAAGTTGAAGTAAGTATCGGCACTACATAAGTAAGCATAATGACTCCAATAACAGCCATTGCAACAATAATAACCGCCGGATAAAAAAGTGCGCCACGAATTTTCTTTTTCAGTTGATAGTTTTTATCAAGTTGTTCAGCAACAACTTTAAGGGACTCTGACAATTTACCAGACTCTTCCCCTGCCTTAATCATCGCAACCGATAAATCAGAAAAAACTCCAGGAAACCGTTCTATCGTTTCATTAAGTGAGCTTCCTTTTGTTATGTCCCGCTCAATTTCATTGATAATTTTTTGAAATGCCCTATTTTTTGTCTGCTTACCTAAGACAGAAAGCGCGCGTGAAAGTGATAAACCTGCTTCCATCATCGCACCAAGACTTCTAATAAAAACAATTTTTTCGCTCAAATGTACCACACCAAGAACCTCTTCAAGATACGCGCGAAGATAAGATCTCCGTTCTTGAATTTCTTTTGCGAGAATGACGGTAAAGTTTTTCTTTTTAAGTTGCGCGGCAAGTGAAAACTTATTTATTGCCTCCGCTTCACCGTCAATAATCGCTCCAGCTGATGTTTTCGCTTTGTATTTAAAAAGCATGGGATAATACTAATATACAAATTGTACTCAGGATAATACTAATACGTATTCGTATACATTAGTATCATTCGTACAATTCGTATATTGGTATTGTTCTTTATTCTGAAATTACCCTAAACACTTCCTCAAGAGAAGTAATGCCGCGCGCGACTTTATAAATACCATCCTCTGCCATTGTCATCATGCCTTCTTTGCGCGCTTGAGCCTCTATTACGCTTGATGACACTTCTTCTATGATAAGTTTCTCAATTGCAGGCGAGACATGAAGCATCTCATGAATACCAATTCTGCTTTTGTAGCCATCTTCACACTCCTTTGAGGGTTCTGGTTTATAAAACGCGACTGATGACCATGTATCTTTTGGCCCAACAATCTGTTCGTCTCTAAGTGTAGTAAGCACACGATCCATATCAAATTCTTCTGCCAACCTATCAAGTTCACTTGAACTAGGTTTGTACTTTTTTTTCGTTTTACATAATTGCCGTACAAGCCGTTGACCAATAATAACTCGAACAGTTGAGACTAAGAGAAACGGCTCCGCAGCCATATCAATAAGCCGCGGAACAGCGCCTGCGGCAGAATTAGTATGCAAAGTTGAAAGTACCAAGTGACCAGTTAATGCTGCGTTTATTGCAAGAGCGGCCGTTTCATTATCTCTAATCTCTCCAACCATAATAATGTCGGGATCCTGTCTGACTAACGAGCGCAGCCCATTTGCAAATGTAAATCCTATATCCGGCTTGACTTGAGTCTGGTTGATACGCGGAACCTGATATTCAATCGGGTCTTCAATCGTTGAAATATTAACATTAGGGTTATTTAAAAGTCCTAATACGGTGTAAAGCGTTGTTGTTTTTCCAGAGCCAGTTGGTCCGGTTGCTAAAATCATTCCTGTCTTTTGCTTAGTCGCCTGATGTATTTTTTCAAGTTCATCTCCATGAAAGCCTAAAGCTTCAAGAGTATGACCATCAGTATCTTCTTTCAAAAGACGTAACACCCCTTTCTCACCATAATAAATCGGCAAGATAGAGACACGAAAAGAAACTTTTTGGTTGTTTTGTTCAATTTTAAAACGACCATCCTGTGGTAATCGCTTTTCATCAAGCTTAAGATTTGAAAGCACTTTAATGCGAGCGATAATACCGGAACCCGCGTGCTTAGGAAGTGTCATGGCATCATGCAAGATACCGTCAATTCTGTAACGAACAAGTATATCTTTTTCCATCGGTTCAATATGTATGTCGGAAGCATCTTGAATGATGGCATGATGGAGCAAAGTATCAACAATGCGCACAACAGGCATATCTTCTGCAAGTTTTTTTAAATCTTTTTGCTCACTTTTTCCATCTGTAGTCGCTGGAGCTTCTTTAATCGCGCCCGCCTCTTTTTGAATAATATCTCCAAATTCAGCCTTCAGACTTTTTTGATACTGGACAAGAGCTGATTTAATTGATTCTTGATTTGTAAGCCGCGGAAGAATTTTTAATTTAACTTTCTTTTTAACAAAATCAATCGCCGCAAGATCATCAGTGTCTAACATGGCAACTTCAAGTAAGCCGTCATCTCTTTTAAATGAAATAATATTGTGTTTACGCGCAATCGGTTCAGGAATAAGCGAAAGCACCTTGAAATCAAGCTTGTGCCCTTTAAGATTCACAAATGGGATACCTAAAATATATGCTTCTGTCTTGCGAAGCTCATCTTCGGTGACATGCCCTTGCTCAACTAACACCTCACCAACGTAACGCTTTTTCTCATCTGCCAAACGAGTTGCTTCATCAATCTGAGCTTTACTGACCAAGTCAGCATCAAGCAGAAATTCTTCTAATTGTTCTTTTTTAACACGCATAACAAAAATTTAAAGCTAAAAATGAAAAACTAAAAATTACAACGAAAAAATCAAAACTTTTTTAATTTTACATTGTGGTTTTGCATTTTTCGCTTTGCATTTTACATTTTAATTATACCGCACAATAAAACCTTTTACGAAGAATCTTTTGTGAAGGATAGTCATTGTTTTAAATCAATAACTTTTGGTACAATGTATTCAAAATATGAGAATACTAATTGTTACCGTTACCCTTTTATACGTTTTCCTGTTTGTGGGGATATACGTTGTCGGTATCCCCGCAAAAACTCAAGCAGCTTTTGAGGGAAGCTGTACTGCAGTAACGAATTGTTCTTATTTCAAAACAAGTTCAGATTGCAATTTGACCCCTACGGAACTGAATTGCTACTGGGATAATTCTGAATGTAAAAAAAGAGGAAGTGTCAGTGGACCTTTTGGAGGACTACATAACATATGCCGTAAGTACAATAACTTTAAATTAGGATGTTCATACAAATCTATGTGTAAATGGACTCCTAAACTTGATAATCAGAAGAGTCCTGTTGAATATGTCTTTACAAATACTCTTACTCGAGGAAATAAAATCTGTGAAAAGTATATTAAACAGTTTTCGGTTGGGGAAAGCGAAAAGCTTACTATAAACGGCGTTTTGTTTGACCTTACATATCTAGGGGAGAAAAGATTGGTGGTAGGAAGTGGAGACACCAGAAGTGAAGCTCCGGGTGAAAGATGGTTGGTCAACGGAAATGAAGAGCACGTTTATTATTTTGCCAATATTCTCCAAAACCATGTGGTTGAGGAAATACGTGATGTTAAAGTAAATATTATGGGAAAACAGGGCGGTGGTCATCTTTATCCCAGCGGATTTATTCAAATAGACGAAGAAAATTATTATCCCTCAGAATGTGGTGAGGGACAACTCGCCCAATTCATTGAAGAGATTCGCAGTGAATATATGCTTTGGAAATTAGAAATGGGTATATATAGGAAAGAATGGATCTTGCTGATATTATTTTTAATCCCCATTGTCCTGGGAGTAATATATTACTTCAAGAAAAGAAAGCGTAGAGAATAGGAAACTAACTTTGAACTATCTTATCTCTTTTATCTCTCGTCTGAGAAGATTGACATCTGTGTACAAAAGGTATATACTAGATAATATTGTAGAAGTCCGTTTGACAAAAAACGGGCTTTATTAATTTAACCCACAACGAATAACCTACAACCTACAACAACGTTTTATTTTCAAAGTTTTTGTTGTTAGCTGTTGGTTGTTAGTTATAAGTTAGCGTGTTGGATCTAAAAGTATTAAATTCTGCGCTTGAGCAATTAGAAGCGGAGCGCGGTATACCAAAAGAAAAAATATTAGAGGCAGTTGAAGATGCGCTTGCGGCTGCATACAAAAAAGACTACGGCAAACGCGGACAAGTTATTCGCGCGGAATTTGACCCTGCATCTGGTAAAACAGAATTTTCACAAATTAAAACTGTTGTGGATGAATCAATGGTGCGCATGGAAGAAGAATTGGACGACGAAGCCGACTCGCAGGCTGTCGCAGAACCTATCACTATGGCAAAAAAAGAAGTGGGTAAAGTCAACGAGAAATCCACTCCTGTTGATGCCACGACGGGCGAGGGGGAGGGTGATGAAGAGGACGAGCGAGTAAGATTTAATTCAGAGCATCATATCCTTATTGAAGACGCGAAAAAAATAAAAAAGGGGGTCAACTTAGAAGACGAGATTGTCTTTCCTCTTGAGACAAAAGACGATTACGGTCGCATTGCGGCACAAACCGCAAAACAGGTTATCATTCAAAGAATACGTGAAGCTGAAAGAGTGTCCGTTATAGGAGAATACGAGAAACGCAAAGGTGAGATTGTAAGCGGCACCATTCAACGGATTGAACGCGGCACTGTATTTGTTGATCTTGGCAGAGTTATTGGAGCAATGCCGAAAAGCGAGCAAATACCGGGAGAATACTACAAGCAAGGAGAACGAATACGAGCATACTTATACTCTGTAGAAGAAACTCCGCGCGACATAACTCTGCGGCTTTCACGCACTCATCCTCAATTCCTACAAAAATTATTTGAAATTGAAGCACCAGAAGTCGCAAGTGGTGTTGTTGAGATAAAAAGCATTGCGCGCGAGCCTGGTTTGCGTTCAAAAATTGCAGTTGCAAGTAATGATGAGCACATTGATCCGGTTGGTTCATGTGTCGGTCAGCGAGGAGTGCGAGTCGCAACGGTTATGAGCGAATTAGGTGGTGAGAAAATAGACGTTATTGAATGGGCAGAAGATTTAGAGCAATTTATTGAGCGAGCACTCTCTCCCGCACAAGTTGAAAAAGTTACCTTAGAAAAAGAGACGAGAAATGCTATTATTGAAGTTGACCCCGATCAGTATTCGCTTGCAATTGGACGAGGTGGTCAAAATGCGCGACTTGCAGCGCAACTCACAGGATGGAAAATTGATATACGAGAACAGGCGCAAGGTCAAGAATTTAAAACTGACGGAGCAGAGCAGGAAGAGGTTTCTCCCGAGAAAATTGAAAAAGAAAAAGAAGCAGTAAAAGAAGAAGAGATCGAGGCTGAGAAAAAAGTGGTAAAAAAAGAAAAACCAACAGAAGAGGAGAAACCATAAAATGTAAAGCGAAAAACGCAAAACCACAATGTAAAATTAAAAAAGTTTTGATTTTTTTGTTGTAATTTTTAGCTTTAAATTTTTGTTATGAACTCATGGCACGACATTAATCCCGGAACCAAAGAGAAGCTCAATGTCATTGTTGAGATTCCAAAACTCTCCCGGGTTAAATATGAACTAGACAAAGATACAGGACTCGTAAAATTTGATCGAGTGCTGTATTCTCCTATGCATTATCCAACCAACTACGGTTTTGTCCCTCAGACACTATGGGAAGATGGAGATCCGTTGGACATCTTTGTATTCGCCCACGAACCACTCCTACCAGGAAGTCTTGTAGAAAGTAGGCCGATTGGTCAACTACCAATGACAGATGATGGCGAAGATGATGTAAAAATCCTTGCCGTGCCAGTTGAAGATCCACGCTTTGCAGGAATACACAACATTGAACACGTTGAAACACATCTACTCAAAGAAATAAAACATTTTCTTGAAGTATACAAAGGACTTCAGGAAAAAGAGGTTACTGTGGGAGAATGGGAAAACAGAGAAAGAGCACACGAATCAATTGAAAGATCGTTTAAGCTCTACAAAGAAAAATATTCTTCTTAATTTGTGATACAATAAGTCATCTAACCATAATTAGCAGTCATCAATTGTATACATCATGGGAAAAAGCATATCAATATTTATCGCTCTTTTGTTTTTTGCAGCACCCGCATTTACGTTTGCACAATACGACACGCAGGCGGTAACACCCGCAAAACAAAAGACTACTGAAGATACATATTCTGTAAAACAACAGAAACCGGTACGGCTGCAGAGAGGTACTGATGAACCGCAAGTACAAAGAACAAATAGCATCCAATTACGCGTAAAAGACACAGCGGCTTCGCTAAAAGAAAAACTGCTTGAACGACGCACGATAAAAGATACAACAAAAAACGGAACGACAACAAACAACAAGAATGTTGTTAAGCAGCGTAGCGCCGCAGAAGATGCGCGAATAGCGCGAGAAAAACACAGCGCGGAAGTCACACAAAAAAGAGTAGAGCAGCAAAAACAACTTGCTGAAAAACGAAAAGAGCGCATTCGGGCTTACTTTGCAAGGATGTTTACACGCCTTGACGCCGCAATTGAACGGTTTAATAAATTAATAACGAGGATTGAATCTCGCATACAAAAGCTTGAAGAACGTGGCGTAGACGTCGCAGATGCGCGAGAAAAACTGCAAAAAGCACAAGACGCGGTTGCAGAAGCAGATTTTAAGATTAACGCGGCACGCGGATTAGTTGAAGACATTCTATCTGGGGAAGATCCGAAAAAAATATTTGAAAACACCCGTGAAGCAGTAAAATCTACTGTTGAACATATTAAACAAGCCCATCGGGCACTGGTCGATAGTATTGTTGCTTTAAAAGGGGCAACTTCCCCTGATGTAGTAGAAGAAAACGAGTAAAAATTAATATTATGCAGGAGAATCAATTTCAGCCACACGAACAACCCAATCAAGATGTGCCTCAAACAGAGACTCAAGATACAGTACCTGGGCAAAAAAAAGTAAGTGCGCAAACAGGCCCTATTATCGGAAGTATCGTCATCATTATTGTGCTCGTACTTGGAGGTTTGTACTTTATCGGGGAAAAAGTGAATGATGAGGGTTTATTTGAGCCTTCTATGGAAGAGATACAAAAGGCACCGGATGAAATTTTAGGGACACTTCAAGAACAAGGAGCGTCTGATGCTGTAGAAGAAATTGAGGAAGATCTTGATGCAACAATACTTGACAACCTAGACGCAGAACTTCAAAATATTGAAGTGGAGTTAAATTTTTAAGACTCCGCAGATAAACGCGAATGAACGGGTTTCATAAACCAAATTACAAAAACAAAAAATCCCTCACACCGAATGGTGAACGGGGGATTTTTTGTTTCTCTTCGAAAAAAATTTAAGAAATCTATTCGCTTCCACGGACTGAATCTTTGAGTCCTTTTGCGGCTCTAAATTTCGGTACACGCATTGCCGGAACTTGCACTGGTTCACCCGTCTTTGGGTTACGTGCTGTTCGCGCCGCGCGCATTTTTGCTGAAAAAATACCAAGTCCAGCAATAGAAACTTCTCCTCCTTCTTTGAGCGTGTTTGTAATAGTCTCAATGATCGCGTCAACCGCTCGTTCTGCGGATGCTTTTGAACCACCAACGTGCTCGTGCACGACTTCAGCTAACGCTGCTTTGTTTTTGTTCATATAATTAACATACAACCGACAACTTACAACCTACAACAGTCCTTATAGCTCGTAAAAACATTTTGCTCAAAAAGTTGTTAGTTATTAGTTGTTGGTTATTGGTTGTTTGTGATAATTTCGACCTCAAAACTTTTAATTATTAACCATTTTATACCACATCCTCATTATACAGTAAGCCAATATCCTTGCAATTTATATACGTGTATCGTAAAACACGAATCGTGTATCGTAAAACGTTCAACAATTTACGTTTCACGATACACGATACACGTTATCGTGCGTACTCAGTCACTCGTGTTTCTCGGATAACGCTTACTTTGATTTCACCAGGATATTTCAATTCCCGCTCAACACGTCGGGCAATTTCCTGTGCAATTTTCTTCGCCTCAAGATCAGATATACGTTCTGGATACACAAATACTCTAACCTCACGCCCTGCCTGAATAGCATATGATTTTTCAACCCCCTCTTGAGTGTTTGCAATCGCCTCAAGATCCTGTAAGCGCTTCAGGTAATTTTCTACAGTATCACGCCGTGCGCCTGGTCTGCCACCCGAAATAGCATCCGCAACTTGTACAATGACAGATTCTACGGTTTCATACGGATATTCTTCGTGGTGCGATTGCATTGCCTGAATAACTGGCCGGTCAATGCCAAATTTTTCAAGAATTCTTCTGCCAATCTGCACATGTGTCCCTTGTACTTCATGGTCAACCGCTTTACCAATATCATGAAGTAACGCACCCGCTTTTGCAACAGCAACATCCGCGCCAAGCTCTTCTGCAAGCATACCGGAAATGTGTGCCATTTCAATAGAATGCTGGAGTACATTCTGCCCGTAACTGGTTCTAAAATACAGCCGCCCCAAAATGGATACTAACCGCGGGTCAAAACTGTAAACACCACATTCATATGCCGCTTGCTCTCCTTTTTCTTTAATAATTTTACTTATTTCTTCTTTTGCTTTGGTAACTATCTCTTCAATGCGAGCTGGCTGAATTCTGCCGTCCATAATTAAGTTCTCAAGAGCAATACGAGCAATCTGGCGACGCACTGGATCAAAAGCGGAAATAACTACAACACCTGGCGTGTCATCAACAACAAGTTCAACACCTGCCGCACGTTCAAATGCACGAATGTTTCGCCCCTCCTTGCCAATAATACGTCCCTTCACATCTTCGGAAGGAATAGCAACTGTTGTCGCCATAACATCTGACGCGACAGAGTTTCCAAATCGGTGAATCGCGGTCGTCAATATTTCCTGCGCGCGTTTTTCAAGCCGTTCAGCCCCCGCTCCTTCCATTTTTTGTATCCTAATTAAAAGCTCTTCTTCGTTTTGCTTTTCTACTACAGAGAAAAGCTCATTTTTTGCTTCCTCTTTAGAAAGCCCCGCAACGTGTTCCAACTCCTTCTTCTTTTCTTCCTCAATCCCGAGTGTTTTATCTTTAATTACTTTAATTTCTTCAATTTTCTTCTTAAGTCCTTCAACTTCCTTGTCAATATCAACCTGTCTATTGTCCAGCAATTCTTCTTTTTTAATAAGACGATTCTCTGTTTTCTTGAATTCAGATTCTTTCTCTTTCTCCAGTTTTTTTACTTCACTTTTTATTTCAAGAGTATCTTTTTCTGCACGATCAACGATTTTTTTTGCTTCTTCTTTCGCTTGAAGCTCCATTTGCTTGACGCGGAGCTCCATTGAACCTCTTTTACCGAGCGATATAAGCCAGCGGAGGAAATATCCAATTAAAATTCCCGACACACCGGCGGCGCCCAGCAAAAGGAATAATACCTTTAAACTCATAATTGATATGAGCTTTTGGAAGATTTACCTTAATTAAATTGTAGAGAGTTGCAAAAAGAACAGCTGTGTTTCAGCTATTTTTTACAACAAAAAGATACACGGTTAGAGGGACATGAGCGTCCCTATGCGTTAAATGTGTTATTTCACTTTGTAATATAAGATGTAGTGCGTTCATCGGAAGTACGGTAAATTAAGGTAAACACTCGTCAAAAGCTCTCTTGTTACTAATTTACTAATTAAAATTAAGTAGCATCAGTCTATCATGCGGTCTTTACAAATGCAAATTTCAGCCTATGCGGAACAGACGCAGATTCACGCAAATTTAAGCAACTATTGAAGTCCAACCTCAATAGTGTTTCAAAAACTCCTCCAACTTGAGTTGGAGAAGTTTTTGCGTGTGTTGTTATTATTTGGAGTTGTTTTTCGGCTTCAGTATTTCGTCTACAACACCATACTTCTTGGCTTCCTCTGCTGTCATAAAGAAGTCGCGGTCAACGTCTTTTTCAATTTGAGAAAGTGACTGACCGGTGTGTTTTGCTAAAATTTTATTAAGATTTTCTTTTACCCGCAGGATATGTCTTGCAGTAATTGCAATATCAGATGCTTGCCCTTCTGCGCCACCTATAGGCTGATGAATCATCACTTCGCTATTTGGAAGCACGTAACGCTTCCCTTTTTTGCCAGCAGATAAAATCACTGAACCACCTGATGCCGCAACTCCCACACAAATTGTTGAAACATCTGGCTTGATATGATGCATGGTGTCATAAATTGCAAGTGTTGAAGTAACCGAACCGCCGGGAGAATTTACGTATAAATAAATGTCCTTCTTGGAATCTTCTGACTCCAAAAAAAGAAGTTGTGCGATAACAATATTTGCCACATGGTCATCAATGGGGCCCGCAAGAAACACAATACGCTCCCTTAATAGACGCGAGTAAATATCATACGCTCGTTCGCCGAATTGTGATTTTTCTATAACTGTTGGTATTAACATGGTTTAAATAATCCGAATCTACGAATTGTTATCCGAATACTCCGAATGTTTATTAAATAATTTTACAGTATAACTGACTATATTTAAAATGTCAATACTTGCAAAGAAAGTGTTTCCGCGTAAATTGATTGATAGTATTGCGTAAACACGGCAGGAGTGTGAAACGATGACAACCACGCTGAAAAACCCAGTATTATATGTTCATAAAAAAAGAACCGGGGATGACATTGAGGCTGAAAAGGTGGTTCGGAAATTAATCGCGGAATATGACCCCTCTGTCCAATTTGAAGTAAATCCGATTAGTAGCGATGCTTTTGAACACAAAATGCCTTTTCTTTTTGCCTCGTTAAATACCTTTCCGGGTATTGAACAAATCAGAGGATTCGTAGAACAAGAAAGGCGTCAGCAACAAAAAGCTACGTAGCACAAAGAGTCCTCTGGACTCTTTTATTTTGGCAAGTTATCTGCTTTCTCCTCCCTCTCCAAAAATTGAAACACTTTTTCGTGCAAAAGCATGCCTTCAACATACTGCCGCGCTCGCTCTTTGTCAGCATCAGGGTGGTGTTTGGTAATGTGTTCAACTTCTTTATCTAATTCCACTTCCGGAACCTTTATTTTTTCTGTCTCGGCAATTTTCTGTAATATCAATTGTGTTTTGACACTTTTTTCAGCATCTTTTCGCCAACCTTCTCGTGTTTCTGTTTCAGTTTTTTTAATTTGTTTTAGATAATCTTCAAAAGTGTGTCCCATCGCAGAGATGTTATTTTTAAACCTCGCGAGCATCCTGTCTAATTCGCTTTCAATAAGTATACTGGGCAATAAAATACTGGTCTTTTCCAAAATGCCATCAATAATAGCAATTCGCTTTTTATCTTTCGCCTTTGCCGTCTTTTCGTGTATTAGATTTTCTCTTATTTTTTTCTTGAAATCAGCAATATTTTCAAAATCTCCTAATTGTTTCACGAATTCATCCGTCAATTCTGGAAGTTCGTTTTGTTTTTGTGCTTCTGTGTTTTCGTGTTTTTGTGCAAGCGGCTGTCCATCCGCTCCAAGTATAGCTCCATCGCTATTTTCTTTTCCCTCTCCTGCTCCAGTTTGCGTGAAATCTGCATAAGCCTGTGATTGCTGCCTACTTTTCCGAATCTGTTCAATAACACCAGCGATGTCTTCGTCAGTTACTAATATATCTTCATCAGTATTACTTACCGCTTTGGCGGCAATACTTTCATAATCCGAGAGTTCAAATTCCGGCAAAACTGCTGTTTTCGCCTTAAATCCCAGTGGATTATTTCGCGCAATTTTAGTAATAGTAATTTCCGGCTTGCCGATTGCCTCAATTTTGTTCTCAATGATAAATTTAGGATAAACATTAGCAAGCGCCATATTTGCCATCTCGTGAAGCACTGCGTTTTCTCCTAATTTTTCAACTAAAACATTTTCGGGAACATGTCCCTTCCTAAAGCCTGGCAATTCCGCATCTTTTCCTAGTTTTTGAACCGTCTTTTTGTAATACGACTCAAATTCATCCGCAGGAATTTCACCCTCAATCTCAACTTCCGAATTAGGAAGCTTTTTTATTTGTATGTTATTTTCTTTGTTTTGTGTTTCGTCATCAGTCATAGTTTATTCAGTGTATCTTGTATGCGTGATTGTGTAAATAGTTCTCACTCTTTCCCCACTTCCCACATGACATTAAAAATTGTGCGGAAAGCATGGTTTATTTCATCACTTTCAATGCTAATAGTAAAAAACTCTTTTTTGACTGAAGTGATAAGAGTACGATTCCCAAATAGTGTTATGTCAACTTCAAATGGCAGAAGTTCCTTTGGCATAAATCGAACTTTGCGATATGGACCTTCAACTTGTTTAGCATATGCTTTACTTTCTTCACTTTCATTAACCAGCTCGCGTATCTGAAATTGTGGAGAGAAGGTTGCATACAATGTTTTTTGAAATGTACGCGGGAATGCTTCTTGGGATAATTTTAATGTCCCCATAAACATAACCTCTCCTTTTGTTACAAACATTTCGTCAAGCGCGCGATCAAGTTTGTCTTTTCCTTCGTATATCATCACCCGCGGTTTACCTTCCTCCTTATGAAACAGCGCCTCAAGTTGCGGCATGACACCTTGAAGTTCTTTTAAATGAAGTTCTGCTTCGGTTACTAATTTCTGCGGATGTTGAGGAGTAAAAAGCGTTTTTTTACCCTTTTTAACACGGGACACAAATCCCTTTTCCTCAAGTAATCCCAGAATAACGTACGCTGTCGGTCGTTTAATACCTGATTTCTGGGCTATAGCAAGAACAGCCGCTTCCCCTAACTCAAGAAGCGCAAGGTATATGTCAACCTCTTTTTCTTCTAATCCGAGGTCTTTTAACGTATCGTCTATCTTCATATAACTCCTATTTTACTTACATATCTCGTTTTGTCAATATTTTTGACAACATGTGGCCAGAAATTATGATTTTTTGTTAAAAAATCGGGTATTTTAAAGGCAAAAGTATTGACATAATACACGTTCCCTGTTATTTTTGGGGGCAGAACGATAGTTTATTCTATGTTGAACCTTGAAATGCTTGAAATAGGAGCAAGTAAATGAAACACGACAGAGGAGAAGGAAAAGTGACAATAAATAAAGATCGTCTGTTGTACAAAATTGTTTATTATTTTTGGGATAAAAAAAATGAACCAACTGGACAGATAAATATTTGCAAGTTTATAAGAGATATGGTTCTTGGTGGTCTGACATGGATTTTTATGGGAATCGCGGCGTTAATTGCTAGTCCTTTTCTTCTTGCGATGTTTCTTATGTTGCTTGTGACCATGTTCTCTTTCGGTTGGCGCCTAATATATCTAAATGTAATATCTCTAAATGACAGGCAGAAATTTGTTCGGTGTTCTCGGTGGCCAAATATAAAAGGCTACCGTATTCTCCCGATATATTTTGTTCCACCAGTGTTTCTGTTTTATTTCGGAAGTGTAATCGTTAGCAGTATCTCAAATGTAGCTGTTAATGTCGGAAACGCTGTTGTGTCAAGTTGGGGACTCGCCATTGTAGGCACGGTTGCAGTTCTTGTGCTCGTATGCTGGGGTATTTATAGATTCACAAAGAGTGAGTTGTATAAGTTGCTCAAGGTATTTCTTGCCGCAAAAAAGGAAAAAATCTGTCCCATGATAACCATTGTGGAAGATGAAAATTTAGTGAGTGAAGAACCTGACGATATGACAAATGGAGAATTGAGATGAGAACACCTCCTCGTTGCTATAAGTTATTTGTGTCCAGTATGCTCTTTGTACTCGGTGTACTTGTGATGTTCGTGGGAAACATTCAGATATTCGTGAACAATTCCGCGGTGGAACCGTTGCTATTCGTGGACGTGGAATATGTAATGTTAGTAGTAATACCTGGTTTGTTTGGCATAGGTTTTGGTTGTATCACTTTTTACGACGCTTGGAAAGGAAAAATGTGATGAGCAAGGAGACGAAAAGCATAATCGGTTGGACTATTGGATT
>CEPV01080512.1_pt1 | contig 16522 bp, 9 predicted proteins | sample 530451 | NCBI WGS metagenome assembly CEPV01 (sample SAMEA2620097, study PRJEB7988) | marine metagenome | isolation source: saline water (ENVO:00002010), including | reverse complement strand
ATGGGGTCTTAACCTTCTTAACAACTTTATGAGCAGACTCTAACTAAGCTCGGCGAGCAAGTTACACAATTGTCCAACGAGGTCGCACAGTTGCGCGAAAAAGTACAAGGGAAGACCTCCAAGGGAAGAAAGAGCAGGGTGCGAGCGGTCAAGTAATCTGGTGCAGCGGAATCGGTAGACAATCTGCGCCGAGGCAGTGTTCACGTTCGATCCTTTGGCTCTTGACCAATGCACAGCGCGCGTTGACAGCTGAAGTCGGCCGACGTGCCTTAGAGTTCGAATGAGTCAGGAAAACGAATGCGTGGCCAGTCATCTCTTCCACAACCGTGTGACCCGAAACGGATTTAGCTTAATACTCCTTCTAGCCATGTGCCTGGGCCTGCCGGTCTTGGCCAAGGAGGCGGTCGTTGCTGAGGTAGGTCTGTCTTTCACGATTGCCGACGACTGGATACATGAGATCGAGGAAGCCACGACACCTACAGGAAGGCCGGTTCGGCATTGGGTGCGCAGACCACTTTCGTATCGAGGCCAGCGTACTGTGCCTCGGATCACCGTTTGGACTGTCCCGGTAGAGGATAGTTCGGAATTGGTGGATCTGACCGTAGACACGTTGAGCAGGCCACCGTTTGAGACCACCCTTGGGGTAGTCGAGTGCCTGAAGTGCGTAACGGCTCGATTGCCTCGACAAGGGGCGATTTGGCTACCCCGAATTGGTCCAACGAAAGCATTTGCCGGTGCACTCTCACATCAGGACTGGCCTGACTGTCAGCTTGGCAAAGTTGCTGATTACCATGCCGGGTTCCGCTTGCAGGAATTGCTGGGTGTGAATCAGACTGTCGTCTACTTGGTCTGCGTCATCGGGGCGACCCGCACACGCCAATAGCCATAGAGCACATGTCACGGCTACCCCTAATTTCAGCATGGTGTGCACGATTCAAAAGCTCCCTATGGTTCGAATCTGCGTGGCAACAGGGGACAGGGCCTCATCACTCGCCCGGGTTGATCTCGACCATGATGTTCCTGGTCTCGTTGCGAAAGTTCAACGTCTCGCCAGGGCATCCTTGGTGGCTTGATACTTATCTTTATTGATGCGGTATTGCGCATAGAAGCCGGCTGCAACGAGTCCGGCGGCAATGGTTGTCGGACCCTCGATGAAGCCAAGCCACCAGATGATCTCCTCATCCACCAGCCCCGGTTTTGCATCTTTGGGAAAGTCGATGGCCCACAGCGCCAGGGTCGCGATGCCATGGCCGATGGAGTTGTCCAGCTTGGCAAAGAAGGTTCGAGCTGCATAGAGTATGCCCTCCTGGCGCATTCCATGCTTTAGCTCGATTTCATCGGCGATGTCTGCCAGTGCGGACATGACGCTGATATTCAGTATGCTTCCCGACAGGGCGCCTAAGGCGGCAAAGAATATCAGGCATGTGAGCAGGATGTCGCTGTTGTTCTCGGGAAACCACCCAAAAAGGCGCAGCGTAACCGACATGGCAGGGAAGACTGACAGAGTCACTGCGGTGATCACGATGGTGGCTCGCTTGTCGAATTTACCGTGCAGTTTTGCAGCAAACAGAAACCCCACAACGTAGCCGATGAGGCTGCTGGCGAATACCAGCGTACCGATCTCCTCGGAAGTCAGTTCCCAGTAGTAGACGCTCATGTAGGTACTGAGCCCGCCTCTTATACCGAGCATCAGGCTGAGGCAGAAATAGGCGATCATCAGAAACAGATAGTTTCTGTTGGAAAATGCCGTCACCAGATCCGCTATGAAATCCCGAATACTGAATGTTGGCAACTCGTCCGGCGGTTGCGGCAGATGGGGGATCCTGTCCCGGGTGAACCAGGCCGAGCTGAACAGAACGAATACCACCACCACGGCCATGCTGGCGGAAAAAATCGGGTAGGCATCCGGATTGAGCAATCCGTTGGCGTAGGTAGCACCACTGGCGAAGAAGATCATCGTGTTGAGTTTGAACATGGCGCCGCCACCGAGCCAACCAAAAAAGTTGTTGTAGCTCATCACCCTGGAGCGCTCGGTATAGTCTCTGGAAAGCTCGCCTCCTAATGCCAGATGAGGTACGTGGTAGATGGTCATGAATGTCCGTAGTGCGATCGCCCAGAAAGTCAGCCAGACAAACAGGCCGTTTTCACTCATTCCGGAAGGGGGGTTGTATACGCACCAGAATGCCAGGGCGATGGGGATGGGTGCGATGAACATGAACGGATGGCGTCTGCCCCAGCGTTTTGATCGCCAGCGATCGGAGAAGGATCCCATGAACGGATCGGAAATCGCGTCCACGAAGATCGCAATGGTGGGTGCCAGGCCTGCCATCCACACTTCGAGTCCGAGCACCTGGTTGTAGTAGAGGATAACGAGTGCACCGTAAGAGTAGAGTGACAGGGTCTCGGCGGTCGATCCGATGCCAAAAGCAAGTTTAGTACGCATCTTGAGCGCATCGGCGTCCTGCTGTGGGGATGCTCCTCCCTCGGGGGAAGCAGTGGAGTCACTCATTTCTTCAATCCCGTGACGATATCTTGATCTGGTTACGCACCATACCATAGTCCAGCGAGTGTCCATGCATGAATAGGCATTGGTGACGAAATGCGTGCGACAGGGTCAGATGTTTGCTGTAAAAACAATAACTTGAGTGGGTCACATTCGGATTGTCACCGGAAGGCCGGCCCGCCACTCTGTTGAAGTCCCACTTGGCGACTCAAAGTGCGTTTTGGTACACCCTCAGCAGGTCGTCCCTCGTGACCGGCACCATATTGGTTCTGTGGATTCCGTCTGCAAAGGCCAGTTCTGCCAACCGGGGCAGGTCCCGAGCAGGAATTGACTGCGCTTCGAGCCCCATCTGAATGCCGATGTTATCGATCAGAAGGCGCACGGATCCAGCCAGCGATTCTGCCGCCAGATCCGCCTTCCTGAAGATCCGTTGGGTATCCCGGATGCGCTGTTTCTGATCTGCGTGACGTACGCGCTGTTCGATGAGAGCGAGGGAATCCGGTAGCAGCAAGGCGTTAGCCAGGCCGTGATGCGTGCCGTATTCTGCCGACAGTGGATGAGCCAGGGAGTGAACCATGCCGAGACCTTTCTGAAACGCGATGGCGCCCATGGAGGCCGCCAGCAGCATCTTTTCACGGGCATCCAGATCGCTGCCATCTGCACAGGCCCTGGGCAGGTATTCAACCACCAGTTGCATTGCCTGCAGCGCGATGCCATCACAGATGGGATGGAAGTCCGGCGCGAAATACGCCTCCATTGCGTGCGTCAAGGCGTCGATGCCGGTCGCTGCCGTCAGTGCGACGGGCAGCCCCAGCGTCAGAGAGGGTTGCAGCACAGCGATGGTGGGCATGAGATCGGGGTGGAAGATGATGGACTTGCGGGAGGTCTCTCGCAGGATGACCACCGCGGCTCGTCCGACTTCGCTGCCGGTGCCGGCAGTGGTCGGGATGGCATAGAGAGGCGGCATAGGGTTCACGATCAACCGGTCACCGCCCCTGGCCTCCTCATACTGAGCGAGAGGCCCGGGATGGCTGGCCAAAATTCTGAGTGTCTTGGCTACGTCCATGGCACTTCCCCCGCCCAGGGCGATCAGGCTGTCGCAGCCATTGTCTGCAAAGCACTGTATCCCTTTTTCACAGTCTTCCTGCAGGGGGTTGGGATGCACTTCGGTGAAGGTGTTGCTTTGCAGCCCGTGTGACTCGAGGGTAGCGGTGAGTCGGGCTACCAGCCCCAAGTCCTGCAAGGTTGGGTCGGATACTACCAGCGGCCTGCGGTGCCCCTGCCTCTCCATGGCGTCAGACATTTCATCGAGAGCGCCCTCACCCAGGATCATCCGTGTCGGAAAACTAAACTGGTACATGGATGGCTCATCCTCCGAGCTATGAATTGATCCCTTCCTTGCCGAATCGCATCACAACCGTCGCATCCGTTCGGGCGCGTGAGCGTCAATATAGCAGGTCGTCATGATTGCGGGCGGAACGAGGCGGAGCGGCTGGAAAGCTGAGCCATAGCTGTACGACCCTCGTTAGTCGTACGGGATTTCCAATCGGTCTGTACAGTTGAGAAATATGTGCGTCACTCGGAATCCGTCATCGCGGAGCACTTGCGTTTGGTGTCATCGTTCAGATCTAAGTCAATCAGCTCGCATTTCAGCCGTTGGAAGTCCAGTTGCCTTCCTTTGGGGCGGCCAATCCTGTAGGTATTGAAGTAGCGCCATCTGGGGCTCGCGACATCGACGAAGTCACCGATCTTGAAAGCCGGTCCCTCACCTTCAAATAGGAGGCTATCGTCGAGCAGGACTAGCTGACGATCGTGGACCAGTGACCTGACGTTGGTAACCGTTGCAGAGAATCGGGGCGGCAAGTTTCGTGCCGAGCGTTCCTCTGCTGCGGGTTCGGCGGGCGTTTGCGACTCGATCGCGATTACCTTCACCTCTGCTACTTCAGCGGCCTCTTCTACCTCAGTCGCCTCCTCCGCCTCGGATGCCTCGGATGCCTCGGTTGGTGCGATCGGAAGTGATGGCTGCACACGCCGGCTGCCGGCCCGTAAGACGGCTCCAAAACACTGCGCACGGGCTACTGAATCTTCGATCAACGAACAGAGCACGAGATCCTCACAGATCGAGTGCTGGGTGTCGCTCAGTCGGTCACAGTCAAGAATTCCTCCGAGGGCCGGGCCTGATGTGATACCCAGCAGCAGAAGAGATATCCACTGTCGCAACCCAGCGTAAGTGCGGTTGAATGTTGTCATATTCGAATCACAGATCACAATGCAACCGCTATATTGCGCGAACTCAGTGCGCTTGTAAAGACGGTGTCTGCTATGCCGACTCGAACGCTCCAAATCCTGCTGACAGTGCGAATAACTTCGCGAAAAAAAGACAGCGACGCTGAGCGTCGCTGTCTTCATGTGATCCGTGTTCGATCGGTACCGATACTCCTCGGCATTTGGCGTCACCGAAGAGCACTCGTCCCGATCAGAGATTCACGGACAGCCGAGTATACAGAAAACGACCCATGATGTTATCGAGATAGGCCTCGTAACCGGCAGGCATGGTCTGCGGTTTGGGCAAATTATCGAAGACATTACGGACCGCTACGTTCAGATTCAGACTGCCAAGCCCCATAAAATCGGGCCAGTCATAGGTGTAACTAACATCCCAGTACGCCTCGGCGTCAGTGTTACACACCTGGCTTGGTTGCAGGCTGCAGCGTTGCCTTTCCGGAATGGCTGCTTCCGAATCCGACAACAAACCTCTGGCGCGCTGTTCATCCCAGGCGACGTTGAGATTGGTGATCGAATCATGCCAGCGACCACTCAGCTGCGCCGTGTGGTTGCCATAGAGCCATCGTAAACCCACGTTTATGCGCCACTCCGGAGTGGGCGCCAAAGGCGCGTATAGTGACTCGCCCGGGCCTGCAAAACTGGTGGCGTTACGATTGCCGACGCCATCGACGCGGATTCCTGCCAGTGGATTGTCACCAGGGCACAGTCCGTCGTCACCCGGGGTATCGCAGCCGATGGATGTAAACCGCTGTAGGCTGGACTCCAGCATCTGGGTTGCACTCAGGTTCAGCGAAAAGCTGCCGTAGTCGCCACCGATCCACGGGATCTGATCCCCGTCAAATCGGTAGTTCAGAGCATAGATCACTGTCTCCGTCGTCGCTTCGCCCTGTTTTACCCAAGGGTTCTCGACCTCCGACAGCGTGAGACCGTTGGGACTCAGCCCACGTTCCAGGACCGACAGACCGATTCCTCGTTCGGTGTCCGACACCCAATTGAGCGCTGCATTGAGTCTGCAGTCCAGCTCGGCCGGGCCAACGAGGTCGCGATACTCCTGATTCGTTAGAGCGACCAGCGCCGGATCTGCTCCTGGCTTGAGCGCGTTATCCCAATCGGCTACTGTGCCGGGACACTGTGCTTCGAGATGGTCTTCGAAGCCAATGCCATTGGTCCTTACATTGACACCTGCTCCTATCTGCTCAACACGCCCGTTGAATTCGACGTGCGTGTAATCCACGTCGACAACGAGATTACCTTCGAGGAGACGCAAGGTAAAACCTGCATTCCACAGATCTGATTCCTCAGCACCGAGGGTACTGTTCGGCGTAGCAGCGACCCGGACGCCTGGGACACCGCCTCCCTTGGACGCAGCATCGCAGTCCTGAAGCTCAGGCAGAAAATCGCAGATATAATCGCTGACAGTTTCGGTGCCGCTGAAGCGACCCGGTTCGCCGAATAGCGAGAACAGGCCCGGCGTGACGAACCCTTCCGTCAGACTGGTTCGCAACGAAACCCACTCGGTTGGCGCATAGCGCAGCGCTACTTTAGGTATGACGGTGTCGAACTTGGCTTTGCCGCGTTGACCGACGACGCCGCGGGTCTCGATCTCCGCGTAGCGGACGGCTAACTGCAATTCCGCGCTGCCCAGTGTCTGATGCTCGAGCAGGGGAACTTGCACTTCGGCAAATACTGCCACAGTCTCCTGCTCGCTTTCCCGCAGCCCGAGTTTGCCGCCCCCGATGGCCGCCTGGTTCTGCACGTTTGGATTCCACTCCTCGGTCTCGAGGCGCCAGTGTCCGCCGATGGCGAATCCGACAGGCATGTCATTGTACGGCAGCTCGAAAAGACTCCCGGCGGATGCGATCAGGTCGACGATCTGCATTTCGAGGTCCTGCTCGTTAAATGCCATGATGACGCCGGCCTGGCGGTTTTCCAGCTCGGTATTCACCTCCACCGCATCGGGTGGCCGCCAGCCGGGGTCGTCAGCATCGGGGAACTTAATGGATTCGTCGCCGATCAGTTGCCCGTCGGGTGTGGAATTTAGATAGGTCGTACTGAACGGGTTCCAGCAGGAGTTTCCGTCCAGGCCTCCCTGGCAGCGAAGGGCATTGACGTACTCGGTCAGCAGGGGCTCGGGGTAATTCGTGACACGCTTACCTTGTGCCCAGACCCAGTCTGCATCGACGATCCAATCGGTGTCCGGTATGGAGATCTCCGCGCCTAACCTGAGTCGCAGGTTGTCGCGCCTGCTGCGATTATCCCAAGTCAATAGCCCGCCGTCGTTGTACGCCCATTCGAGGGTGTTGTTGCGCGGGTTCTTGGGGTGAACCAGGAGTTGCCCGTCACGTACCCTGACATCTTCAAACAGTCGAACACCGCCGGATCCGAGCATATCCTGGTCGAAGCGGTCCGGGATGCCGTCGGCATCCGCATCAGCGCTCATTGAAAGCAGCACGGCTGTTGCGCGGGGATCCAGTTGTGCGTTGGAGTCTGCAATGCCATCACCGTTGAAGTCCCGATCTGCAATGCCGTCACCGTTGGCGTCCTGAGCAAAGAGGTAGTATTCACCCGGCTCGACGCCGTATTGGTAAAGACCGTCGCCGTTCTGGTCATCCCAGTCCAGCAAGCCGTTGATGGCGCCGGTAAAGCCCAGATTGGTCGAACCGTCTGCAAACGCACGGAAGGGATTTCCGGGATTGTCGCCGATCACGATCGGCGCTTTTGCGCCAAGGAACGTAGTGTTATCTATTTCATCAAACTGACCCTGGGTGTCGCGAGTATTGTAGTCATTCGCCGAGAACACGATTTCGCCGTGCACCTTCACATAATCGTTGAACTCGTACTCGAAATAGGCCATACCCTTGTTCTGTTCGGCCTCGGCCTGCATGTCCTGAATATCGGATACCGACATGTCGCAGTCGGGGCCACGCCATATATTGCTGTGCGGCATTAAGAAACCGTTCAGGAAATTTCCCTGCTTGGTGAGGTCGTTATAGGAGGTTATCCCTCCCCCCGGCTCCTGGGACGCTCCTGGAGGGGGAGGCGGGCCAAAATCGTCGTGGCCGGCACCGAAACCGAAGCCGCAGCCAGGATCCGTGCGTACATTCGCCATGACCTGCCCGGCGGCATGACCTACAGGATTATCAAAGGACAGCCAAGGGGTGTTCCATATGGCGGGATCAGCGGGGGCCAACCAGGGAACAAGATTTCCGCTCACGTCCCTGACAGGAACGTTATAGTCAGATGGACTGCTGGTCTGTGCCCTGTCGTGCCAGAAAGCACTCCACACCGCCTGGTCCGGCGCCCCGAATGACCCGAGCCATGGGTCGGCCGCACTCATGATGTACTTGGGTCGGTCAGTGAACCTCATCCGATCCTGATCGCGCAGTTCCAGGGCAAAGATCGCCCCGCCGCGTTCGCCCTGCACTCCAGCAAGGAGGCTGACGGTCTTTGTCGGTGCCCCTTTGTCGAAGGCCTGCTGGTATTCGTAGGTGACTTCCAGACCTTCAAAATCCTTCTTCGGTATCAGGTTTATCACCCCGCCGACTGCCTCGGAACCGTACAGTGCGGACGCGCCATCGAGAATCGTTTCAACTCGGCCGAGCGCGATGCCCGGATAGGTCCCGTTGATGTCGACGCCGGCGCGTCGCCCCCAAGTGTTGGTGTCAGCAGGTAGCCGGTGACCGTCCATCATGGTCATGGTGGCACGCGAGCCCAGGCCGCGCAGATTGGCCCAGACCTCCTGTCCCTGATTCCACTGCTGATCGTCAGCTCCGAGACCCTCAAACGGGGTCGCATTGGCATTGACGCCATATTGAAACGTCTGATCGAAGATGATGTCACCAAGATCCGCTGTGCCAGCCAGCTCGAGGTCAGTTTCGTCCATTATCTGGATAGGCGACGGTATATCAAAATTACTCCGTCGAATGTATGAACCGGTAACGATAATCTCTTCTATGACCTCTGAGTCATTCGAAGCTGCAATAGCATTGCTGCTACCCCAGCAGAACGAAAACGCAAGGCATAGTAAGACACTACCGCGTAATGGTTTATTACGCATCTAGGTTATCCCCCAAATTGCTCTAATTGTTAGGCTGACAAGCACATATCCAGCCACTTTTTTGTTGGTCCTTACTGCTAAAGAAGGATCCAGGAGTTAGTGCTACGGTTCACGTGTGAAAATATTTTTTTAAGTCAATGGAATACTTTAGTAAATACTTTCTTACCAGACAGGCAGAGCGCATTTGTCAGTGGCTGCGCACCTCCGTTTGGGCGCTAGCTGAGAACAGGACCTTAATGAACTGGATTCGTGTATTGATTCGGTGAGACGTTGGGGTGGTGCGAGGAGAAACCCGTCATCGGACTTCTGCCGGTAGCCACCACTCGGACTCATCTGAGAAGGGTAAACGTGGCTTCCTGTCTTGATCCAAGGCGTCGAGCAGGGCTCTAGCATCCGGATGCGGCAACTCCGCAGTCGCCATCTGTCGCGCCACGTTTGACTGACCCAGGCTGAGTTCTACCAGAGCGCTTGTCAGGCGCGTATCCACATCATCCTTGACTCTGAGCAGGGCTTCCACCCGACGTTGCGCGATTTCCCCAAAGCCACAGATGGCCTCGGCTCGGGCCAGAACCAGGTGGGCTTCACCCCAATTTTTCTGGAGTTGCACGGCTTGAGTGAGGGCCCGGCGTGCGGCGCAGTCCTCGCTCCCAAGCAGAGCAAGCCCGAGCCAGAAGCGATAGTAGGCTTGATTGGGCTGCAAGCGGGCAAGCTGTGCGTAGTCCGCTGCGGCCTCGGCAAAACGACCAGCGCGCATGGATAGGCCTGCCGCCAGCGTGCGGGTCCGCTCGTCTTCCGTCAGCGCGAGCGACTTGCGCGCGGCCCCGTGCGCAGACTCCTGGTCTTGCGGGGACTCAGAAGTTCGCAGCAGCCACGCCAGGGTGTACCAACCGTGGGCTGAATCAGGGTCCATGCCCAACACCCGCCGGGTCTCTCGCAGAGCGTCATCGTCACGTTTGCTGATCGACAGGGCATAGGCGAGGGCCAGACCAGCCGTTGTGTCGTCGGGTGCGAGTAAAACCGCGTTCTCGAAGGCCTGTAGAGCCTGCTGGTGATCACCGCGCTCTAACGCCCACTCACCCGCTTTCACAAAAAAGCGGCCGCTGCGGCTCATCTGTGCGACCTCCAGCAATACCGGGTCATCGATTTCCGGCGTTGAATTGTTGCTGTCACGACGGGCCAACCACTCCCGCGCTTTGGCCACGTCGCCCATGCGACGATGCACCATCGCCAATTTGTACGCTAGCTGCCCTGCGTCCGGCGCCAACACCTCGGCACGTTCAAGCAGCTCCAGAGCTTGCGGCCACGCTTCCCGTGCAATAGCAACGTCAGCAAGAGCCGACAGCACGATGGCCGACTCCGGAGCCAGCTTGCGCGCCTCTTCGAAGGCCGTTAGCGCGCCACTCTGGTCACCTTTCACCAGCAGCCCCGCACCGAGCCGATACCAAGCGGCCATGTTGTCGGGCTCGGTCTGCGAGACACGTCGGTAGTCGCTGATGGCAAGATCCAGTTCGCCGCGTTCACCCAGCGCGATGGCCCTCAGATACCGCCAACGAGGGTCCTCTGCCTCTGCAAGGGCTTTGCCATAGGCCAGTTCTGCCGCATAGGGCAAATGTTGGGCGTGGTAGAACATGCCCAGCCGACCCCACTCTCTGGAACGAGAAGCGGCATCCGGCAACGAGGCCACCCGACGCGTCGTGTCATCACGCGCATTCCGCAGTGTCTCGGCTAGACCGGGCGAGAGTCCATCAAAAGACATGACATCTTCGCCTGCTACCGCATTCGATGGTGTCATTACCAGCAACAAAAGGAGCAAACGTGCAAGGCGTATGATCATCGCGCCTTTCCGTTACCGCGAACCAAGCGATGGTAGCGGCCCGTTTCAAGCGGGCCGAACGTTTCCTCGCCGTCGTCAGCCCATTGAACGCGTATTTGCCGTGCGGCGCCATCGCCAGCCAGCCCGAACAGCAAGCGCGGGTCGTTGGCAGAAGCGAAGCTGCCGTCGGTGGCGGATCGCTTGTAGCTGCACGCATCCGATTCGAGGCGGGCCCGGTGACCGGCCGCAGTGCCGCTGGTGCCATCCCACAGTTTCAGCCCGAGCCAATTGGACGGCGGGGAGTCGTTGCGGTAGATGCGAGCCTTACCTTGGTTGTTAGCGACTACGATGTCGATATCACCATCGTTGTCAAGGTCGCCGAATGCTGTACCGCGGCTCACTCCCGCGAGCTGGAAGGCGGGCCCGCCGTCCGTCTCACGATAGCGTCCCCGGCCGTCATTCAACCAGATTTGATTGACTTGCCTGAAGGGGTGTTGCACGCCGGCGGCGTGCTGGTCGGGAAGTGCTGTCACCGTGCCGTTGGCGCTGAACAGGTCCAGGTCGCCATCGCTGTCGACGTCCAACCAGCCCGCTCCGAATCCCGTGAAGGGCGCGCTGCCGGATGCAATGCCGGTGGTGTTGGATTGGTCCGTAAACCAGCCATCGCCATCGTTGACAAAAAGGGTATTGGTCTCGGCGGCCAGATTCGTCATGAAGAGATCCACATCGCAATCGTGGTCGAAGTCCTCTGCATCGACACCCATGCTTGCCTCGGACTCACCGTCGCCATTGACCGCAACCCCTGCCAGTAGTGCATGGTTGACGAACGTGCCGTCACCGTGGTCCAGCCATAGGAGGTTCTCGGCTGCGTCATTGGCGATGTAAAAGTCCGTCCTGCGATCACCGTTGAAGTCTGCTGCGACTATTCCCAGGGCGGGCCCGTAGGCGGCGCCAATTCCAGCGGTAGTCGTGATGTCCTTGAAACGGCCGTGGCCGAGATTGCGGTACAGACGATCGGATGTTGCTGGGTATACCTCGGGTGAACAGTAGGTGGGTCGTGCCGCCAGATCGTGGCACACCTTGTGTCCGGCAAGGTCGAACTCAACATAGTTGGCAACGTATAAATCCTCCCTGCCATCGCCGTCGATATCCGCGAAGCTTGCAGCGATGGACCAGTCGGTTCCCGCCAGCCCGGATGCCCGGGTGACATCGCGAAAGCGTCCGTCACCAAGGTTTTCGTACAACTGGTTGGCGCCGAAATTGGCCAGTAACACGTCCGCATCCCCGTCGTTGTCGATGTCGCCGCTGGCGATGCCCATTCCGTAGCCGGTCGCACTGACTCCGGACTTTGCCGTCACGTTGACGAAACGAAGTTCGCCGGCCGCACTGATGTTTCGGAATAGTTGGTCGGCGGGTAACGTCCCGGTCCGATCAGATAAGGGTCCCCCCTGCACGACCCATACGTCCATGCGGCCGTCGCCGTCGAAATCCAGGATCGCGACTCCAGCGCCGGTGATCTCCACCAGCCAGTGGTTACCGATCATGCCGTTGACGTGTGTGAAGTCGAGACCGGCCTGCTCGGAGACCTCGACGAAACGCACGTTGTTGGCGGCAGCCAAGCCAGCCATCAGAAGAGTGACGACCGATAACGTGATGTTGGCAGTTAGGAATTTGGCCATGTGCAGGCGGGGAATCATGACCCATTCTAACAAGTCCATCGGCCCATTGCGTCCGCGAATGATCGAGCAGATGATCTTGGAATTGCTTGTTGGCTTGGTCTGCCAATGTCTCTGGTCGAGCGTTTGTCGTACACACTTGAAGGACTGAACCGCTCGCGCGTGCCACTGAGTGGCAAAAAATCGGTAAGAAGCGGGCGGCGAGCCGGGCCCGTCGCTGTGACGCGGCGGTCGCTTCCATCGATCCGTCGATTGCCCCATAATAGCTCTCTGTCCGCCCAAACCGACTATCGATGGAAACACGCTTCTCGACAGGCCCCTGGGTCAGTATCACGATAACCGCGGTTGCCCTGGGTTTCGCCGCCTATGTCCAGCTTGCACCGGATCCACCTACCCACCCGGACCTTTCCGAGGTGCCGGCACCGGTGCTCGGGAACGCGCTTCCAACCCTTGCTGAACAGGTTCGCAGCGCCTATGAAGCGGCGAAAGCAGAGCCGACTTTGGTCCGCCCGAATGCCGAATACTGTCTGGTCCTCCATGCCTACAAGCAGCTAGCTATGGCTGAGAACTGTTATCGGCGACTTCAGCAACTGGCTCCCCGAGACTTCCGCTGGGCCTATCTTATAGCGGTCGCGCAGGAGGGAATCGGCCAACCCGAGGCCGCTGCCATCTCCTACCAGCAAGCCATCGAAATTGAGCCCTGGTTTTTTCCGGCCAAGCTCAAGCTCGCACAGCTGCTGCTGCAGCTCGGCGAGACCGAGCGGGCCGGATCGCTTTACAGCGAACTGTTGGACGCTCACTTCAGCGCTGCACTCGTCCAGAACTCCGTCGGCCGCTGGTATATGTCAAGTGGCGAGCCCGAACGCGCGATCGAGCTGCTTGAGCAGGCGGTCGACACGGAGCCCTATTTCGGGGAAGCGCATTACGCGCTGGCGATGGCCTATCGAACCCATGGCGATATTCAGAAAGCACGGCACCACAGCGCGCTACATCAGCGCTATCGCGATGTCCCGCCTCCCGCTGACCCCATATTGGCCGAGGTAATGGAACAGGATCGCAGTGTGCGAACGCGCCTCGAACACGCCAGCGAGTTCGTGGCCAGCGGCAGGTACCAGGAGGCCGTCGCAGAGTACCAAGCGGTGCTGAAAATCGCTCCCGGCAATGCGCTGGTCCACGCCAACCTCATCACCACCCATGCGAATCTGGGGGAGCTTGACCGGGCCGAGGCGCACTATCGGCAGGCGCTCGCAGTGCGGCCGGACTGGGCGCAGGCGCACTACCTCCTGGGCCGTGCCAAGCTCCATGCGGACTACCCACGCGAGGCCATTGAGTCGCTGTCGCAGGCGGTGGCGAGCGATCCATACTACGACGACGCCTATCTCCTGCGTGGCGTTGCGTTGCAGCAGGTCGGGCGCCTGAAGGAGGCGGAAGCGAGCTTCCGCGAAGCCATCGAGGTCTCGCCAGGCAATCGTACGGCCCATCTGGAGTTGGGTGGCCTGCTCTGGGGGCTCGAGCAGGCTGAGGAGGGCGAGTACCACTTTCAGCGTCTTCTCGAGATTGAGGATGAACGGACCGCGCAGTTCCACGGGATGATCGCTCAGTTTTTCTTGGAGAGGGGCCAGCGGTATCGCGCAATCGACCACTTCAGACGCGGCGAGGATAGCGCGCGACTGCATGGTAGTTCTGATGTCGCTGAGCGCCTCAAGCAGCGGGCGCGCGCCCTCGAGCGCTAAGGCCGATCGCTTGCCCAACTATCTCTTTGTTGCCATCGCCTCAGTTGCCCTGCTACTGGCTGGATGTGACTTCGATGCGCCGACTTCGAGAGACATGTCGCTGCCCACCGCTGTGAGTGTGCGCGGTCGCGAGGCGTCGTTTGAGGATGTGACCGAAGCTACAGGGCTTAACTTTCGCCACTTTCTCGGTGATGTGGGCGAATACCGCTACCCTGAGATCATGGCAGGCGGTGTTGGTTTGCTCGACTACGACCGCGATGGGGACCTGGATGTGTTCTTCACGCAAGGAACGATCACTGCTGACACCGCGACCCCCGAGGACTTCGGCGAAGGTGGGCGCTTGTATCGGAACGAGTTGACCCCTGCAGGCACGCTGAGCTTCATAGACGTGACCGCGCAGGCCGGAATCGTCACCAAAGGCTACGGCATGGGCGTGACGGTAGGGGACATCGACAATGACGGCTATCCAGACCTCTATGTCACCAGCTATGACCGGGCCCAGCTTTTTCACAATCAAGGTGACGGCACATTCAGCGACGTCGCCACCCGCTCCGGTGTCGGCTCTCTGCGCTGGAGTACGAGTGCAACATTCGTCGACTACGATCTGGACGGTGATCTCGACCTTTTCGTCGCTCACTATGTGAACTCCATGTGGACCAACCACGAAACCTGCCTTGGCCCACTGGGCGAACTCGATTACTGCGGGCCCTGGTCCTATGAGTCGGTGCCTGACCGCCTCTATCGTAACGATGGCAAAGAGCAATTCAAAGACGTGACCGAGGCCGCGGGGTTGGGGGCGGCTTCCGGGCCCGGCCTGGGCGTCGTCGCAGCCGATTTCAATGATGACGGCTGGCCCGACATCTATGTCGCCAACGACGGTCAGGCTAACCACCTGTGGATGAACCGTGGTGATGGAACTTTTGCGGATGAGGCGTTGTTGGCCGGCGCCGCCTACAACGAAGGCGGGGAGCCCGAGGCAGGCATGGGCATCGCGGTTGGGGACGTTGACCGGGATGGCGATGACGATCTGCTCGTTACGCACCTCATCGACGAGACGAACACGCTGTACCTCAACGACGGCGAAGCGCTGTTCCAAGACGCTACTCGGGTATTTGGGATCACCTTCAGTAGCCTCGGTCTCACCGGTTTCGGCGTGGTGTTGTTCGATTACGATCGCGACGGGTGGCTGGACCTTTACGTTGCCAACGGGGCGGTCGCGGCCCTGCCCGGAGTCGAGGACCCGTTTCCTTACGCTCAGCGGGATCTGCTCCTTCACAACGAGGAGGGGCGCTTCCGCGACGTGACCGCAGAGGCCGGTCCCGCCTTGAAGGAGCGTCGCGTCGGTCGGGGAGTCGCGGCTGGGGATATCGACAACGACGGTGACGTCGATCTGCTGGTTGCGAACATCAACGGGCTTCCGCAGTTGCTCATCAACAACTCAGAGGCGAGGGGCAAGTGGCTGCGGCTCAAGCTCGTCGGCAAAGCTTCGAACCGGGATGCGATTGGCGCTCGCGTTGGGATCAGCCTGTCAGGGGGCGCTATCCACTGGTCGACTGTCCGGCGTGACGGCAGTTACTTGGCCTCGAACGATCCGCGCGTACACGTCGGGGTGCCGACGAATCAGTCGGTCGAGCGGATCGAGGTGCGCTGGCCGAGCGGCTCGCGCGAGACCTGGTCCCGGCCCGAGTCCAATGTCGAGCTGGTGCTGGAGGAAGGTTCCGGCACGCTGGTGGTCGCACTACCCGGCTTAGAAACGCAAACGCATTGAAGGGGCGGGCGGACAAACTGAGTCGCTCAAGTACTACAGGCGAATAATCACGGAATCCGAAAGACACCAGCTAACGTAAACAGCTCCCGACATTGACCGGGGTTGAAGATCCTTGAAGTGTGTTGCGAGTTCATCCGACCACAAGCAGCGCACTTGTAATCGGGAGATTGCCGCGCCATTCAACGTGCTTTACTTACGGTTCTGTTAAATGACCGATGGTACGCAGTCGTTGCCTCTTGTCAAAAGCTGGCATATGCATACGCCGGGAGACCGTAGCTGACACAAAAAAAGACAGCGACGGTAGAACCGTCGCTGTCTTCAGGTTGGTTATGGGTTCGGTTACAGACTCAAGGTCAGCCTGGCAAACCCAATACGACCCATGATGTTGTCAAGATAGCCTTCGAATCCCGCCGGTATGGTGCGCGGCGTGGGCATGTTGTCGAGAATGTTGCGCACTGAAAGGTTCAGCGACAGGTTCATCCCCATGACATCCGGGCGCCTATACGTATAGCTCACATCCCAATAGGCCTCTGCACCAAAGGAGCCGATACAGCTTGGCCCAATTATGCAGCGATCTTTTTCCGGGATCTCGGCATCGGCGCCAGTCACGAAACCACGCTCTATCATCAAATTCCAGGCGCCGTTCACATTGGAAATACCATCATGCCAGCGACCGGTCAATTGCG
>CEPV01040485.1_pt1 | contig 16563 bp, 8 predicted proteins | sample 530451 | NCBI WGS metagenome assembly CEPV01 (sample SAMEA2620097, study PRJEB7988) | marine metagenome | isolation source: saline water (ENVO:00002010), including | reverse complement strand
ATAAATGAAATTTTTTATTAATTTTTAATTGAATATTTTTAATGATTGTAATGTTTGTTGTTTTATTGTGTATTTTTTGTTTTTTTACGTAATTATCTAAATGATAAAGAAATAATAATGATTCATGAACTAGTTTTTCGGCTAAGATGGCAAATGATTATCATTATTTGATGGTATTGCAAAGCCTATCATAATATTTCTTCAGCATGTTTCATAGCTTCTTTAGCATCGTCTAGAGTTAAATTCAGTTTTACATTATATTCTTCTAAGAGATCTAAAAAATCACTAATACCCATTCCTGCTAACTTAGCTGCTAAGCCCAAACTAACTTTTTTATTCTTGTAAAGGTTTATTGCTTTCATCTTTTTTATTGATTGTAATATTTATTGTTTTATTGTATATTTATTGTTTTAAAATGTTGTTTTTATTAATAATTATTTATTTTTGTTGTTTTTTGGGTTTAAACCATTTATTTTCAATATTGAAAATATCTAGATAGTTCCATAGGAAGCAAAGGAGGCATATTCTCTAGGATATTTATAAAGGAATCTTGCTATTTAAACATAAAAGTATTTAAATAGAACCTCATTTTTAAAGGTTTATAAGTAACATAATCCCACCAACTAAAGTTAGGGGCTTTTATCCATAATGTCATCCACAATTATGTTCAGAAGAACATCTTTGGAATCATCCATTTGAATGTATGGCTGTGTTACAACAGCCTGACTCTCTTACCATATAGGTTGAGAGTATTGTTGAAGAATCATTGCTTTGTTGAAACCGTTGCTTTCCATAAAGAAAGTGCCTTAAAACTTATCTTCAAGAGATATATAATGCTTAGACTATATAAACCTTATGGGCAAATGTCCAGTGCTAATGGGGGTAAGTCTCAATTCCTCCCACAAATATCCTGAGAAATTGCAAAACAATTTCTGGGACACAAAAAATCTTAGATTTTTTCGTGAATTTGTGGGTATCCTTGAGACAAATATTATGAAATTTACGCTTGGGGGTGTAAAATATGGCTAAAAAAGCTAAAGTTAAGGTTGCAAAAGCAGGCAAGACTGCTAGAGATATAAAAATCGTTAATATAGTTGTTTCTACTTCATTAGAGCATGATGTACCGTTAGAAAAGATGGCTGCTACTTTAAGCAACACAGAATACAATCCAGAGCAGTTTCCAGGGCTTGTAATAAGGATTAAAGAACCTAAAACATCTGCTTTAATATTCTCAAGTGGAAAGGTTGTATGCACTGGAGCAAGAACACTGGATAAAGTCCAAGAATCCATTAAAAAGATAATAAAAAGCCTGGAAAAAATAAATGTTAAAATTACTATAAAGCCAGAAATAAAGATACAGAATATAGTTGCTTCTGGCAGTGTAGGAATGGATTTAAACCTAAACGAGCTTGCTACAAAGCTAAGAAATGTTGAATATGAGCCAGAGCAGTTTCCTGGTTTAGTTTATAAACTTGCGCCAACAAAAACCAGTCCGCAAGCAACCTTTTTGCTCTTTAGCAATGGAAAGATAGTATGCACTGGAACTAAAAGTGAGGATGAAGTCCATGCAGCTGTGGATGTTTTAGTGCAAAACCTAAAGAAAGCCAAGGCTTAATTTTATTTTTTCTGAATTTAAAGCACTGGACATTTGCGCGTAAGGTATTTATATTAAAAAAGGGTTGAAAGGGTTATGCAAGAATTAGTAAAAATAGATGCAGCAGAGCAAATAAAAAGGTTCCAGGATTTCTTAGAGTTGCATTACTACCAACAAATTGTTGAAAACCTAAGAAAAGACCTAAAATTTGTTGTGGTTGTGTTTACAGAACTTTCTAAGTTTGACCTTGATTTAGCCAACGAACTGCTTGAAAATCCAGAAGATACTATAAGAGCTGCAGAGCTTGCTGCTGAACAGTTTGATTTAGAAGACATAAAAGGCTTCAAAGTAAGATTTTCAAATTTGCCGGAAAACCAAAAGATTATGATAAGGAACGTAAGGAGCAAGCATATTGGAAAATTTATAAATATTGATGGTATTGTAAGGCAAAAATCTGATGTAAGACCGCAAGTTGTGGATGCAAGTTTTGAATGTCCTGTATGCGGTAATATAATCAGAATACCCCAGTTAAACAGCAGCTTTAAAGAGCCCAGCAAATGCGGCTGCGGCAGGAAAGGAAAGTTTAATTTACTAAGCAAAGAACTTGTTGATGCGCAGGGAATTGTTTTGGAAGAAATTCCTGAAAGCCTAGAAGGCGGTGAACAACCAAAAAGAATCAATATTCTTCTTAAATCTGATTTAGTAAGCCCATTAAGCGAGAGAAAAACAAATCCTGGAAGCAAGATTGGTATTACCGGAATAATAAAAGAGGTTCCAATTACATTAAAGACTGGATCAAAATCCACAAGATTTGAGCTCATGATTGAGTCTAATTATACTGAAGCGCTTGAGGAAACATTATATGAGGTTAAAATAACAGAAGAAGAAGAAAAAGAGATAATTGAGCTGTCACAGGACCCTGAGTTAAATATTAAGCTAATTAATTCCATTGCGCCTTCTATCTATGGTTATAGCAGGGTAAAGGATGCTCTTTTAATGCAGCTTGTTGGCGGTGTTAGAAAGACAAGGGTAGATAAAGTGGTTAGCAGGGGAGATATGCATGTTTTGCTTTTAGGGGATCCAGGCAGTGGAAAGAGCGCTATATTAAAAAGAATTGGAGAAATAGCTCCTAAGGGAAGGTATGTTAGCGGCAGGGGAGTGAGTGGTGCCGGTTTGTGTGTTGCTCCAAAAAGTATGGTCTTAACAAATCCAGGAGGTATTGATTATATAGATTCGGTTGTAGAACCTAGGCTTAGAACTAAAGAAGAATTTAAAGAGGGTGTATGGAAACAAGATGATATTAATGATATCAAAATCCAAAGTCTAAATAATAATCTAAAAATACATTCAAAAAATCCAGAGTCTATTTGGAAATTAAAATCTCCTAAGATTGTTTATGTTGTTACCCTATCAAGTGGGAAAAGGATTGAGCTTACAGGAAATACTCAATTACTTTCAATTAAAGGTGGAGAAACCAAATGGACAAAAAGCAAAGATTTGCAAGAAGATATGTACATTGCAACACCAAGAAAATTGATGGGAGGGAATGTAAAAAACCAATATTGTGTTGAACTTTTGCAATCGAATCCTGTTATTCATAATGTCAAACCCTTTGTTAAGGAAGTGGTAGAAAAATTAGCACAAAAGTATGGAAATATAAGGATAGCTGCCAAGGAACTTAATGTTTCTGAAAGTAATCTTTATCATAATTGGGTAAAAGAAGGAGCTAGAGGGAATATCAAATTACATACACTAAAAAGGCTTTGTAAAAACGTTAACATAAAATGGAAAGACAAGATAAAAAAAGTCAGTTTATACAATGGAAAACCTCATTTATTGCCAACTTATCTCAATAAAGAAGTGTTTTATGTTGCTGGACTTATTGCTGGAGATGGTGACATTAGGAAAACTGACAATAGTTATAGTATAAGATTCTCAAACTCTAATGATGTATTACAAAGAATATTTAGAGAAACACTTCAAAAAGAATTTGGTTTACTATGTGATATCCAAGAGGGAAATAATAGAAGACCTGAAGCGTCTAGAACCAATTCTAAATTATTAGCAGAGTTACTGGCAAATCTAGGTATTCCCGAATCACCAAAATCTGACAAATTGATGATGTCGAATGTTTTATTGCATCTTTCTAATGAACTTGTTGCTGCTTTCCTTGCAGGTCTTTATGATGCTGATGGATCTATTCAAATAAGAAAAACAAAAGGTTCTGACTGTGTTGAATTAACAACTTGTTCTGAGACGCTAGCAAGGCAATTACAGCTGGTTTTTTTGAGATTTAGTATCCATTCTAGTTTGAGGAAAAGAGAGCCTTCCAAAGGAAAAATTAAGGGAAGATTTATTAAATGGATTGTTGAAATTAGAGGAATATCACAATTAAAGCACTTTTCAAATAATTTTCAATTAAAACACCCAGAAAAAAGAAAAAAATTATGTTTACTGCGCAAAAAGAAAAGTATACCAAATACAAATATTGATATTATCCCGGATATTACTGCAGTGTTGAGAAAAGAACTTCAAAAACAAGGTCTATCTTCAAGAAAAATTAAAATATACCATAATTTATCAAGAAAATACCTACAAAGAATACTAAAAAAAATTGATTGTAACACTGACTTTTTAAGACAAATACAAAAAATTGCATTTAGTGATATTTTCTGGGAAAAAATTGTTTCAATTGAGCATAAGAAGGCAAGTTATGATTATGTTTATGATTTAACCATTGAAGATTCACATAATTTTGTTGTTGATGGTGTTTTAGTGCATAATACAGCAGCGGTTGTCCGAGATGAATTTTTGAAAGGGTGGAGCCTGGAAGCTGGGGCATTAGTTTTAGCGTCTAATGGGATATGCTGTTTGCACCCTGAAACATCCATTGTGGCTAATAATAAAATTCAAAGAATCTCTGATATATTCGATGAAAAAAATAAGCAAATTGGAAAATGTAAAAATGAAACTATAGAATTTAATGATGTTGATAATAAGGTGGTTAGTTTTGAATTGGATAAATTGAATATTATCAAAAATAATTCAACAATTATAAGAAGGAAAAAATTTAATGGGAATATACTTAATATTAAATTCAAATCTGGATTTTCTATTAAATTGACACCAGACCATAAAATAATAGATGGAAAGAATCTAAGATGGAAAGAATCTAAGGAATTTAAGGTAAAGGATAAAATACTTGCGCCTCTGAAATTGCCAGATAACAATAAGGAAGTAAAAGTAATTGATATTTTACCAAAAGAGTGGAAAATATTTTTAAGTAAACAAGAGAAAAGCAAGATAAAGCAAAAAATTAAAGATAAATTTGTAACACTTAAAGAATTTAATAGTAAGCTTGATTTAAATAGAAATTTTCTTTCTGGAACGCAACAAGTTGATATAAAAAAGTTTGTTGAAATTATTAAATATCTCGAAGTAGAAAATTATTGGAAGAACATCCCATTAAAATATGGAAGAAATAAGAATGGAGAAATTCTTAAAATAACTAAATTAAATAGCGAGTTGGGTTATATTCTTGGGTTTGTATATGGAGATGGGCATGTTAATATAAATAATAGGAGAACCAGCATTCAGATTACACAATCTGTTAAGCATAAAGACTATATTAAAAAATTCAAAAGTTGCTGGGATAAGGTTTTTTTAAAAAAATTAAATGAATATGAAACTGAAAGGGTTTCTAATATAAAGGGCAAAGAAGTAAAATCTAAGTGTAAGGTTTTATATCATGGCAGTAATTTATTGGGAAATATATATAATCATTTCATTAAGGATAATCTAAGCAACATCCTAAGTTTGCCTGATAATGTATTAAAGGGTTTTATTGCAGGAGTTATAGACTCTGACGGGTGTATTAGCACTAAAAAATGCATTAAGAGTAAAAAGGAATATTTTTCTCAATGTGTTGATATTTTGTTTAGCAATAAGTTAGAAGAAAATTTAAATTTTTTGCTTGCATTAAGAAGGTTGGATTGTTATGGTAAAATTGAAGATAATAGAAAGAATATAAAATCTGTTGTTATAAGCGGCAGAGATAATATAAATGCCCTTATTGAAGAATTAAAGTCATTTTCTGTTAAAATACAAAAAACTAACCTATTAGAAAAGAAGAAATTGATTTCCTGCGATAGTGAAAAAATACCAAAATACATTGCAAAAAGCATCTGTGAAAGAATATCAAAATTAAATAAATCTTTTTTGCTTGAGCAGGGTATTTGGAGTTATGTGTATAATTATAAAAATCTTAAAATAGAGCCTTCAAGAAACCAGATAATGAAGATATTGGGTAAAGTTAAGGGGGAAATAAATGATGATGTTTTTATTGCTGATTCCCTTAGCTTGATAAAAAGAGATTATTTTCTTGATGAAATTATTGATATAAAAAAAGAGAAGTATAATGGATTTGTTTATGACCTTTTTGTTCCAAAAAATCATAACTTTCTTGCAAATGGAATAATTGTCCATAATTGCGTTGATGAGATGGATAAGATGGTTCCGGAAGACAGGGCAGCTATGCACGAGGCCCTCGAGCAACAATGTTATCATTACGATACTACCATTACTTTAGCTAATGGTGAAGAAAAAGTTATTGGGAAATATGTAGATGAGTTGATGGAAAAGAATAAAGAAAGGATAATATCTGGAAAAGATTGCCTAATTCTTTCAACAAAGGACTTGGATATTGAAATGTTGACTACGGATTGGGAAAAAATTCATAGGACAAAAATCAATAGAGTGAGTAAGCATATTGCGGAGGATCACTTTGTTAAAATAACCCTAAAAAATGGAAGAAGTGTGACTGTTACTCCAGAGCATCCGTTTTTTTATATTGAAAAGGGGAAGATACTCACAAAAAGAGCCGATACAATGAGTGTAAATGATTGGGTTCCTATTCCATTAACTGTTCCAATTGAAGGAACAAAACAGTTTTTTAAGATTAACAAAGATAAGATATACAACCCAAGGTCTGTTCTGCATATTAAAGTACCTACTAGCAATTGTAAAGAATTTTTTAAGATAATGGGATATTTGGTTTCTGAAGGGTCTAGAGAAGTTAATAGAGGCAAGCTTATTGGAGTAAACTTTACGAATAAAGATAATGTGTTGCTTGAAGATTTCTGCCAATCTATGAAAGTCGTGTTTGATTTAAAGCCATATAAACAAGCTAGGTTGGATGAACATGACGTAAGATGGATGCTGCGTTATACTTCAAGAGAGCTTGCTTCGTTTTTTGGAAGAGTTTGCCCTGGTGTGCTGGAAAAATCAAATGCAAAAGAGCTGCCACAAGTGGTTATGAGGGGAGAAAAAGAAAATATTGCAGCAATGCTTACTTGTATGTTTGAAGGAGACGGTCATGTATCAAAAAAATTGAGAACAATAAGGATTGGTTATGGAACTAACAGCAAACGCCTAGCAGAACAGACTCAAGATTTATTATTGAGATTTTCCATTAGAAGCAACTTAACGGTATATAAAGATACATATAAAGTTTCTATAACTGGGTATAAAAATATTTTAAGGTTTAGGGAAAATATTGGTTTTATAAGGAATAATAAAAATATCATTATTGAAGATTATTTAAAAGAAAAATCACCGATAAGAACTGTAAAAGATATTATTCCTAATATTGGAGATGATGTTGTTTATCTATTGAATAAATATAAAATTAAAACTGTTGGAAAGTACAGCTCTTATGATATTATGTTTGATCATACAAAAAGAGGATTTAATTTCTCTAGAAAGATGTTGCAAAGAGTTATTGATTGTTTAAAAGGTAAAATTAAAAATATAGATAAAAAAATCTTTGAAAATTTAAGAAATTATGCTTATGGTGAAATTGGATTTGAAAAAGTAAAAAGTGTAGAGATAGTTAAAAATAAAAACCAAAAATGGACATATGATGTAACAATTGAACCAAACCATACTTTTATCTCACAAAATATGATTTTACATAATACTGTAAGCATTTCAAAAGCAAATATACAAGCCACTCTGCTAGCAAGAACTACTGTTTTAGCAGCAGCAAACCCAAAATTTGGAAGATTTGACCCTTATGGAATAATTGCTGAGCAGATAGATATGCCCCCTACATTGATTAACAGGTTTGACCTTATATTTCCTTTTAAGGATCTGCCAGATGAAACCAAGGATGAAAAACTAGCATCTCATATCTTGGAGTTGCATCAAACACCAGACAGCCATGCGCCAGAAATACCCACTGAGTTCTTAAGAAAGTATATTGCTTATGCAAGAAGAAAAATAGTACCGAAGATTACTGACGGCGCTTTAGAAGAAATAAAAGGTTTTTATCTTAAAATGAGAAGCAGCGGTGGAACAGAAGAAGGTATTAAAGCAGTACCTATAACAGCAAGACAATTAGAGGGTCTTGTAAGAATGACGGAAGCTTGCGCAAAGATAAGATTAAGCGATAAAGCAACAAAAAGGGATGCCAAGCATGCTATAGAGCTTTTAGAGTATTCATTGAGTCAGATAGGTTTAGACAAAGAAACCGGGAAAATAGATATTGACAGGATTACCACTGGAATTTCTGCATCACAAAGAAGCCATATATTCATAATAAAAGAGATTATTACAGAGTTGGAAAGTAAATTAGGGAAAACTATTCCGATTGATGATATAATTGAGGAAGCAAAAAACAAAGATATTGCTGAGGAAAAGGTTGAGGAGGCTATAGAGAAGTTAAAGAGGGTTGGGGAAATTTTTGAGCCACGCAGGGGCTTTATTTCTAAAATTTAGGAAACTGCAAAAAATATTTAAATAATGTCTGTTTTTTTATATTGGGGGTGTTGGCTTCTTGCCAGAGGCAGAACAAAAATTTCAAGATAGGCAGATTGCGTATAAAACAAGAATAAAAGATGTTCTTAATTCTAAATATATTAAAGTAGAAGGATTTAACCCTAATTATCTTGAAATAAACGGGCAAAAAATCTCCAGGGTTAATATTATAGGAGTTATAGTGCAGAAGTCTGAGCTTGACAATCAAAAAAATTTGATAATAGATGATGGTAATGGGGTGATTACTGCAAGAACTTTTGAAAATAATTTATTGTTGGATAAAATAGGTATAGGGGATGTTGTGCTCTTAATCGGGAGACCAAGGGAATTTTCAATGGAAAAATATTTGCTTGTAGAAACCATAAAGAAAATTGAACCAGGTTGGGTAAAAGTCAGAAAATTAGAACTGGGAAAGGATATAGAGCAAGAAGAGAGTAATGAAAAAGAGGTTGAGATTGAAGAAGCTGAAGAAGAGAAGAATATGGGTGAAAGCCAAAAAAACAAGATTCTTAAATTGATAAAAAAAATTGATAAAGGGGAAGGTGTTTTTGTGGAAGATATTTCTTCTTCAAATGTTGATAACTTAGATGAGATAATAGGCGCGCTTTTAAGAGAGGGGGATGTTTTTGAGATTAGGCCGGGTAAATTAAAAGTTTTGGAATAAAATACCTAAAATAAAAGAGGAGTTACATAGACTTCTAAAAATGCTGCAACAAGCAAGAAAGAAAAGGAGATTATAAGCAGTTCTGATACATCAAATAGAATATGGGAAAACCTTTCGTTCTTATAATGACCTTGAACTATGGCAACAGAAATTATTCCTCCGGCTAGGCCGCCATAAAAATATGCAATTATTTCTGGAACACCATGCAAAGAATATCTAAGAAGGCCGATAGATACAACACCAAAGTAGGCTGAAAATTTTGTTAGGCCAACGGCACTTGCATATTCGGCCATATTAGACCTTATAAAATTCCCAATAGCTGTTCCAATAACACTTGCATTCCATGTAAGGATAAAGATTGCTCCTGCGCCATAAATAAAAGCGAATAGTATAGCGAATGTTAAAACTTTGATATTATTAAGGAATATTTTTGTAAAAATGGGAAATTGTTGGAATGCATTTCCCGAAACCTGATTATTGATGACTTGTATAGTTGTCATCTGCTTATCAAAAAGGTTACTTAAGATTTCTGGGGGCAAAAAAACATACCAAGTTACGAAAGATAATGTTATGCCTAAGAAAAGAAAAACCAGGAAGATTATGGCTTTATTATGTTCTTTTAACAAAGCCATTTCTTTATTTATAACTAAATCTTTTCCTTCTTCTAATTTCATGGTGTTGTATACTATTGGCAAGCATGCCATGACTGTAAAAAAGACCATTATCAAGCTATCTTGGTCCTTAAAAATCCATAAAGAAAGAATTATAGCAACAGAGGAATAAATAAAGCCTAAAAAGAACATTTCCCAGGGTTTTTTTTCTGCTTTTAATGGATTAAGCAAGGATTCTAATACCATGCTATATCTGGTAGGAAGTTTGTTTATATATCTTTTTAAAATTTAATTACAAACAATTAATTTTAAATAATAAGCAGAAATACCTTTATGTATGGAAGAGTACAAAAAGCTTTTAGAAGGGGCAAGGAAAGAACTGCCTGAACATGTTTTTAAGAAAGAGAGATTTGAAATACCCAAGGTAAAAGGCCATATACAGGGTAATAGGACCGTAATAAGTAATTTTTTACAGATAGCGAATGTTCTTGGCAGGGAGCCAGAGAGCATGTTAAAATTTGTGTTAAGGGAACTTGCAACACCAGGGGAAATTAAAAAAAGCGGGAGTGTGATAATAGGCTCCAAAGTTCCTGCATCCAGAATTAATGAAAAAATAAAACAGTATGCTCATTCTTATGTTTTTTGTTATGAATGCGGCAAACCAGACACAAAGATAGAAAAAGAGGGAAACTTGAGTTTTATAAAGTGCTTGGCTTGCGGCGCAAGACATTCTATTAAATCAAAAGTATAATTAACCAAACCACTTCCCAAGACCTTCCTGCTTCTCTTTTTCCCTGCCAAATAAACTTTCTACATTTCTTTTTGTAAGTTCTAGGTTCTGCTTTAGGTAATCTGGAAGATTGTATTTATCTGCTAAGGATATTGCAGGTTCGAGGTACTTAATGATGGAGCCTTCAGAGATGGTAAAAATAATCTTACCATCACATTTCAAACACTTCCCTACTAATGGAGGTCTTCTATATTTTTCATTGCATGTACTGCATCTAAACTGCTGCATTGAAAATTTTCTTAAATTTCCCCTAATATCTTTAATGAGGTGCTTTTCTATTACTAATCTTGCTACATCTACTTCATCTACTGCCCTTATTTTATTAGCCAATTCCATCTGACCACGCAGCTTTTCTTCCATTGAAGGTAATATCTTATACGCTGAACATCTGACTCCAGTATTAATATTTGAAATGTTGTGTGTAAAACCAAAGTCAGAATACTGTTTATCTGTATCTAGTCTTTTGCCGAACTGCTCTATTTCAACTTCACGTGGTTGTTTGAAATCCATACAAGCTTCATAAAATTCTATAGGATATTTCCATCCAATATCCAGGTCAAAGGCCATATCATCTACTTCTGCAGGTATTAATTTGGATGTTAGGACTAAGGGCGCGTCTTGTGTTGAACCGCGAGTATTTGGAAGGTATTGCTTTGAAAAATTCAGCAAAGCATCAAGCAACAAAATTATAGATGCTTCATCACCATCACAGTTATGTACCAAAATGTCATTAGCGAAAAAGTTATGTTCAGAAGAGACATTTAAGCAATAGCTAATTTTTTCATTAGTTTGTTCAATCCGCAGAATCTTAGGATAACCATATTGTTCATCAAAATCAATACGCGTTCCATAGGGTTGTCTTTGGCAAATCTCATGTAAAATTCTATTTTTTCGTTCTGAGATAAACCCTATTTGCTTAAATTCTTTAACAAAATTTGATAAAATAATAATCTTAGTTATTTTAAAAGAAGGAATTGTTTTCTGCTTTTTTATATAGAATTTCCTGACTTTTGGTCCAGGTTTTTTTTCATATTCATAAAATTTAGTAAAAATATTAAATCGGGATAAAACAAAACTTAAATCATATTTCAATCCTTCGCTAACTGTATCGCAAGTAACCCTGATATCACTTAAACTTACACTTCCATCACCTTCAAAATATCCCCTCAAAAAAGCTGCCAATTTCTCTTTTTTTAAATTTAAAAACAAATAAGGGATTCTTTTATTTTTTGCGCCATTACCAGTCCTTAGGTAACTTTTAAATAATTCATAAACAAGCCTAGAGGAGAAAGTTACCTGATCAGAATTTTCATATGATGGCTTTAAATTAAAATGTGAATAAAAAATTTTCTTACTGAACTTTTTAATATCATCATTTCCAGAAATAGAAATTTGGTAAAATCCTTTTTTAGAATCATTTTTCCTTAGATAACCTTCAGCAATATACAATCCAATAACTTCCAATAACTTTTTATCTAAAGGAATCCTAATTGGAAGAGAAACATTATCTCTCCTAATAGCTATTCTAGTCCCAGCAGGTAAGTCTTGTAAGGTTTTGTTATGTCTACTCAAAAATTCTTGTACAAACTTTATTGGAAAACTGTCTCTCCAACAAAAATTGTCATGTTTACTTAGTTTCTCAAATTTTACAAGATAGTCTCTGATATTTCTAAGCATTACATCCTCTCTATTAGAAAAAATTTCTGGTAGGAATATTTCTTCAATATCTATCTCTTCAATATTCTTCTTATAACTTACCATTACTTGATCCCCTTCCACAAGTTCATGGGCTCTTTTCTCCTTTTTACTCTTAACATAAACTTTATGATTCTCTGTCAATTCGATTTGTCTGCCATCTTCTAAAAAAAGTCTTAACATTTGATTTGGTTGGTGTTTAGTTATTTCAACTACATCTCCTTGTCCTGGATTACTCCAAGTATTAACACTTGAGACTTTTTTTCTTAAAGTTCCAAAGTCGTCGGCTTTCTCATTTGGATCTATATTTTCTATAAAAGCTCCAATTTTTTCAATTTTCCAGCTTCCATTTTGCTTAATCGGGATATAATTATCGTAGCCTAAACAATCTCTCCTTGTTGCAGCATGAACCATTGGGTGAGCAAAAAAGCCTTGAGTTTGTGAAAAACCTACAATTCTGCCAGTAACTGCTGCAGAGGTATGCGGCGCAATTATTGCAACCAATGTTCCGGGTAAATCCTCTTCAGACTGAAAATTATAAAATTTCTTAAGATTATAAAATTGTTCTAACAAGTCATCAATAAAAAAAGAAATCTTCAGAAGAATTTTATCTGCTCCCAGTTCAGGACTTTCATTACAAGAAGGCAGTATTATGTCTTGCGGGAATAATTCGAGAACTTGGTCTTTATTTTCAAGTTCCTTGCCAAAAATATCTTTTTTATAGCCTAATTCTCTAAGTTTTTCAACAGGGGTTTTTATTTCTTTTGGCTTAAAATGTGTTAAAGGCAGCTGAGTCATATCATATCTTGATGTACCATCCCTATTAACATGGATATCATACTTTGCTCTGAAAAGTCCTTTTATGAAATGTTCTGGTATGTGGTCTTTATTGGATGTTCCCCTAACACCCTTTATGAGGTCTGGATATGTTTTTATATTAAGCTTTTTCAAATAATTATCAAATAAACTTTTAATATCTATTGATTGTGATAAGTAAGTGGCTGTTTTACCATGCTTGCATTCTTCTTTATTTGTTAAACCACAGGTATTGCAATTATACCTTCTCTCTGTTTTCTTGCTGCATGCATCACAAACGTTAAAGATTGCTTGTTTTTTACATTTTCCACAATAAAAAATAGGAAATTCTGCTGTTACTTTATTATTTTCAAAAGCACCCTGAAATGACCTTAATCTTCCACCTTCCTCTCCGATGGGAAATAAGGTATGGGGGCTGCCTTTTAGTTTTCTCATCTTTGCTTTTTCAGGTCTTCCCATTCTTGCGCCTATGAAGATACCTGACTTGTCTTTGATTTTTATATCAGAAATTTGGTTTATCAAGAAAAGGTTGTCTTTAGACTTGGTTTCTTCTGATTTTATTTCTACCGTATCCTGCCTATTAGAGCTCAAATTAAAAATCTCAGAAATTGTGTAAGCATCATCTTTTTCTATAACTATAAACTCTTTGTTTGTTACTAAATATGGAATTCCTATTTTGTCTAGGATAGATTTTAAAGAATCATCATAGTCTAATACTAATTTTGTCACTGCATTATCAATTGAGGATATTTTCGAGTTGGTAAGATGCTCAAATAAATAAAAAAAATCCTCTGTCGAAATAAGATTCCAATGGTGGGTGTATTTAGGATGCAAAGGAACTTTGAGTTTTCTTGAGATAATAAATGCTTCTTTTGCGTTTGGTTTTGTGTTGATTGGCTCTTTGAATAGTTTTTCCAAAAAGAATTTTTCTGTTTCCAATAACAAGGCCAATTTATCCAGATCCAGGGTTCCAAATGCATCTACAGTTGCCCGCTCTACTTCCAAAAACCACCATTCCTCGCAATAACCCGGGGGCAATAGTGTATGAGCCCGATTGTAAAAATCTCCATAGCTTATTAATATATCTCCCAAGAATAATATTTCCTTGATATCTTTTGCTGATTTTTTTGCTAGGGTCTCATCATCCAGTCTTAAGACACTATCATCTTCTAATTTTACAATAGGGCCTTCAATAGAATCACATACTGTAATGGCTGTTGCTTTTCCCGGCCTTTCCAGTTTTAGCTGAGTTCCTGTTGCCAAGTACTTATTCAGAATATGCATGGTTGATGGGTGTATTGCTGTTGATGAATAACCAGTGGTTCTGCTTCTCCCATACCTTAACCTAAACCCCCCCGCAGCAAGCGGATGTGTTAGAATAGGCCTCCCAGCAACAAGATCTTGTATGAAAGTGTATACTGGCAAAATTTTTCCCTTGGTTATTTCATCTCTTGCCTTGACTTTTTTTTGTAAAGACAAAAACTGTTCCAGAAAAGACCAGTGCTCCAACTCAAAACCATCTACACCTCTTGATAGAATATTCCATACTTTAGATGCTTTCTGCGCCAAACACTCTCCAAAAACAAGGCAGGGTCCGCTTCTTATCTTATTGGTTTCTATCCTGTCCAAATCCTTATAATTGGAAACTTCTATTTTCTCAGATGCGTCTCCGCTTATTTGGACTGGTAAATTTTTAACAAGGAACTTTATTTCCTTTTCGCTAGGGAGATATTGTAAGTTTGTGACACGCTCATGGTAATCATAAAGTTCTGTTACTATTCTTTTTGTTTCTTTTTCTGTTGGATCATAAACATCATAACCTGTTTTTTTTCTTATATAATCCGCTATAACAACGGAAAGCGCTCCTGCTGTTCCGCCAGCACTTCTTATTGGGCCAGAATACATCAAACAGAGATATTCTTTTCCATCTGCTCTTTTTTTTAATTTTAATTCCACAAAACCTTCTAAAGGGCTTGAAACAACACCCATGGTCAGATATGCTAAACCCACTCTTATTCCTGCCTCCATGGCTTTTATCTTATTTTCAAATTTGCAGAATTTTTCTTGAACGGTTTCTAAGGAGATAGCAAGAGCTGTTCTTAAGTCTAATTTTCCATATTTTTTTTCAATTTCCTGGACTCTTTTTGACAAACCAGAACCTATTATTTCGGGTATTGAAGCACCAATTAATCCTTCAACCCTTTCGGCCATGTTTTTGGCTAAAGGTATATTTACTTCGTCTTCCGGGTCAAAACCCAGGTTTCTGGCTTTGCCTGCTATTTTATATACGCTGCTGACATTATTTTCTATTTCATCAAAATAATTGGTTATTTGATTATTCATTTTAGTTTCCGAACTTCAACATTTTTATCTGTCTTGTTTGCAGATTAACTATTGGGATACGGCTTGGCTCTGGGTTATGGCCAACTTTTTCCTGGAATGCTGTTTTGCTTTGCCAACAACTTCCCGATATTAAAGTTATGTTGCGGTAATTAGCTGCCGCTGCTTTATGAATGTGACCACTCACAAAAAAATCAGGAACTTTATTTATGACTAAAGGGTCTAATTGTGCATCGGGCACATATAAAGTAGAAGTATGTGTTGGCGCTAGGTGTCTTTTTTGCAGCAAAAATTTCATTATTAAATCAACCCTATCATAGCTACCGTTGTTTCTTATAGATTCCACTTCTGCAGCGTAAAAATCAAAAGAATAACCATGATAAATCAGAACATCAAAACCTGAAAATATATCTGAGGAGTGTATATTCACCAAAGAAGGATTTGAAACCATAATTGCGTTTGGCAAGTTGTAAATGGGCTCCGCAAAATCCTTATAAATCTGCAGTTGGGGTTCTGCTACCCTCATAGCATCGTGATTCCCAGGGCATATTATCAGTTTTATATTTTTTGGAATTTGGCTTAGAAGGCTTGCGCACTCTTGATATTGTTCTTTGATATCTTTTATGTTAAGTTCTTTGTCCTGTTCTGGATAAATACCGCAGCCGTCTACTGAATCACCTAAAATAAAAATATATTTTACTTTAGATGCTGTTTTTTTCTGCTCCTCGTTTCCCAAATCTTGATTTATCCATTTTAAAAATTTGTTAAAATCTTCCTCCAAAAAATTTTTAGAGCCCACATGAATGTCAGATAGAAATAATGCGTATGCTTCCTCGTTTGCTTTTTTGATTTCTTTAGCAATGGGTATTTCTGGTGAAATGATATTATTCACAAAAATTATATTTTCACCATTCACTCCCACAATGCCCATAACTTCATCCAGCACAACATCTTTAGCTACATCAAATAAGTCGGGTTTTGTTTTATTGATTATGGTTTTTATACATCCTGTTTCATCTTCTATGGTAATCATGCAGTTGTTGTTTTTTGTATAGCGCTTGTCTTTTACCATGCCAATAACAGCTACTTGCTCTCTGTCTTTTTTACTGAGCAGCCTGTTTATTGAGATTGGATTTTGCAGTTCCTGCCTTTGCTTCAAAATATTTCTTGTTGTTTGCAACCGGTTGTTAAAATATCCCACAAAGTCTTGCGCATCTCTTTTTTTTGGTTTGCTATC
>CEPV01094548.1_pt1 | contig 16564 bp, 15 predicted proteins | sample 530451 | NCBI WGS metagenome assembly CEPV01 (sample SAMEA2620097, study PRJEB7988) | marine metagenome | isolation source: saline water (ENVO:00002010), including | reverse complement strand
AATGACGAGTAAAGGCATACAAGTGTCGTCGTCGTTCTTCTCGTGTGGTAATATAGGGGACAGCCACCATTAATCATTAACTTGGGGACAGTGTCATGTATCTCATCTATGGTATGTGCTCTTCAGGAATTAGGATGTATAGGCAATGAAGTTGGCGCTGCGGGAGAGCGAAGGGTCATAAAAGTGTTTGATGTATTGGGTATGCCGGAGTGGATGTCAAAACCAATACGGCGCGCGACACAAGAAGAAGATGCACGAGGAGTTGATGCGTTTTTAATAACAGATGTTGAAGAGATTCCTATACAAATTAAAACCTCACTTTCAAAAGAGGGTAAAGAATTACCAAAGAGGAATGACAGAGATATTGCTATTATATATATGAATCTCAATGAGTCAGACAGCGAATTACGGAGGAAAATCATTCGGATTGTCTCTCAAGAACGCAGATGCATTATCGAAGATCGTAAAGCGAGCCGGTAGGTTCGCTTTTCAGTAGGACATACATTTATCGTTTTGTATATTTTGACATAGCAGAAAGTCTCTATATACTTATATAAATTAAGGCACTAGGCGCTAGGAACTAGGCGTTAGGACGGTTTGTCCTTAAATTCCTAGAGCCTAAAGCCTAGAGCCTAAAGCCTAACAATGGAGCCAAAAATAAAAACAATCGGTCAGTATTTTAATCTTAAAATGATTACCTCGTTTGGTATTGGTATCATCGTAGGGGTTTTCTTTGCCATACCGCTTTTAGAGCGGGAGGTGCTTGGCACAGATTTTCTCGCAAATGTTTTTGAAAGAGATGATGTCACGGTTGAAGAAGCAGAACCTATCCATGAATCTGTGAGTGAATTTTCTTCCATAGCAAGCGATGACAATTTGCTCGTTGCTTCAGATCAGCCAGCGGGACTTGTCGTGGTAATGTCTATGGTTTCTTTAAGCAAAAGTAGCTGGGTTGCTATACATGAAAGTAACGCAGATGGAGTACCTGGAAATATTCTCGGCGCGCGGCGTTTTGAAGCTGGGCAATACTTTGGTTCTACTATTGAGCTTTTGCGTGGGATGCAGACTGGTACAACATATCACGCACTCCTTCACTTTGATGATGGCGACAGTTTCTTTGATTATGAAAAAGAGGTGCCGATTAAAGATCCTTTGGGTAAATTTATTTCAACAGAATTTATCGCAACATCTGCACAATAAATAACAATAACGATAACGATAATAATAATAATAAAAATCCCGACGTGAGTCGGGATTTTTATTATTATCGCACGGGATTTATCCCGTTAGAGGCCGCGAGGGCTCGCAGCGTTCTTGCCTCTAACGGGACTCATTCTAAACGCATTCCATATTCCATAGAAAAGAATTATTGCAAGAATTAGAAAGAGGTGTTGTATGTCTGTGAACATAAGTAGTACAGAAGCAACAAGTGGTCCTAAAATATAGGCAACAGGACGGGAGTCTCGAAAGATGCTTAAAAGGTGTGTCTCGGTGCTGTTTATGTGTTTAAAGAAGTACGACTCCGATGTGATTTCTACAAAACTTGCACCTATGCGTGTTCCAAACAATAGCGCTGCCCAGATTACGAGTGATTGGTTTTCCACAAAAAAAAGTACTGCGGTGAAAAATGACATAATAAAAAATCCGGCAAGCATAATCTGTTTCTCTCCTAAGCGTGTGTCTACGAGCCACCCAATAGGTATTTCAAACAGCACAAATGGTAGGAGCATCACTGCAAGAATAACCCCGATTTCATTCCACGTAAATCCAACATAGTTATAAAGATAAATTGGTGTGTAGATGACCATCCACGAGAAAAAGAAGCGAAGCATAAGACTTGCAGTAATCGCATGCCTAATCTCGTCATTCGGATGACGCGCGGTCAAAACCTCACGAAGTGTTTTGAAGTATGGAATTTTGGTATATTTTGGGTCTTTGAAGCGCTTTAATCGACGAGATATAACAAATAATGCCGGAACAAGAAAAATGGCTGAAATAAGATAAATTTTCCAGAATTCATTGTCAGAAAGAATGATACCGGTAATAAGCGGTCCGAGAAGAATCGCAAGATTAAGGGTAGTAAGCATAATGCCGCGCACTATACCTGTCGTCTTGTCATCTGAAAATTTCTCAAGAAATACATCAAGGTTAAAGAGCCCAAGCGTGGTAAATGCTTGCATGAAGATGAATGTAAGTATAAGAAATGGAGCCGGCAGAGGAGAGGCTAATAATGCGAGAAATGTCATTTGTGTCGCAAATACAAGAAGGACGACATGATAATTCCCTAAACGACTAAGTATTTCAGGAAACTTTGCCAAGAGAAACAAGGTGAGTATGGAGCTAGCCGCAAAAACAAATCCGATGCCTTTTTCAGATAAAAATTGCCCGAGAAACGAAGAGTTAATGTAAAGTGGCAAGGCAATATGAAGCGCAAAAAGAAATGTTGCGAGGTAGATTGTGAAGAAAGGAGTACCTCTATGTTGGAATACTTTAAGCATGATAGATATGAGATATCAATATACTAGTAAAATACTAATAATAAATTATTCTAATTGCTCTAATTTCTAATTATTCTAATCAAATCCTAAGCATTAATGACCAATAACTAAATATAACTAAATATTTTTTGAGATTTAGAAATTTAGACATTGGGATTTCCTTAGGTCAATTAGGTTAATTAGAAATTAGGTCAATTTTGTTTATATCATGAGCACAACTTGTGTGCTTGCATCCCTTGTTTTTCTAAACCCCCAGTACAACCGGAATCACAATAGGTCTCTTATTGGTCTTCTTAAATAAGTGCCTACTTACTTCGTCGGTTATAATATCTTTCAGGTAATCAAAGTTAATCGGGCGCATGCCGACGATAGTTTTTTCAACTGTCTTTTTTACTATTACTCGCGTTTCTTTAAATAATTCTTGTGATTCTCTAATATAGACGAAGCCGCGCGAAATCAAATCTGGAGATTTTCGTAATTTACCGTTATTAACATCAATTGTAACCACAACCATAAAAATACCATCTTGCGCAAGCATTTGCCGGTCGCGGATAACTACTTCCTGGATATCTCCCACAGTAAAGCCGTCCACCATGACAAGTCCTTTTGGAGCGGACTCTTTAAGTTGTACAATTTTCTTACCCTCTTCTTTAATGTCTATGATCATGCCGTTGTCGGGAATTATAACGTTTTGATCGGGGGTTCCTGCCTTTTTTGCAATTTCCGTATGTACGCGAAGCATATAATGATAACCATGGATAGGTATGAAAAACCTCGGTTTTATTTTTTTATGAATCCATAATGTCTCATCGTGATTTGCATGGCCGCTTGAATGTATGTCACTGACCTGATAATGGATAATGTGCGCTCCCTGCCGTGACAAATTATCCTTAAGTTTCTGCACGCCACGTTCGTTGCCGGGTACGATAGAGGAAGAAAGCACCACCGTATCTCTTTTATCAAGTGCAATGTGCCGATGACTTTTGTTGGCAACGCGCATTAAGACCGCGTATTCATCGCCCTGCGCTCCGGTTACTAGTGCTACGATTTTCTCGGATGGATAGTTTTTCATTTCCTCTATGGGAATAATAGTATCTTTTTGAGGTTTGAAAATTCCAGCAAGCAAGGCAATTTCAACATTGTTTTTCATGCTTCGCCCATCAATGACAACTTTCTTTTTGTATTTTTCTGCAGCCTCAATGACATGCACAATCCGTTCAATTTGCGACGCGAATGTTCCTATTAAGAGTCGCCCGGTTGCTTCTTTGATGATGTGTTCAAGGTTTTCATGTACCTTACGTTCAGGGATGGAAAAACCGGTACGTTCAACATTTGTTGAGTCTGCCATCAAGAGCAGTGTGTTTCCTTTCTCAAATTTTGCAAACTCTTTCTCTTCCGTTTTTGTAGGTACGCCGTCCATGTGATCAAGTTTCAAATCTCCCGTATGCACTATTCTCCCGTAAGGTGTTTCAATAATGATTCCCATTGCGTCAGGGATTGTGTGTGTAACGGAGAAAAAATGCACAATAGTTTTTCCAACTCTAATTTTCTCTTCTTTGTCAACAACCTTAAGGTTAAGTGGTGGAAGATCTGGAAATTCCTCCTGCCGTTTTTTTATCATGAGCGTCGTGAGATTCCTGGTATATATAGGAGGATTTCCGATTCTTGACGTAATGTAGGGTATGCCGCCAATGTGGTCTAGGTGTCCATGGGTAATTAAGATTGCGCGAACCTTATCTTTTTTTTCTTCAAGATATTTTGTGTTTGGAAGTATAAAATCTATGCCAGGCGTTTCCACTTCCTTAAATTGCAGACCGCAGTCAACGATAATGATGTCGTCCTTTGTTTCAATTGCAGTCATGTTTCGTCCGATTTCCTCAACGCCGCCAAATGGAATAATGCGAATATCTCCGTCTTTCAACGGAGGAATATTTACTGCTGTTTTTGCAGTTCTGTATTTAATTGTTGTTTTGCCGCGCAGAGAGGCGTGGCCTTCGCCCGGCTTTCCTCTGCCGCGTGGGCGGGTATTTCCCCATTTCGCGTTTGTTCTTGTGGTTTTTTTTCTTGTTTGCCCCGCTGAATCTCGTGGTTTTGCTGCGTAAAGAGGCGGGGTCTCCGACCCGCTTTTCTTTGCCGTTTGTTTAGGTATTGCGCCTGCTTTCCGAAGTGCGTCCTGCAAGTTTCCTCCTTGCCTGTAATTTTTCCTATTACGGTTGTCAGGCCTACTGCGCGACGGTTGCGTGTTTTGTTTATGTGTGTTCATGATAGATTTTTAATGAACGGAGTGAATATAAAAATCATCACCCTGTTAAATAAAATTTGTTAAACAAATTTTAAATTTTTCAGAGAAAAATTTATTTAACAGGGTCTAATAAATCATAGTCGCTCCGTTCCTTGATTTATTGAAATATTTTCCAAACCCGAGCTGTTTCTATGTGCCAATTATGGACATCAAGAAATCTCTCTGACGGCACTGTGATTGTACCGACTTCTATTCCTTTTATGGTGTTAGGTATAATATAAATAAAATCAGGAGAATAAATAGGCACAAATGGCATGTCTTTTATAACTTCATCCTGAAATTGCTGATAAATTTTCGTACGTTCCTCTGCGTCAGATATTTCTCTTCCTTCTTCAAGTAATTTGTCAGTAGTAATATTTGTATAGAGTGCGATATTAAGTCCAGGGTCATTCCGTTGAGATGAATGCCAGAATGCAAACGGATCAGATTCGCGGCCGATAATTTCTCCGAAAAAGAGTGCATCGTATGTCCTCGGTCTAATAACGTTTTGATTCAAATCTCCCGATTTAAAAACTTTCACCTCAACTGAAGCTCCCAATTCTTCCCACAGAATTTTGAGTATATCCGCAGTGCGTCTTAGGTCTTGTGCGTCTGATGTTGAAAGTGAGAACGTTAATTCTTGTGTTCCTTTTTTTGTTTTCTTCTGTCGGATGCCGCTTTCCTCGTCTTTTTTCCAACCAGCTGTTTCAAGAATTTCTTCCGCGCGCTCTTTTGGGGAGCCCACAAGTTCCTCTTCTTTGTGTTTTGTAAATCCAAGTGAGCCGGGAGGAAGTGGACCGTAAAGCGCTGTTCCGTAACCATGGAGTACTTCATTAACTATATTTTCCCCATCAACTGCCACATTAAGCGCTTCACGGACTGCTTCATTGGTGAAAATGGTGTTTTGGCTCTGATTGAAAAATACACCAAAAATGCGTGGCAGGGTATATTTTGTAACACGGTATCCTTTTTCTCCGAAAATTCGCGCCCGCTCTGGAGCAATTGCATTTACTGATTCAATCTCTCCGCGATTAAGTGCTCTCAGCAATTCTTCCTCGTTAGCATAGAAACGGATTGTTATTTTATTGATATATACTCCTTGAAGCGCAAAATCTTTAAATGGTGTCAATTCGTAATATGTTGGAATACCAGAAGAGTCTCGTCTGATTGTTTTCATCTTGTATGGCCCTGAACCAATAGGCTCAACGTTAAATGTTGAAAATCCGAACTGTTCGGAACTGACGCTTTCCCAAATGTGCTTAGGAAGTATCCCCAGTGTTGCGTTTTCAAGAAATGGAGAGTAGGGCTGTTCAAGAGTAAATTCTATAGTATGTTCGTCACGTTTCGTGGTTGTCACACCCTCCCAGCTTGCACGCTTTGGGCTCTTCAATGAGGACTCTTTAGCGTGAGCAATTGTAAAGAGCACATCGTCACTGGTAATAGGATTTCCGTCATGCCACGTAAGTCCGTCCTTAAGAGTAAATGTATATATAAGTCCATCGTCTGATACGCCCCATGTCTCGGCGAGGTCAGGAACGAGCTCTCCGTCTGCACGCGCGCGCATGAGCCCTGAATAGATAAGTTGTGTTAGGTCCCGGTCGGCATCTGAAATAGCAAGTAATGGATTGATAAATCGTGGTGCGCCGATCACGCCTTCAGTTATGTGTCCGCCACGCTTTGGGATTTCCACCATGAACAGAGAGTTTGCCTTTAAAAGTATACCAAGAGCGCTTGCAAAACAAATACTTGCAAGCAGAAGGAATATAATCTTTTCCCGAGGGGAAAATGAGCGGATTGACGAGAATGCTCTCCCGCTCCATTTTTTGAAAAACTCTGAAAGAGACACGTTTCATTAGCTTACTAGCTTCGTTAGCTTCGTTAGCTTCGTTAGGCAAATAACACCTAAAAAGCTAGTGAAGCTAAAAGCTAGTGAAGCTATTTTAAATAAGGAGTGCGACGAATGCTGACAATGCAAAAAGAATAGCAATAACAATAGTTGCTTGAAATAAAAATTTCTCAAAACCTCGTCGTGTGTAAAATCCTCCTCCGTCGGACCCACCAAATGCACCGCCGATGCCGGCGCTTGATTGTTGGAGTAATATTGCCCCAATCAAAAGAATTGAAAGGATAACTTGTATCCACGGAAGCAAGGAGGCTAGTAATTCCATTGCTTTGAAGTATAGCAAGCTTTCTAAAAAACGCAACCCCGCTTGACAATCACACACCGATCCTTATAATGCCTCTCTAGAGGGTGTGCTACTTTGGGCACCAAACTCTTGTTTATTATACTATAAATAACCACGTTTAATGTAGATATATGTCGAAAGATAAAAAAAATATTAGGCCTCTTGGCGATCGTGTGCTGGTAAAAGCGATTGACGAGGGTGAGGACAAGAAAACAGCATCGGGTATTATTATTCCTGAGACAGTTGATAAAGAAAAGCCGGAGATCGGAAAAGTTATTGCTGTGGGAGATGGACGTATAAATGACAGCGGAGGTGTAATACCGATGACGGTTAAAAAGGGCGATATGGTTATTTTTTCCAAATTTGGCCCGGACGAAATAAAGGTTGAAGATGAAGAATATCTTATTTTAAGTGAGAGTAATATATTAGCTGTAATTAAGTAAATTAAGGAGCGGGGCGACTATAATTTATTACCCCAATGAAATCTCATTTGAAAAATTTAGCAATTTTCCAAATGAAGATTTTTACACAATAAAAATCATTTCATGGGGTGATGATTTTTATACTCGCTACGCTCGTTAAAAATCTATCATGTCTAAACAAATTATTTTTAATGAAAACGCGCGGATGGCGTTGAAAAAAGGCATCAATAATGTTGCTGATGCTGTTCGCATTACTCTTGGTCCTCGTGGCAGGAACGTCGTTCTTGATAAAGGATTTGGCGCGCCGACGATTACAAATGATGGTGTAACAATCGCGAAAGAGATTGATCTCAAAGATAAATTTGAAAATATGGGTGCTGAAATAATCAAGGAAGTAGCCCAAAAAACAAATGATAATGCCGGTGATGGCACAACAACGGCCGTAGTTCTCACACACGCCATTGTAAATGAAGGCCTCAAAAAGACTTCTATGGGAGTAAATGCTATGGGTATTCGGCATGGTATTGACGCGGCGGCTCACGAGGTAGTGGAGGCGCTTAGGGGGAGCGCGAAGCCAATTCAGAGCAAAGAAGAAATCATGCAGGTGGCAAGCATCTCTGCCGAATCTGAAGAAATCGGAAAAATCATTGCAGACACTATTGGTAAGGTTGGCAAAGACGGTGTTGTAACTGTTGAGGAATCACAATCGTTTGGTATTGAATCAGAGGTGGTTGAAGGAATGGAATTTGATAAAGGGTATGTTTCTCCATACATGATTACCAACGGGGAAAGGATGGAGGCGGAGTTTAAAGATTCGCATATACTTATTACCGACAAGAAAATTTCATCCATTCAGGAAATTTTGCCGCTTCTTGAGAAATTGGCACAAGGAGGAAAAAAAGATTTGGTAATTATTGCTGATGACGTTGAAGGGGAAGCGCTCGCTACATTTGTTGTCAATAAACTCCGTGGCACTTTTAATGTTCTGGCAGTAAAAGCTCCTGGATATGGTGATCGTAAAAAAGAAATACTTGAAGATATTGCGATTACTGTCGGTGGAAAGGTTATTTCAGAAGAAACTGGCACTAAATTTGAAAATGCCGAGGTTGCGATGTTAGGTCGCGCGCGTCGCGTAGTTGCCACAAAGGATAATACTGTACTTATTGGCGGAAAAGGAAAACGTGCTGATATTGAAAATCGTGTTGCGCAACTGCGTCGACAAGCAGAGATGACTGAATCAAAATTTGATCTGGAAAAAATTGAAGAGCGTATTGCGAAACTTTCTGGTGGTGTTGCTGTCATTCGTGTTGGCGCGGCGACAGAGACAGAGATGAAATATATGAAATTAAAAATTGAGGACTCTGTTGCGGCAACGAAGGCGGCAATTGAGGAAGGAGTTGTCCCTGGAGGTGGCTCGGCTCTTGTCAAAGCCGCTCAGAAAGTCGCGGGGAAGAACATGAAGTCGCCGCTAAAGAATTTTGAAGATGAATTTGAAGTTGGTTTTAGTTTGGTGTTAAAGGCGGCCGAAGCGCCACTCAAGCAAATTGCAGTCAATGCCGGTAAAGATGATGGCTCGGTTATTGTTGCGGAAGTAAAAAAAAGACGAGGCAATACTGGATATGATGCCGCGGCTGATGAAATTATTTCCGATATGCTTGCGGAAGGAATCATTGATCCTGTGAAAGTTGCTCGAAGCGCATTGCAAAATGCGGCATCAGCCGCGGCAATTCTCCTCACTACTGACGTTGCTATTGCTGATGAGCCGAAAGAAGAAAAAGACGCTCCAATGCCAGACATGGGAGGTATGGGTGGTGGCATGCCGGGGATGATGTGATAGATTTTTAAGGAGTAGAATACGACTATAAAAATCATCACCCAGCATATAGTTTTGAAGAAACTATGTGCTGCGGTAGTTTTGCTCAAGAAAACGGATTTTTAAAACACAGAAAGTCACTCTAGCGAGTGACTTTCTTCGTCCTCGGAAAATTTTCTGTCAAAAGAAAAGGCGACCGTTTCTGGCCGCCCTTTTGACATAAATCTCTGCTGGTTGCGCTGTCTAAAACCGACGAGCGGAAGCGATGCCGAGATTGTGGGTATTGTTCCAGCTGCTTTCGTGACTCTTCTTCCAGCCGTCATTGGTCAATCGGAGACAAGGAGCACGGAGGTCATGGTCACCATCGTCGTTGCCATCGTCCTCTGGCACATGCTGATTCATCGTCAGCGCAGTGAACTCCTTGACTGTCAGCGAACGATGACCCCACCAATTGATGAGCATGGCTGTCCGTCGAAAGTTCGCGCCGGGCGTTGCTCGAAAGATGAAGTAGTCACCCTGCGGTTGTGGACGGTACACCTTCTGACGGAACACCTTACCCCGAAGATATGCACGGATAACCCATAAGAAATCACGAAAAGAACTGAGTTTCGTCTTCGTCATGGTAACCTCCAAGTTGAGAAGTGAGATATGGATGTTCTTGTGAAAACCTAATTGCATTATATCATATTGACACTGTTTGTCAACCCCGACCTTGAAAAATCGAATATTCCTGATTGAGGCAGGAAAGGAGATTTTGGATGATTCCTATAAAACCTTGCAAGGTTTGATAGGAATGCGATACTGGAACGCCATAAAAAAAAGAGTTCTTCTCCGGAGAGTTGGACTCAAGGTTGGGAGCGTAATGCTTCCATTATTAGTTAGATAACAAGACAAGAACAACAAATGGAATAATTACGCCAATTGCTGTTCCGCAAAGAACCCCTTTTATCGCGCTAGCTTCCAGTGGCGGAAGGTCGTCGAGAGAAAGTTTCATGGCTGCGCTCCTTTTCAGTGAGTGAACCTTACTTCTATAAGCAGTGTAGCAGATATAAATAGTCTTGTCAATCTTTGAAAATGGAATATTATCGATTAGGCGGAAAAGAAGAATTTTTGGCGAAAGACAAACCCCCAAATGCGGCACATTTTGGGGGTTTCTACTCTAATTAGCTACTTTCTCAAAGTATTCCGCGTTGACTGTGCATGGGCCACCAGCGTAGGGAGAGCTGTTTAAACTAATATTGTCAGCAGGAACCCATTGATCTCGTCTTCCGTCGTAGAACATTTTATAGCCGTTAATCTGTGTACTAATGGTAAGAAGCGGCGCAGCTCCAGGACGCTCTTCTACTTTGGTAACCGTAAAGGGGCCTTCTCTAAGTTTATTTTTTAGTGACCTAAACGTCTCTAGCCATTGACGCGTATTTTTCCAAACAATATAGTCACCAACAGAAAATTGAAATTGTTTCGTTGTCAATTACCTCTTTCTTTTGTTTCTATGAAGTAAAATACTATTCCATGCACATATTGTCAACAAAGAAAAAATAAGTACAATAAACGTATTAATAACCTAACACCTATAACCTAATATTATGACTTCTCTCTACATCATTTTAGGAATCCTCGCTGTTGTTATTTTCTGGGTAGTTTTTGCATACAACCGGTTTGTGGCGTTCGTGAATCGCGTGAAGGAAGCGTGGGCCGATATTGATGTGCAGTTAAAACGTCGTTACAACTTAATCCCTAATTTAGTTAATGCAGTAAAGGGATATATGCAGCATGAAAGGGGGACGCTTGAGAAAGTTACCGAAGCGCGAACACAAGCAATGGGTGCAGGCACAGTAAAAGAGCACGGACAGAGTGAAAATATGCTCACTGATGCGCTGAAATCCTTATTTGCAGTTGCGGAAAATTATCCTGATCTTAAAGCGAATCAAAATTTTATTGAGCTTCAGCGAGAGCTTTCTGATACGGAAAACAAGATTCAAGCGGCTCGCCGGTTTTATAACACTAATGTTCGCGATCTCAACACTAAGATTGATTCGTTTCCAGCAAACATCGTTGCAGGTATGTTCCGCTTTAAGTCAGCCGACTTTTTTGAATTAGGAGAAGGCGAGGAAGCGGCAAGAAAACCAGTTGAAGTTAATTTTTAAAAAATTAGGCACTAGATTTTGTTATTTTTTCCTAGAGCCTAGAGCTCTAATTTCCTAAGGCCTAAAATATGGCAAGCATTTACACCCATCGCGATAAAAATATTAGAAAGACCTGGTTTTTGATGGCCGGGTTTTTGATATCGGTGATTGCGCTTGGCTGGGCGGCGAGCTGGTATTTTGGAAATCCTATTATCCTCTATGTGGTTGCAGGTATTGCGATGGTTATGAATGTCGTTAGTTATTGGCATTCCGACAAGCTCGTGATAAAAATGACCGGCGCGAAGCCCGTCTCTTCCAATTCGCATCGCGAACTTTGGAATATTGTTGAAAATCTTTCAATCACAGCCGGACTTCCCATGCCGAAAGTTTATATCGTAGAAGATTCTGCGCCGAATGCTTTTGCAACAGGGCGTGACCCCGATCATGCAGTTGTCGCGGTAACAACTGGTCTTTTAAATATGTTAGAGCGCAATGAACTTGAAGGAGTGGTTGCGCACGAATTGTCTCATATCGGCAATCGGGACATGCTCGTCTCTACAGTAGCTGTTGTGCTTGTCGGATTTGTTGCGATACTTGCAGACATTTTTATTCGCATGACATTTTTTGGTGGCAATCGTGACAGGGGTGGGGCGCTTATGATTATTTTGGGTATTGCTGTTGCTATTTTAGCTCCTATTGCCGCGAAGTTAATTCACATGGCAATTTCACGCAAACGAGAATTTCTTGCAGATGCGTCTGGCGTGCTTTTAACTCGTTATCCCGAGGGGCTTGCATCAGCGCTTGAGAAAATTGGCGCGCACTCACATCCAATGCGTCGGGCAAATCATGCAACAGCGCATCTTTTCCTATCAGATCCATTTAGCCATAACAAAAAAGGCTTTGCCGCTCGCGTAAATAATATGTTTATGACCCATCCGCCGATGGAGGAGAGGGTCAGAGCTCTACGGGGTGATGCGAAGTAATTTGACATCTGCATATTGAATATGGCATGTTTCATACAGCTGATTAGAACATAACAAAAGGAGACAATTGGTGGATACCAGAACAGAGGAGCAGAAAAAACGGGCACACAGTTTGGAAAGTGAATTGTCTGCACTCACGCTTGCGTGTATGGTGGTTGATCTTGAAGGGAGAGTCGTTGTGGATCCCTTAACTGGCATTTTGTCGCGAAGATCTTTAATGGAATGTGCTTCTGTGCTTTTTGCCAGATCTCTTAAGTGCGACGCTGATGACCGGCGCAAAAAAAACACACAGTCACTTTCTGTATTGTTTATTGACATAGATCACCTCAAGCTTGTGAATAATGGGCATGGTCGTGCGGCTGGTGATACTGTCCTACAAGGGGTTGCTCGTGCATTAAAACAGGGCATTCGCAAAGATGACATTGTTGCACGGTATGGAGGAGAAGAGTTTGCGATATTGATGCCTGACACCAAAGAAGCTGTCGCGGTGGAACGCGCGAAGGACCTACTTGGACAAATAAGAGGCTTGTCTTTGTTTCCGGGTCAGCTAAATCTTTCCGTAACAGCAAGTATTGGAGTTGCTACCAGTGAACAATTTTCCTCTTTTGGTGAGTTGTGTGATGCGGCTGACGGGGCGCTCTACTACGCGAAAAATCATGGAAGAGATCAGGTTGCTTGCCGTGGTATTACTCGTGAAAGGCGTCGTTGGATAGCGACGGACGTACGCCACAGAGAAGAGAGAAGGAAATAAAGAAATAAGGAAATGCTGATGCCTTGCGCATCAGCGTTTTTTCTTTTTTCCTTGTGTCTTTTGTGATTTTCACTCAACAATTCCATAGAATTGTTGAGTGAGTGGAGCGCATTACTGACAGAAGCACATTATCTGTGTTAGGGTTAGGATTGAAAAAGGGAGGAGTGCGCCGAATGGTAAGGCACTCGCTTGGAAAGCGAGCGGGCTGATGCCCTTGCAGGTTCGAGTCCTGTCTCCTCCGTACCGATTTTTCTATGCCTCCGAGCAAACGCAGGAGGTATAGAAAAGTCGGTTTGTTAGTGGAGTGGGACGAGAAGGTCGCAGATTCAGACCGAGCGTAGCGAGGAGAACCGAGGCGGGGTCGCGAACACTTAGCAGAATTGAGTGCGAAGCACGAAAATTATGCTTAGTGATTTGTGACCGAGTCCTGTCTCCTCCGCCATGTGCTGGAGAAAGTGTATGAGGTAGTGTTGTGAAAAAAGAGAGCTCATTTCAAGGTTTGGTACTTAAAACGGATTATTTACACATCTTATTCACAGAGACAAGACCTTCATTTTTGGAGGTTATTGAAAAAGTCGAACTTCAATAATTCTTCAATAATTCAACCCTAAATCTGTAGGCTTATTCGCACGAATTAGCCTATAACGAACAATTTTCTCATGTAAAAAAAGCACAGAAACTCATTCAGTGAACGACATTTCTTCCGTTTGGGCTTTACGATTTCCTCCTGTTTGGCGGCGCTATTTTGTTCTTTGCACAGAGTAATATGAAAGAATTATTTTGTCAAAAACCTCGGTTTTAGTAACCTGCGAGACCTGTTTTGTGGGTTTTCCACAGAGACGAGGTCTTCATTTTTGAGTACAATACAAACATTAAACAACCAACAACTTACAACCTGCAACAACCGAGATGTTCGTAAAAAATAACATGCGAACTAGTCGTCGGCTGTGGGTTGTGGGTTGTAAGTTACATTCATGACTACAACACCCAGGCAAAAGCATTCTCGCGGTTTAAAGAAGCACACCTATCTTGCTAAGAAAGTTCAGAAAAGAAACGGAATGATTGTTCCGTTTGATGTTGAGCGAATTTCAAGCGCAATTTACAAAGCGACACTCGCTAGTAATGAAGGAAAACAGAAAGACGCGGATAATTTAGCAAAAAAAGTTGCTGTAAAGTTAAGTAGGATGGTAGCGCGAGATAAAGGATTTATCCCTCACGTTGAAAAAGTGCAAGACATGGTGGAAGAAGAACTGATTTTAGGTGACTTTGCGAAAGTTGCGAAAGCATACATACTCTATCGTCAGAAACGCGCGGAATTACGCAGTCAGAGAGGAGAAGTCCCAAAGGAAGTACGCGAACGTGCGGCAGAAAGTAAAAAATATTTTCGTAATCCGCTTGCGGAATTTGTCTACTACACAACATATTCTCGCTGGATACCTGAAGACGGAAGGCGCGAGACATGGGTTGAAACAGTAAGCAGGTACGTCGATTTCATGAAAGAAAATGTTGGTAATAAGCTGACACAAAAAGAATATGCGGAAATTTACGAGTACATGGTAAATATGAAAGCGTTAGGATCCATGCGGCTTCTGTGGAGCGCGGGGTCTGCCGCGCGCGCGACAAATGTTGCGGCGTATAATTGCTCATTTGTTGCGCCGACAAAATGGCAGGACTTTGGAGAAATTGCTTATATCTTAATGTGTGGATCTGGGCTCGGATTTTCTGTTGAACGCCAGAATACCGAAATGCTTCCCGTAATTAAAAAACAAAACGGCAAAAAACTCACGACGTTTGTCATTCCTGACAGTAAAGAAGGGTGGTCTGACGCGATAATAACAGGCCTTAAGACGTGGGCAAGTGGAAGAGATATGGATTTTGACTACTCAAGAATACGACCACAGGGCGCGCGCTTAAGGACAATGGGTGGACGTGCGTCAGGACCCGATCCGCTTAGAAACCTTCTTGTTTTTGCGCGGGAGAAAATGTTTGCAAATCAAGGAAGGAGGCTTTTGCCGGTTGATGTGCATGATATTATCTGCAAAATCGGCGAAGTGGTGGTGATGGGTGGCGTTAGAAGATCTGCTTTAATTAGCTTCTCTGATCTTGACGATGCTGAAATGAAGAAAGCAAAAAATGGGCAGTTTTATATCGAACATCCAGAGAGGAGTATGGCAAACAATTCTGTGGTTTACAACGAGCGACCTTCATCAGAACAATTTCTTGAAGAGTGGCTTAATTTAGTGAGAGGTCGTTCAGGCGAGCGAGGCATTTTTAACCGTGGCGGGCTAGAGCAGCAAGTTCCCGCCCGTCGTTGGGATGTGTTTAAAAAAGATGCGGGGCGTTCTGGGCTAAATCCTTGTGGAGAAATTAATTTGAAATCAAAACAGTTCTGCAATTTATCAGAAGTAGTTGCGCGTACTGAAGACAGCGAAAAAGACTTAATAAATAAAGTGCGCGTAGCAACCATCCTTGGAACTTATCAATCAACGTTAGTGCATTTTCCATATCTTTCAAAAGAGTGGAAGAAGAACTGCGAAGAAGAGCGCTTGCTCGGTGTTTCAATTACAGGCCAGTGGGATTCTCCCGCATTGCGCAACCCGCAGACGATGAAAAAACTTCGCGAAATGGCTATTCATACTAATAAAAAATACGCGCGCAGATTTGGTATCAATGAATCAACGTCAATTACTTGCGTAAAACCATCAGGCAATGGCTCGCAATTGTTTGACTCCTCTTCGGGGTGTCATCCGCGATTTGCGAAATATTATATTCGTCGTGTTCGGATTGAAAACCATAATCCCATCTTTAAAATGTTTAAAGATATTGGTGTGCCGTATCATCCTGAAGTTGGCCAGCCGCACGACACAGCAACAACATTTGTTGTCGAGTTTCCGATAAAAGCGCCAAAAGATGTAATAACACGCCATGAAATGAATGCACATGACCAGCTGTTGTATTGGAAAATGCTTAAAGAAAATTATACGGAACACAATCCCTCTATTACTGTTCAGGTTGCTGACCATGAATGGACTATGGTTGGAAATTGGGTATATGAAAACTGGGACATGGTTGGCGGTATTTCCTTTTTGCCAAAATCAGATCACGTGTATAAACTTGCCCCCTACGAAGAAATTACTAAAGAACAGTATGAGCAAATGATAGAACATTTTCCAGATATTGATTTCTCAAAAATCGTACTTTATGAGTATGACGACAACACAACTGGTGCAAAAGAATTAGCATGTGTCGCGGGATCGTGTGAGATTGACCCCATTAGCAGTCCAGTGGAGTCTTTGCGATAAAACTCTATATGAAAGCGAATTCGCCTAGCGGCTCCATTAGTGCAAAAAAATATAGTTGAAGACTGCTAACGGGGTAAATATTCCTCTTGAAGCCTCGGTAAAGGCATAATTTAAAGATGCATAGTTGTCAGATGTGAGAATGTTTTACGTGACCTGGTGTACATTATCATCGGGTTAGTGACACTTTGAACCTTGAAAAAGA